>Ga0179593_1814440_pt1 | contig 19777 bp, 36 predicted proteins | sample CZODoug2_1_08_16_FD_185931 | JGI IMG/M metagenome (GOLD analysis project Ga0179593, IMG submission 185931) | Vadose zone soil fungal communities from Angelo Coast Range Reserve, California, USA - CZODoug2_1_08_16fungal (PacBio error correction) | ecosystem: Environmental > Terrestrial > Soil >...
CGAAACAGCTGCTCACATGGTGCCTCTGGCAAAGAACAATTGAAAGAACACCTCGCAGGATAAAATCGGAGTCTGCGTGCCGATCTTTTGGGGAGAGTCTGCCAAATCTATGTGGGGGGGGGGGTGTAATAAACAAAACCTGTCCATCGTAATACATTCGCTCCTTATTTCCTGACCTTTTGTGGGAGAACTAATACGATAATGCCAGAAGAGTACCTCCGAGCGGCCTAACCGTGAAATGACGTGTTACAGGGATCTTTCCCTTTTAAGGAATAAGCATCCCAGAGCGTCCCTGAAATTTCAATTCGAATGAAGGGGAAGCTATCCCTCCGGAACCTCTCTCTGGAGAGAGAACTGGGGCCTCTCCTGTCATAGTTTTGTGGGTCATACGTCTACCAAACAGACGACAGGCCAAATGACAATCCCCAAAAGTGCGTAGAGCGAGGCGATTAGTCGAAGGGCCTTCGTCCGGTGAAGGTCGCCAAGAAGAAAAGTCCACGGTAGGGAGAGGGTAAGGGCCGACCTATCAGCAAAACATTCCGTCAAAAGATCGTGCTGACGAAGTGCTTCCAGGAGGGGGGACTCATGGTTGGGTGCCATTTGGTCCGACACTTCTATCGGGCACAGAAGATTTCTGCGCCACCAGGTGAGGGTAAAGCAGAGGGGCAAGGAACATCGTAAATCACACAGGTTCTTTCCGAACGCTCCGCACCTATAAAGTACACGGCGTCCGGCAATTTCTCAGAAGAGCCGAAGGGAGTCAGAAGCCAAAATAGCACTGCGAAAGAGCAAATCATTGGCTAGAAAAAATCACCGATTGTCGCACAAAACCGGCACCGGGGGGGGGGGATATCAAAGACGATACGGCACGGCGAAATGTACGCATGTTAAGAGCCGTGAGGACGATGCTTATTAGGGGTGTGGCGTGGACACTGGGACAGAGATGGCGGGGAGAAGGAAGCCCGTCCCCAGCGTTAAGGGCAGCCCCCGCTATCGGAGTACCCGCAAAAGCGGCAGATTGGATCTCGCTAGTAAGGGCCGCTTCCGTTATAAGACGCAAGAGCCATGGGCAAGCTGTCTGGGTTCGCGGTACCTTCCAAATCGGGCCGTGCACGGCTCCTAAACCCGTCAGACCGCGTTTGGGGAGATAGGGCCGGAGGCAGAAAAACGCCCGACACAAAAATAAGACGGATTTCCCCGTGATTAGGGGGGGGGGGGGTGACGATCACCTTGAACGAGAAGCGAACTCAAAAACTCCCACGTCGAAGGCACAGGGTGGGCTTCGCCCGCTCCAGCGGAAAAACACCCACCGTCGTACCAGAGGGCCTTTGTGAAACTCTGCAACAGAGGGGGAATTTGGGGTGGGGGGCGGGGGAAAACAGCTTGACCACGGAACGCCCTTATTATTCAAAGAACCCGCCGTATTTACCTCCTCGCGACTAAAATGACCGAGAATGAAAACCTTCCGTGTTCTCAGAGATATGAAAAGACACTCACCAACAACAACAGTAGGGAAGAGAGTCGGATTTTCGTGGAGAACACGATTCGAAAAGGAGGGGAGGAGGGGGGAGAGGGGGGGAAAGGGGAGGGGAGGGGGGAGGAAAGAAGAGGGAACGGGGACAGAGGAAAGGAGGAGGGGGGGAAAGGTGGGGGGAGACGGGAGGGGAGAGCGAGGAGATGAAAGGGGAGAGGGAAAGTAGGAGGGAGTGGGGGTAAAAGGGGAGGGTTTAATGGGGGGAGGGGGGGGGGGGAGAGGGGGTTGGGGGGTTATCAAGAAGAGGGGGGGGAGGGGTGGAGCAGTGAAAAAGGGGGGAGGGGGTGGGGGGGGGGCGGGGGGGTTGGGCGGGGGTGGGAGAGAAGGTGAAGGAGGGGGGGGAGGGGTAAGGAGGATGGGGGGGGGGGAAAGGAATGATGGAGGGGGGGGTGGAAAGAAAAAGGTGGGAGAGGTGGGGGAGGTGAGGAGCGCGAGGACAGTAGGAGGGGGGAGAGAGGGGGTGGGGAGGGGGGGAAGGGGGGGGGGGGGAAGGGGGGGGAAGGGGAGGGGAGGAGGGGGTGGGGGAGAGTGGGAGTAGCGGGAGTGGGGGAATGAATTTCGGGGGGGAAAGGGGGGTGGAGAAGGAGGGAGTGTAAAGTGGTGGGGATGGGGCGTTTGTAGGTGGGAGGGGGAGGATGTGGTGGAGGGGGGGGAGGGATTTCAGGAATGAGTGGAGGAAATGGGAGGAGGAGAAAAGGTAGGGAAGGGAGAAGGGGGGAAAATATAGAGTATGTGTAGGAGGGAGTGGAGGTGGGAAAAGGATAGGGGGAAAGGGGGATAGAGGGGGGAGCAGGAAATATGGGGTGGGAGGAGATGGGCGGGGTGTGGTAGGGGAAATGGAGGGGTGGGTGAGGGGAATGGAGGGTAGAGGAGAGGGGGGAGGTGAAGGGGGGGGAGGGAGGAGAGAGGATTGTAGGGGGGGGGGACGGGGAGGGAGGGGGGGGGGGACGGGGGGGGGGGGGCTGTGAGAAGGGGTAGGGGAGAGAAGGAAGGGGAAGGGGGGGGGGGGGGAGGACAGAGGAAGGAAGAGGGACGAGAGGAAGGTGAGGGGGGGGGGGGAAGGGTGGGGCGGGGGGGGGGGAAGGCAGGAGGTGGGTAGGGAGAAGGGGGCGGGGGGGGGGGGAGGGGGGGGGACGAGGAGGAAGGCGGGGGGATGGGGGTGGTAGAGAGGGGAGTGGGGAGGGGGGGGGCGGAGGAGGTGGGGAAAGGGAAGGAGGGGTGGGGGGTAGGAAAGAAAGGAGGGGGAGAGGGGGGGAGGGGAGGGTGAGAGGGGGGGAGGGGGGGCTGTAAGGGGAGGTGGGAGGGAGGAGGGGATTGGGGAAGAAGAGTAGTGTAGGGGGGGGAAGAAGGGAGGATGGGGGGGGAAGGGGATAGGAGGGAATGAAAAAAGAGAAACGGGGAGGGAGTAGGGGAGGGTAAGATGAGAGGGGGGGGAACGAGGGGAGGAAGGATGTTAAGTGGAGGGGGGGAGGGGTGGGAATGGGGGGGGAGAGGGGGGGCGCGGTAGGGGAGGGGGAAGGGGAAGGAGAAGGAAGAGCGAGGTGGAGCAAGAGGAGGGGGTGCCAGGGGAAAGGAGGGAGAAATTGGGGGGGTGGAGGAAGAGAAAACCGGGGAGGGGAGGTAGGCGAGAAGAGAAGGCGGGGGAGAAGAGGCCTAGGGAAGAGAGAAGACGGGGGGGGGGCTGGAGGTGAGACGGGTGGGTGGAGGGAGGGGTAGAGGGTGAGGGGGTAGGGGGGGGGGGGGGGGGGAGGGAGAAGTGGGGTGGGGGGGGTGAGGAGAGGGGAGAGAGGGGTAAGCGCGGAGTGGTGGGGAGGAAAGGGGGAGAAGGGGGGGGAGGGTGGCCGGGGGAGTAGGTTGGGCGGGGGAAGAGGTGAGGCGGGGGGGGGGCGGGGAGAGGGGGGGGGTGTGGCATCGGGGAGTCGGTCAAGAGGGGAAAGGGAGATGAGAGGGACAGGGGGTGGGGGGAGCAAAAGGGAGAGGGGGTGGGTGGGGAGATGGGTGGTGGGGGGGGGTTGGGGGGGAGCGGTGACGAGAGGGAGATTAGGGTCTGGGGTAGGGAGGGGGGGCGGGGGAGGATGAGGGGGTGAGGGGTGGGGGGAAGTGGGGCGAAGGGAGGCAGAGGGTTGGGGGGGTAGGGGCAAGGGGGCGTGAGGGGGGGGCGGGTGTGGGCAGTAGGGGAAAGGGTATGAAAAAGGAAGGTGGGGGAGGGTGCGGGGGCGGGAAGAGGAGGGAGGGGGAGTTGAGGGGGGGGGGGAGGCCGAAGGGAAAAGCAAAGAGCGAAGGAGGGGTGGTAAGGAGTGGGGAGGGGGGGGGAGGCGAAGAGGGATAGGAGAGGGGGGTATGGGGGGGATGAGGGGGGGGAGTGAAGAAGAGAGGGGGGGGGGGGTGGTGGGGGGAGGGAAGACGGGGGAAGGGAATGAGGGGTGGGAGGGAAGGGTAATGGAGGGGGGGAAAGGTAAGGGGGGAGGAGGAGGGTGGAGGGAGGGGGGGACGGGGGAAAGGAGGGGTGGGGGGGGGAAGGGAAGGGGGGGGAGGGTGGGGTGGGGGAGGGGTGTCTGCAGGGAAGAGGGAAATGAACTAAGGGGGGGGGGGGGGTGCGGAGGGGGGAGGGACGGGGGGAAAGAGGTAAGAGGGAGGAGGGGTGGGGGGTGAGGGGAGGTGGGGGGGGTGGGGGGGGGGAGGGGTGGAGAGAGGTGGAAGGGGGTGGGGGGAGCGGGAGGAGTGGGGTGGGCGGGGGGTTGGGTGGGGGGGGGGGGCGGGAAGGAGGAGGAGTGCGGTAGGGGGGGTGGGGGTTGGGGTGGTTAAGGGGGGTGGGTGGGGAGGTGGGAAGGGGGGGGGGGGGGTGGGGGGGCGATGGAGGGAAGAGGGGGGGGGGATAGGGGAGTAGGGAGAGAGGGAGGGAGAGGGAGGGCGCTAAGAGGGAGGGGAAACGGGGGGGATGGGGTGGAGGGGGGGGAGAGGACGAAAAGGGAAGGAGAGGAGGGAGGAGGGGAGGGAGGGGTGGGGAGGGGTAAGGGGGGAGAGAGAGCAAGGGGGGGGGAGGGGAGAGGAGGGGGGGGGAGGGGGAGAGGAGGAGGGGGGAGATAGAGGGGGGGGGTGGGAGGGGAGAGTGGGGGGGGTGGGAAGGGGGGAGGGCGGAGGAGGGGAGGGGAAGTAGTGGGGGTGGGTGGTGAGGGGGTAGGGGGTGGAGGGAAAGTAGGGTGGAGGGTGGTAGGGGTGGGAAGGAGGTGGTAGTGGGAAGGAAGTGGGTGGAGGTGGGGGGGGGGGAGGGCAGGAGGGTGTGGGGGTCGGGAGGGGGGGGGGGTTGGGGGGAGGGGAGAAGAAAGGGGTGAAAAGGGGGGGGGAGATAGCAGTGGGGGAAAGAGGGAGGGATACAGGGTGGACGAGGGAGAGAAGGGAGGCTATGGGAGGTAGAGAGGGGGGGGGTAGTAGGTGTATATGAGGGGACGCAGGGGGGGGAAACGGCAGAGGGAGGGGGGGGACGGGGTGATGGGAGGAGTAAGAGTGAGAGGAGAGGGACGGGGGGGGTAGATGCATGGGGGGGAAGATGGAGCAAATGGGGGAGAGGGAGAGGGGGAGGGAGGAGGCGGGGGGCGAGGGGGGGATGGATGGGGCGGAGGGAGGGGGACGGGAAGAGGTGGGCTTGGGAAGGTAGGGTGGGGGGGGCGCCTGAGGGGGGGTTGGGGGGGGAGAGAGGAGGGGAATGGATGGGGGGTGAAAGTGGCAGGGGGGGACAGAGTCGTGGGGGGCGGGGGGTCGGGGGGGGGATGAGGGATGGAGGAAGGCAGGGGGGTGAGGGGAAGGTGTGGCGGCGGGGGGGGAAGGGGGGTATGGGGAGAGGGGGGCAGGATGGTGGGGGAGACGTGGGGGAGGGAGCGAATGCGGGAAGATTGGGGGGGGGACATGGGGGGGGGGGGAGGGAGGGGGGGGAGATGAGGGAGGAGGGGAAGGGGGAGGGAATGGGGAGGGTGAGTGGGGGTGGGGGGGAAGTAGGGGGGAAGGGAAGAGCGGCTAAGGGGGAGGAGGGAGGGGAGGGGTACGGGGGGGTAAGAAAATGGGGGGGGGAAGCGGGGGATCAAGAGTGGGGAAGGGGGGAGTAAAGACCGGAGGAAGGGGGCTCGGTGAAGGCAAAGGGAAGGAGGGGGGGGCAAGGGTGGAGGGGTGGGTGGGAATAGAGGGAAGGGAGGGGGTGGAGGGGGAGGTGAGAGTAGTGGAGGGCGCGGAAGGGGGGGTGTGAAGGGGGGTGGGAAAAGAGATGGGGGGAGAGGGGGAGAGCGGAAGGAGTGAGTGGGTGGGCGGGGGTTGTGGTAGGGAAAGGGAGCTGGGCGGAGGTAGGGGGTTGGGGAGGTGAGGAGGGGGGGAATGTAGGGGGGGCTGGGAGGGGGGGAAGGGAGGCATGGTGGGTGGGGGGGGATCTGGGGGGAGGGGGGAGGGATAAGAGGAGGGGGTGGTGGGGGGTAATTGGGGGGGGGTGCGGGTGGGGGGGGAATGGGTTGGGTGAGAGGGGTGTGGGTACGGGAGGGACGTGGGGGGGGGGATAGTGGCGGTAGGGGGTGGAGGGCGTAGGTGAGTTGAGCGGGGATTGTGGGGGGAGGGGGGGGGGGAGGGAAAAGTGAAGGCTGAAAGTAAGGGGTAGGTGGTGGGGGACGGGAGAAAGGAAGAAGAGGGGGAAGGCGGGTGCAGGAGAGATAAAGGGGGGGCGTAGAGGGGGGGGTGGGGTGAGGGAGAGGGGAAGGGGGGCGGAAGGGGGGGGTGGGGGGGGGGGGGGAGGGGTGATGGAGGTGGGGCGGGTGGGAGAGGGGAGGAGCGAGTGAGGGAAGAGGAGAGGGGATGGGGGTGAAGAGGGGGGAGGGGGGGTGGCAGTGGGGCGGGGGGGGAAGGTGGGGGGGGGGTGGTGGGGAGTCGGGTGAGAGTGGGGAGGGAAAGGGGGTGAAGGGGGGGGTGGGCGAGAGGAGGGGGGAAGCATGGGGGTGGAGGGAGTTGGAGGGGGGGGGGGGGGGGGGAGGGGAGAAGGTAGGGGTCGGGGGGTGGGGGGAAAAGGGGCGGGGGAGCAAAACACTGGAGAGGGGTAGGGGGGGGGGGGGGTGGTGGTGTAGGAGGAGGGTGGTATGTGAAGGAGGGGGGGGGGAGGGGGGCGGGGGGAGCGGGGGGGGGTGGGAGAGGGGGGAGGTCATGGGAGGGGAGGGGGAGAGGGGGAAGTGGGGAGGTGGGGGGGGGGAGATCGGGGGGGTGAAAGTGGGGGAGAGGAGTGGGGGGAGAGTGTGTGAAGGGGTAGGGGCGGGAGGAGAGGGGGGGGGGAAGGGGGGTAGTATTGGGGGGGTGGGGGGGGAGGGGGAAGGGGGGGGAGGAGGGGGTTGTGGGAAAGAGGGGAGGAGGTCGGGGGTGGGAGGGGGAGGGGGGGAAGGGGGGGAGTGTGGAGAGGAGGGAGGGGGAGGGGGGTGATAGGGAGGGAGGAGGGGAAGGGGGCGGTGAGGGTGGGGGGATGGGGTGGGTGGTAGGTGGGGGGGGGTGGGGGGAGGAGGAGGGAAGAAGGCGGGAGGAGGGAGGGGGGGGAAATGGGGGAGGGTAAGGGGGGGGGTGGGGTAGCGGAGGGGGTGTGTAAAAAGTTCGGGGGAGGGGAGGGGAGGCGACCTCATCTCTTGTACCAAGATAAAGAGAAGTGGAGGTAAGAATCAGATTTTTTCTATCAGGGTAAAGAAAATGAGTGCGAGTGTTCCAATGCTTTGTAAAAAGGGAAAAGGACTAAGGCCAATGCCGTGCCGGAGGGAAAAAAAAGGGAGTAAGTTGGTCATACAGATTTCGGGAAAATAGAGAAGGGATCAAGGCTAAGTCAGAGGAGGGATGGGAAAAAAAGTTTTTTACGTATCGGAAGGGTATCGTCACCACCCATCGACTACTAAGAAAGGGGGGTGTTTGTGGGGTTGGGGGGGTTTTGGGGGGGGGGGGGGTGGGTGGGGGGGGGGGGGGGGTGGTTTTTTTGGGGGTGGTTTGGGGGGGGGGGGGTTGTGGTGGGTGTGGGGTGGGGGTGGAGGCTGCGCCCTTTCTAGGAAAATCTGAATCGCTTACGAGAAAAAAAAAAGCCAACCTGGGTCGGTTTTTTCGAGCAAAGGGAGACCGCCCCGCTAGGGGGGGGGAGAAACGCGAACCCGATCCCGCGGGATAAAAGAAATTGGATGTGCTATCAGCTGTGCGGAAAGGGGAGGTCGCCCTGCAGTACAGCTAACTCTCGCAGCTGGGGAACGAATAGCGGGGTGGCCTGAAAGGGGAGGAAGGGGGGACAGAAGAGACGCTCAGAGCTGACCTTGGAAAAAAAGAGAACAAACGCTAACTCCTCCTCTTACGAAAAGAAAAAAAAAGGTCAATCACAGCGTCACGATAGGGATAGGGGATATGGACCGGTGGGGGCGGACTGGGGGAAGAATCTTGGTTGGCTTAATATGGCGTAAAGGATCTCTGGCTCCTTTTCAGGTGCTCGCAAAATGAAAAAGGTCACGTTCGGGAGAATCCGGCTGCCGGACGCCGGTGGCATATAGGGAGGGATGCTTGGCCCGCTCAAAAAGGAACGATGGGCTGGACGCTGTTCATAAAAACAAGTGGCTTGACCGAGGGGGAAAGGAGGTTCTGTCATCTTGTAGAAGACGATCAAGAGGGGGAGAGATGAGGGCACAAAACTGGCAGAAAAAATCGCAGGGGAAAGGGGGAAAAGGGTCCGAACATCCTTTTCTTCCTCAAAAGGGAGGCTGTGTGGGGGGGGGGGGGGGGGGGGGGGGGGGGGGGGGGGGGGGGGGGGGGGGTGTTGTTTATCACGCCTCAAGTCAAAAAACGACTCCAACGGATCCTCTTGGCGAAAGGAGGTAAAAGGAACTAGCGCGCCTTCATCCTCACCGAGAAAGATAAAGTCCTGACTTCTGGTCTCTTTTCCTGGGGGAAAAGGGACAAAAAAAATAAGTAAGTTACAGAGAAAGGAAAAAGGGGACGCATCGGAACAAAAGAGTCTGGGGTTCGGACGCTCTCTACTTAGGATAGCTTGCAACCTCCTTCTAGTAAGAGAGGAAGAATCAGAGGTGTGAAAAGGACCCGTAGGATGCCTAGGCCGGCAGAACCTTTTAGGGAGGAACGATTCGATTCAAGATGGGGGGAGTCTAGTCGATCAGGGGGGCCATGGTCCACAATGAAGAAAAAAAAAAAGTTAACTTATCTATTAAGGTTGTTGTCCGTGAGAACTTAGGAAATCCCCGCGTCTGCACGCGGGAAAAGTATCGAGGCTGACGTGGGCCATCTTGAAAGGAAAGGAAACCGTCGGATCAGGGGTCACCTCGGTTGTGTTCAGCCATAAGGAGAGGAAAAAAAACACAGGAAAAGAGAGACTACACCATATGGGAACAGAGGCGGAGGAAGAACCATGGCCCCCTGAGCCTCAGAAAAGCGATAAGGGACCGGAAGCGTGGACGGAGGACCGATGGAAAATACACCGCGCGGGAAGGATTGAGCTGTTAGGGCCATTAGGATGCTAAGATACTAGAATGAAAAGTGAACGAAAAAGAAGGGAGCTCCGAGGAAAAGGGGGGGACACGTCACGCAGGAGAAAGGAGGTAAGACCACGCAGAGCCAACAAAAAACCGCTACGGCCGGGAGTGTAGTTGATACTAATCGAGAACGCCCAGATCCGATTGCCTAAGGGGGGAGAGGGCTTGGGGAAAGGGAATCTCCTTCAGATGGGGGGAAGGAAAAGGTTACTGGTCTTCACCAATTAGTAAAAGAAAAGAACCCGAGAGTCAGATGAGAGAGTAAGGAGGCTTCTAAAAGTGAGGGGGAAAAATCCTCGCAAGCGAGAAAGAAGGAACGGGTCGAGGAGCTCGAAAGGAGGGACGAATTTATTCACTTCGGCAGAATGAGGCACAATTTCCACGGGCCACGGCTGGAGGGAGAAAAGTTTTACAGGGGGAAGGGGTTGTGCTTAAGAAGAGCGGAAAAAGAGACTAACCCAAGAGAAGGTTCGAAAAAAGGACAAAAAAGCGCGGCCATCGTCTAATCCAAGGAGGAAGACAGAAAAAACATCCAGCCCAGTAACGGAGAGGAAGAAAGCAAGAAAGAAGGAGAAGTAAGACAACAGGGCGTCAGAAAAAGGAGGGAAAATACAGATCCGACCGTGAGGCGCGCCCCGCAAAAAAAAAAAAGACCATAAGAGCGCTCCCGTGGGGGAAGAAGCCGAGCGCAAGCACACCGAGGAAAGGAACCGGGGAATATCCCGAGGCGGAGGGGAAAAAAAAAGACTATTAAATTACCATGTCAAGGGGAAAGTACACGTGTGGTGGGGGGGAGGAAAAAAAAAGTCAGCTGCGGGAAGGGGGTAAGAACCAAGAACCTCGTTTCCGGAAGGAAAAAAGCTAGTCCTCACCCCCGAGAAGCGAAAAGCTTGTCATGTCGCGGTAAGCTGACTGAAGGAATGCGAGAAAGGAGACAGAAAAGTCGCTCATTGGAAACAAAATGCTATGGGGGTTTTCTCGGTCCAATCCAAAAGGGGGTAGAAGGGTCAGGGGAAACAGTCTCGGAACAGTGGAAGGGACCGAAGAGGGGGGGGAGGGGGGGGGGGACTCGGCAGAGAAGCTCCGACCGAGCCCTGAACAGTCCTACAGTATTCCAAACCGAAAAAAAAAAGAGTTGTGTACTTACTGCTCAATGAGAAACACCAAAGAAAAAATCGACGGAAGGGTAATATGGATCCAGCTAAAGAGGGAAAGCAAAACCTTAACTTTCTCCTACAGGAAAGGTGATATAACGAGTGCATGTGCGCACATATGGTGACGCGTTTTTTTGAAAAGTGAGACTTGCACAAACCGCACCCGCCGTTCGAGAAAAAGCCACCCTCCTACGGGTGTACCCAAGCCATACGTAGAAGAGGTAGGATAAACTCGATGCGCCGGATCAGGAATGATTTTCTCAGCGAGGCTAATTAAGCTCTAGAAGAAAAAAAACTGAGGGGGAAAAAAGAAGGAAAAGGTACACGTCATCTTTCGCGAAAGGGAAAAAAAAGGGAAAAGTAAGACGACATTTTCTCATGACTGGGGACCGACGGCGAAATGGAAAAGACGTCTTCGTGGGGGGAAAAAGGTCCTTGCTTCTATTTTTCCAAGTCAATCGGTAAAACCTCTTCCAGAGAGAAAAAAAATTCGTCCTGCGCAAGAGAGGGAAAGGGTTGTGTTCGCAAAGGGAGATTGATACTATCTTAGACAAAAGGGAAGAAGAGGTGGTCTTGGTTTCGGTCACGTATCGTCCATTTTGGTCCAACATCTACGGTTAAAGGAGGCTGGGGGGGGAACCTTCGTCGGCGGAGGAGGGAAGGAGAGAGGCCACCCTCGCCCCATGTTCGAAGGAAAAGGGGTTCATGAATGCACCCCCTACTAATCTTTTAAGGTTGCCTCGAAAACGTCCGATGGTGCGAATGGAGGTGTATGGTGAGGGAGTCTGGGAGAATCCTTAAGGCGCCAGACCTCGAAAGGGGAAGAAAAAAGGATCATTTTGGCTTGCCTTATCTTTTGGAAGAAACTGAGGGCGGGAGGCATCGCCAGGAAAAGAGGGAATTTAAAGCGCCCCAACCAGGCTCCTCCTCTTCCATCACAAGGAGGAAAAAGGAACTCAATCTTCTTCTGCTTACTTTTATATTAAAGGTGAGTTCGCTGGGCATGCGACAAGGGAGGAGACTTCGGGAAAGGAGGAGGGGGAGAAATGTCATCGTGAGAGGAGGTGAAGAGCCTCACTTTCTTCGAGCAAAGAAAAAAGAAAGCCGAAGTTTGAGGTACTCTATTTTGGCGTGAGTAGGGTAAAAAACAGCTCCCGATTTCTCATGGGGAGGGACTGTAGTGGCGATACACCGGCGGAAGAAAGGCCAGGTCGTTTTGTCGAAAAAAGGGAGATGAAACTCTCTGCTGGCGCGCAAAAAAGGGGACCGGTCAACCATGATCGTCGCCGTGTCCGGGAAGGAAATGAGTCAAGCAAAATGCGTCGAAGCGTGCCTAAAGAAGGGGCGCTCGGAGGCGCTCTCCTCGCCCTCACCGGGTGCGAGGGGGACGCTTTGGTCGAAAGGTCACATTAGACACTGGAGAAGAAAGAACGATCACGCTTGCCAAAAGAGAAGTCGGTGAGGGGACCTTTTTTTCCTTTTTCCTACAAGGGGAAATTACAGGATAGTTCAAAAATCGCACATTCAGGACTCAGGTATGGGGGAAAGGGCTTCTGGCCTTTGGCGAAAAGAGGAAAAAGAAGAGAGTACGTCAGATAAAAAAAAAGAAAAGTGAGGACCCAAGTCCACGGAGGCCTGCCGGAAGGGGAAAAAAAGTTCTGCAAGGAGAAGCTCGTCACGATGGTAAGACTAACGATATATTGATCGCCGCCAAAGGGGGAAATACGAGAAAAGTTGATGAGAGGGTATCCCGCTCAAGGGGGGAGCTAAGCAGGGCAAGGTCCATCCCCCGGAAAAAAAAAAGAGAAGGGTGCAAATATCGGCCCTTTGCATTTCAAACGGAAAGGGAATCGAGGGAAAGGGGGGGAGGACCATTCTCTCAAAAAAAAAAAGGGAGGAGAGAGGTGTCGAACACATATGGACATCTCGGAGAAGGGACTAACCGGGAAAGTCAAAAGGGGACACACCAGCACGGAGGAGGGGGATCTAAATTGGGCCTTCTGGATTGACTGTAGGCCAGGCAGACGTAAGAACACCTTCGGAAGGAGCTAACATCACGAAAAAGGTCTTTACAGTTGCTTCAGATCCAAGATCGATACGGGGAAAATACAAACCTAGAGAAACTTACGAAAGGGGAGAAAGCAATCAGGGAGCGGTAAGGGGAACTCCCGAAGTTAAAGAAAGAGCTCAAATGAAGCCGGCTTTTGGGGGAAGAAAAGAGAAGTAGATCCTCTTCAAAGACCACGGAAAGAAAAAACGAGGCCTGCTTGCTCACTCTACTGAAGGAGGACAGGGGTGAGTACCACCAGAATCAGAAAACAAAAAAACCAGCGGCGTGCCGGGGAGAAAAGGTAGCAATTGAAGCCTCTCTGTCCGGTGAAAAAGAAAATACTGCCACACTTTGAGGTCGAGGGAAAGAGAGACCTCTGAGCCAGGGGGAAGAAAGTTTCACGTAGCCGGGAGAACCAGGGTACGGCGGCCACGGGGGAAGGAAGTTGGCCGGCCATTTTTCGCAAAAAACGCGAGAGACCCCACGAGTTGGAGAACGACCACCAATCAGAGGGAACTCCTGGGGGAGAAAGAAAGCGGAGAAGAGAAAGGCCGGGAGCGGGACACAAGAGACCCACATCGACGTAGCTGCCACCGGCGAAGGGGAGAAATAGCTAGGCTGAACGGCCCAGGCAAGAGCACGTCCATGACCATTAACAGGGGAGAAAGAAGTCCGGCCCCGAGGTGGAGGGAAGGAAAGCGAAAAAGTAAGATCCCTGACCGAAGGAGAGGGAAACTAAGGACCAGTTCAAAGTGGGAAAAAGAGGATGGAAAGAGGGGTTGGAGTCAAGATCGGACTAGGCGTTTCAAGAACGCCGAAGGGACCGCCGGTCCCAAAGAGGTTAGTGAGGTCTTTCTTCCGGAAAAAAAAGCTCGAATCGCCTGGTCTCGCGAGAGTCTAAGGGAAAGAAGGGGGTACCAGACTGAGAGAAAAGAAAGAGAATGAAAAACCTGGCGATCTGGTGCGGGAGGGAAAAAGGAAAAGGCGGGGGGTTCTCTTCTCGTGAAAAAAGCACTAACCTAAAAACTGGATGTTGTAGAGCCGCCAGAGGAGAAAAACGGAAGAGCCAGCGCCCAAAAGTAAGTAAATGATATATTTGTGGGGGAAAGCAAGCCGTTAACCTCCAAGTCGAAAAAGGAGGTAGGGAAGGTATCTTGCTCCTCCTAAAAAAAAAAAGTCCCAGAAACAGGGGAAGCCCCCACAGACGCTCGAAATAGAGAAGGAAAATGCGGGGGGAAGTGTCTTCATGGTGCGAGGGGGGAAATTCATTTTCCCTCGAAAAAAAATACATCGACCCAATAAAAGAAAGGGAATACAAAAAGAGACGGGGACTTTTCCCTCGAGAGGGGGGAAGCGGCAAGATCCGAAGTTGTGATCGGAAATATTATAAGGGTCGCCTCTCAAAAAAAAAAAGGGCAGAGGGAGGGGAAAAAGAGGGGAGATACTTCGTCATCAGAAACTTATCTGAAAAGAGATCGGCCAGCATGGGAAGACTAGAGAGAAGATAGGAAAAAAAGGGGGGAGGGGGCTAAAGCATCATAAGGAGGGTAGAGTGAAAAAAGGAAAAACCCGCGTCCAATGGAGGGAAAAAGGAAATTCCACGGGGCGGCAACCGGACTCGCAGGAGACGGAAGGGGGACAACTCCGCGGATTTCGCTATTCAGAACGTCGAGGAGTCGAACGCGGGGAGAGGGTTTTGGAGGAAAAGAGGTCAAGGGGGTTTCGGGCAAAAAAAAGAGGCGGGGACATCATTCGGAAAAGGACCAGACTCTTCTTCTGCTCGAAATAGAGAAAACTCATTACGTTCCGTGAAGGGTGAGAGCCACAGTTCAGAATCGCCAAATCGCGTTAGAGGAACGAGGAAAAAAAGAGGGGGGATCAAGATGGGAGCTGTGATTTTGAGTGAAGAAATAAGAATCTTCCCTCTACTCAGTGCTACAATCTCCCTCACTGAAACGGATATCGTGGGGGGGGAAAGGAACAACAGGGGACTTGTCGTCGCCATAGGGGGAGCAGTAAGAAAGGGGAACGTCCACGCCCACACCCACGAGAAATAAGGGAAGTTAAAAGAACTGTCGTCTAGGCAAAAGAAAAGGGCCACACAAGATCTGGCTTCAATTGTCCGGGCCAGAGGTTTCTAGAAGACTTAAAGCTACATGCAGGGAGGGAGAAGGCGGAATTCTGCTGGCGAAGAAAATCGAAATCGGGGCGACATACTCGGACGCCGGGGGGGAGGAGGCGTTTGGCCACTGGGGAATCCTGGGCGGAGATTTAAGGAGATCAACCTGTCGGAAGGACGAGGGGGAGGGGGGCGTGAAAACTCTGGTCGAAGACGGCGGAACACCAGGTCGAGGGAACAGGGAAGCGTTGACGAGCTCATGCATTTCTAGCGTGTCAGAACTGGGAGCACGGCGAAAAAAGGAGAGGAGCTCAGCAACCGGGGGGGCCGTCGTGAGGAGTGGCTTGAAACGGCAAAATGAACTCTACTCCTCCTGAAGGAGGGAGGGCCACCGTCGACTAATTAGTGTTCTGACTTTTTTATTTTGGGAAGCGAGGGGGTACGTGAAACAAAAAATAGGACCCGGGACCATCGCAACGAAGAGGGAGGAGTGTTATACCTGGAGGAGAGGAGATATTACTAACTACAGACTTCACTCTCTGAAGAGTCTTAGACACGACCGCTTAAATTCCGAAGCAACCAAAGGGGATCACGTCGCCGCGAGCTGAGTCCCGCTGGGTGCATCTGGTCGGATCTTGAGCGCCGCCAAGGAATGTAAAAAAAAAAAATTTCTTAGTGAAAAAAGACGGTGTCTTCCGAGCGCTGGGACGAGCCCAAAAAAAAGGGGCTGTCAGCTTCCCGACTAGGAAGCAGGAATCTGCGTGGAAAAAGGGGAGGGACCTTATCTTCACCTTCGATCAGATGGGGGGGGGGGGGGTTTTTTGTTTTCTCCATCTCAAAAAGAGGATGAACTGAAGAGAGATCACATTGTGGAAAAGCTTCTCGAAGGCCGCAGAAAACAAAACCCGAATCGCTCAGAGGAGAAAGAAGGACGGGAGAAGCACGGGGATGGACGTCACCCAGCGAAGGGGAAAATCAAACATCGGGGGGTAAGTACGACTTCGGGAAAGGGGGGGGGGGGCCATGCCGGGGTCGCTCTCAGGGACTAGAATGACCCATCTTGAGAAAGAGGAGGCTCCTTATAACCAAAAGGTTGCAGAAGGGAGAGCATAGGGAGGGGCGTGAAGGAACTCCGGCATCAAAGACTTATTCGGCCGTGGGGAAGGGAAAAAAAGACACTAGATCCCAAGATCAGCGCGCTAAGTTCAAGAGTTCCCCGGACTAATGAGAGGTGGAAGGGAGGAACCCCGAGGAGGGGCCACAGGACACCACATCAGAAAAAAGATAGGGGGGGGACTATCTTTCTGGGAGAGGTAAGGCGGGGGAGAGACAGGTCGGAAAGCCGACTAGGAAATTTGGGAAGTATCTCTGACCTGAGCGAGAAGAAAAGGCACAAAAAAAGATGTCGAAAGTTGGAAAGTCTCCACTTGAGGAGGAAAAGGACCGGGAAAGGTTTCGAAGCCGGAAGAGGTGACAACCACAATATTTTGCCAGACACCAAGAACAAACTGGTTCCCTCCGTTTTATCGCCAGAAAGCCCAGGAGGAAATCCTGTTCTGCAAAAGAAAGGGAAGGGTAGCGGATTAGGCAGACATGTCGAATATCTCGCAAGACGTAAGGGAGAAAAAAAAAATAAGCTGCAAAAGAGAAAAGAAAGAGCAGGAAAAAGGAATCAAATGGGGTTCTCAGCAACAAACCACGTCCTAAGAGCGTCGTGGCACGAGAAAAAGGGAAAAAGTGAGGACAGGAGGGGGACAGTGGGGGTGTGGGGAGGTCAGAAAGGGGGCGCTTCGGCCAGGAAATATCGGGACTAAAATAGGTCGTCTCAACCGAAATAGAGGAGACAGGTAGGGAGTCTAAGGGACGCGGAAAGACGGATTGACGAAAAAAAAATCAACTCGAATTGAAGGAAACTTCTATCAGGGGGAAAATTCCTCGAAGGGGGAGGATCAGGAAGGAAGGAGGAAAAGCAAAAGACCCTTTTTTAGGTTTGAGACCTAGGTGGGGCCGATCCCCGATAACCGGCTGAGCAGAAATTAAATTGGGGGGGGAAATTGGGAAAGGGGGGGGGGGGTTATAGACCTTGAAAAAAGGATAAGAACTCACCAACTCCACTAAAAGGAACGGTATCTTTTTAAAAAGAATCAACTGTGTAAAAAGTAAACGTATCGGACTGCCGATTTGGACAGGTTACGGCACGTTTAATGGGGCAGCATTTTTCCTCGTGGGGAAAAAAAACATGTACAAAATCCGGCCAGGGCAGACTCAGAAAAACCGGGCCGCCTTAGGGATCCTCATGAGGGATTCGTTCCCCAAAGAGAGTCAGGAGTCTAAAAAGGTTTTTCGAAAGGGAGATCCTCTAAAAAAACACGAGAAGGAAGAATCTATATGTATTCATAGGCAGGAGAAAAAAAGTCGTCTACAACGCTTACGCTGAATCATCTCGGGGGGAAGAAAGGATGATACTGGGTTAGCGCATAATCCGTTAGGGAGTTCAAAGTCCCGCTCAGGGAAAAAAATTAAAGGGAAGAAGTCCAATTAAAACCGCCGGCGCACCGTATACTGGGAGGGGGTCACTCCTCCTATTGAGCTGGGATGAGCACAATAGCAGAAGATTGGTGTGATGGGGGGTTTTGGTGCTTTATCCGGAGAAGGAAAGGGGTAAGAAAAAACATATATAAGGGATGGAGGGGGGCTCCTTCTTCTCGGGAGGAAAGATAGAGTACCAAACCTAACAGGGTAGGTCTGCCTTGAACTGAAAAAGGGTCAAGAGAAACCCTCTCCGTTTAAGGACAAGAGAAAGGAAGCCGTCTTTTTATCACTTCTGCAAGGGAGCATCCAGTAAAGAAAATTAAGAATAAAAAAGTGCGACGCTCTGCCTCTTGTGGGGAAAGGGAAGACAGGAGGGTACGGGGAGAGGGAAGAGAAAGCATCGACCGTAGACACAGAAAGCATCCTCTTTCACGAAGGACAATGGTAATACTGAGGGCACTACTATCGAAAATTAAACAAGGAAACCGGGCGCGGTGTCTGCGAAATAGGAGGAGGAACTGGAAGTCGAATTATCGTCTGGTTCTGGCATCGGCGCGAGAAAGTTAGTCTATCTCGTCGAAAGCTCGGAAGAAGGTGGAAAGACTACGTCGTCGGGACGCCACCCGGAAGTACATCAGGGGGTGAGGGTAAAGGGCGAAACAATGAAAGGGGGGGAAAACTGGCTTTTGAGAAATCTAATCTCTTCCTCTCGACGCCAGAGGGGAAAAAATGCCACAAAGCAAGCCGTGTCCGCCCTGAACATCCAAAAAGGACCAAAAGAAAAGATTGAAGAAAAGGGGCATGGGTGTGAAGAAATTCGGCGCGAAGAATCAGGGAGTCTCTCGGTTCTACTTATTTTAAAAGGAACTAGCGCGCCCCTGACTAGATCTGCATAGTCTCTCCCGCCTTCTTTTCCGGGGAGAGGGGGGCAATACAAAGCTGAGGAGTAAAAAAGTGCAAGGAAGGCGGGGGGATTTATCTCAGGAAAGACTCGGGCAAAGGGCCAAACGCCGGCTAAGTAGGCAAGGAAAAAAAAAGTTCAGGCCTGGGCGACAAGGGAAAGATTCTGAAAAAAGGACCGTGCAAAAAGGCGGCAGAAGCAGACGAGAGTACTCTTTTCCATTCCTCTTCGAGAGAAGAAGGGGCCAAGGAGGCCCTCAATTGAGTCGCGATGACCCCAGACGGGTAGGAAAAAAAACGCTGCTGGGGACACAAAAGAGGAGGCAGAAAAAAGAAGCCTCGCGCCGCGAGTGGGCCAGGGGAAATGAGGTCAAGGGAACGGGCGCTTTTCACATATGTTGGGGTCGACCGAGAGAAAAAAGAGGAAAAGAGAAAACAAACATAGGTGAAACGATCAGCAGGGTGCACGGGACAACACCATGGAAAATAAAAGAAAGAGTCGGGACTACGGAGGCCGCGGGAGAAGCGGGGTAAGAGAAAATCTCTCTTAAGAAAAACAAAGGTAAAAAGTCGAGGGATGCAAGGGAAATGTGGGTGGGGGGAAAGGCGCTCACCAAAAGCTGGAATCTAGAATGAAAAAGCGTAAAAAGAATGCGGCGACGGAGCCTCAGGGGTGCTGAAAAAGGCAACGAGGTTTCCCTTTTCGCAAAAGAAGAAGACACTTAAGTTTGCAGAGTATATCGGCCACTCCGGCAAGACTCAACCCGAACCCGAAAGATCGCAGAAGGTGATGACTGGGCGGAAAAAAAAGGCCCTCCTTCACGTTGGTCCAATTTCACCACGAGGAAGGAATCCCCACGCACGGAGAGATATCGGAAGAAAAGAAAAGAAGAGATCTCCGTCGGTACCGGGGGAAAGACGTAGCCAAAAAAAGCCGGCCACCTGATGCTCCGTACCTTTATCTCCGTGCCAAAGAAGCCTCCTCTGGAGTCAAATGTTTCAAGAAAAAAACTCTGGGAAAAGAATTTGAGTAAAACATTTTGGTGGCGCAGCATCAAGGGAAAAGATGAGGAAAACCATCAGTTTGTGAGAAAATCCGGAGAGGGGGCCCTGGGGAACTACTCCATAACATCGTCCAAAACCATTCTTAAGGCCGTTAGCGGGAGAAAAAGCTCAAAAAATACTTAGATGGATGCCACCGGAGGCCTTAAGGGCAGTGCTCTATCCGCCGAACGGGCAAAGAAAAGGATATCAATCTACATTATCCAGAAGAGCCGTTAAACGGAACAGGTCCTCAGACGGTTGTGGAAAAGAAGCAACAGTGCTCCCGTCAGTGAAGTATAGAGAACGGGGCCACTAGCAGTCGACGCATGTCGGCGGATTTAAAAGGGTTGGGGAGTGGGAAGAATATGAAAAAAAATTGAAAAGACGAAACGTCCCTGTTCACACCTTATATCGGGAGACATCTTCTAGAGGGAGAGCTAGGTTGAGCAGGGAGCTGAAGATGCTGATTCTCTGAGAAAGAAAGCAAAAGGAGCACCGCGTCCTGTGTTTAAGCAGCGACTTTTTTCTCTTAGCCAGGAAAAACGGGAAAAGTCTGCAAGCGGGAGGTTGGAGCTACTCGAGAAAAAAGAACCTCCGACTAGAAAGAGAAAAAGGGAAAAAGTTGTCCCGTATAAGTTGTAAGAACTGTAACCTCTGCGATAGAAATCAAACCAACTGTGATCGTTTCGTAAGGCGAGATAAAAGACTCGCGACCAAGAGAGGCCGCAAGTCCGGTGCGACAACGCCTGGGAATTTTCGCCTCAAGGGGGAAGCGTGGTGTCCCAGTGTTGCCCCCTCGAACCGCAAAAAGGAGCCGATGACAAAAAAGCCAAAGGGGGAACCTCCTCTACGTTTCATGGTCTAGGAACTGCTCTCTGACGAGGTATAAGAAGTAAGGGGGCTCTGAAATTGACGAAG
>Ga0179593_1311788_pt1 | contig 19773 bp, 22 predicted proteins | sample CZODoug2_1_08_16_FD_185931 | JGI IMG/M metagenome (GOLD analysis project Ga0179593, IMG submission 185931) | Vadose zone soil fungal communities from Angelo Coast Range Reserve, California, USA - CZODoug2_1_08_16fungal (PacBio error correction) | ecosystem: Environmental > Terrestrial > Soil >...
TCAGATTTTGATTCCGAGTACCGAATGCTCAAAAACAAAGTAAAATGGGGGGGCATACACAAGTGAAATGCCCAGGAGGTGCAACAGAGAAAGGGGACATGTTCGACCACAGCCCCACCCGACTGCGTTGAGCAAAAACTGACAAGCCCAAAATTAGAGGCAACGGAAGAGGTTCCAATGTAGGGCGTCTCGTTGTAACCAGTGGAAGAAGGGAGAAGCGGGGTGAGGGGGGAGACGGGGCGTGGGACGGGGAGTTTGTAAGAAGAGCCGGTTATCGTCAAGATGGTCTTCAAAACCGACCCAAAAAAATAATCGGCTGGTAAGAACATACACAGGGAACCTTGAAGAATCGCTTTGAACTGGAGAGGCCTTCTTAGAGGGAAGGACGATGTCGGGCGACATAGAACTACCGTGAAACTCCAAGAATGAACGTGTATCAATGCTTTCAGGATCTCATGTGGATATTTGCCGAAAAAAAAGGAGATGGGGACCATGTCCACGGCGAGGGGGAGGAAGGGGCGTGGTTGGGAAACTGTAGTACAAATCAAGACATGATTAAGAAGTTGAGCCGACGATAAAACGGAGAGCGTGTATACAGGGGCGTCCCCGTAGTGAGGGACGGCTGCGTACGGTCCGCGGGCGAAGCAGATGTAAACTGAACGCAGGGAGGGGAAACGCTCGACGGGGCATAATTGCGTATAGGGGGACTCCACCAACTGGAAATCGTCAGAAAGGCCCGCCGAGACCTCGAACAACCGCAGAAGCGACTTCGGAAAATGGAGGGAAAAACGCTAAAAGCCTGGGAAAATGCACAAACCGCGATTCGGATGGTAGTAGATATATCAAGACCTAAGCGTAAGCTCTCCTCCCTCAGGGAAAAAGAGTAAAACAAGGCCGAATCAGGTCGGGAGATTCAGCGAATTGGGAAATCTACCTGGGTGAAGAACCGTGACAAATTGATCAAAAGAAACCGGGGTCTGATAGACCCCCAGCAAAGACCCCACCTTCCACCGACGGGAGGGAAAAAAGGCTTGCTGGGGAGGTCCCTCGCAAGACCAGGGCGAGTCCAAAATAGAGGTATTGGGGGAGATAAGGAACGATCGGGCAGAGGGAATCAAGTCCGTCATCAATGGTCAAACCAAGCTGGGAAGTGGCACCCCATAAAAAAATAGGTCCCGAAGGCGTTTTTTCAATGCTCTCCCCCCTAAGCGAAGATGGGAACGACAGTAGAGGGGGGAAGAACCCGGAGTCGTGTGAATGAGTGGGACTGGCAACAACACAAAAAAATCGAGGCACAAGCGGCGGAGCTACCGGTGAAGCAAGGAGACCTTGTGGCCCACAGGACTACGAAAAGGGCCGGGTGAAGCTGGCAGCGGAGTTGCGCGTGGCAGGATAACCTCGACGCGGGGACGGGAATCGCATAGATTGGAGAGCACCGCAGCCATCAATTACTGGGTCTGATGGGACCCCGCCCCCCGCTCGAGAGAGTCCTGTAGGACATGCCGTGAAGGTTGAACGTGCGCAGGGGGCTGACTATATGAGAACCACCTTATTGGGCGGTGGGTAAAAAAAGAGGCAATAAGGAAAACGCCAGACCGGCAGGACGGGGGGTGGAAAGGGGGAAATCAAGGGCTCGCGGGTGCTTGAAAAAAAAAAGAGCCCGACAGGTGAGAGGTTAAATACCCCCATCGCAAAATCTCCCCTGGTTAAAAGCGGCCTGTGAGGGGGGAGCGCAAAAGAAGGTTGGGGTGTTCCTCTCCAGGAATCCAATTTAGTCAAAAACTTGGCAAAACCGGGGTCTCCCCTAAATTAAACCTTTGTCAAGTACCGCGAAAGGGCATAGGAGATGCGAATAAGGGACACGGAACGGGGGTGTCTGACTAGAACGCAGGGGGGCAGAGTGCAAAAAATGAGACCTTTGGGTTGAGAGGCCGGGGGCAACCAACCAAAAAAAGTTGCGGAGACTCTCCTCCGGGAGAGAAATGGCTGGACCTAATAAGCGGTTGTCTCGCCGGGCTTCGTGCAGCTCTGTGTCCAAAAGCGACGGTCTGAGCAGAGAGGCAGGACGTGCGGACCACAAGGGTCTCCCGGTGAGGCTTTAGGGGTAATCCCCGGCCTCAGTAGGGGCTCATGCTCCATGGTTCGGTTTGAGATGTGCGGTGGGATAAGTATGAGAAGAAGCTGGTTTTCAGGTTTGGATGTGGAGAAGCATAGGCGGGGACCTTTCTTCCTCCGACAATGGTACGGGGGTGCCAGAGGTTAGGGTGCTCGGGGGGTAATGGGTGATCGGCTTGGGCTAGCTAAGGTCGGTGCGGACCGGAGAGGAAAAGGGGAGCGTGAGGTAGTGGGCGGGACGATTGGGACTGGGTGCGATTCCTTAGTCGGGTTCGGGCGCCCTGCGGGAGGCTTAGGTGATGGCCACAAGGCACATAAGAGAGAGGGAGGACTCGCGAAAGTCTTACCGAGGGGGGGAGCTTCTGAATTTACTCCTGCGGACGAGCGGAGGGGGTTGCGGCGTAGCGCTTCCGTGCTTGCAGTCCCGCTTCTAGAGGCTTGGGAGCAGTTGTTGAAAGGTCTCTGAGTTAAATCAAGCACGGGAAGGGAATTTCGCGGGGGGGAGTTTGACGACCCCTTCATGAAAGGCTTTGCTTTCTCGCGGCGCCGCAAAAAAGGGGTTTGGGTGCGAGGGGGTGCCGCGACTCACAGGCGTCTTAAAGATAGGACTGTGAGACCGCTTCCCAGCCTCAACTCAGGGGGGGGAGAGGAGCGGCGGAGGGTTACTGTAAAAACGTCCGCTTACATTCATGCCCCAAGACCGGCACAAGGACAGGGGGGATCTTAAGCACGCGTCGGGCTAGCGGGAGGGTGGTCTAAGGGTCGGACCTTGGTCGGAGGCCAGAGGAAAATACGAAAACGGGGGGCGGTGCCACGTTTACGCAACACGATTGAGGGCGGGTGGGGGGGCTCTGGTTAAGGAGAGCGTGCGGCAAAAAAAACGGCGGATGGGAAAAACTGACAAAAACAGCCCCGAATGGTGAAGAAAAGAAAGAAAGGGGGATGACAACGAGGAAGGCCATCCGATCAAAGACCCCCTTCGAGGAAGGAAACAAGAAAAAAGATGATTTGAAAAAATGAATCGACGAAGCCCCGGGGCAAGTGAGCCGGAGGAGGAGTGGTGGTGACCTCGCAAAAAGCCGAAGCAAGACCGTAATATTATCTAGCCGGTGCGCGAACAAAAAAAAAATCCAGCCTCCACTCTGAATGCGTAAGAAGAAGACCAGACCGGCATAGAAAAGGGGAAAAAAAGAGTACGTCCGCAATTTATTCGGGGAGCCAAAATAATAACTCGTAGAGGAGTTTAAGACTCAAACAACAGTAGGTGATGGAAGGAGGTAGCGTCTGAAGCAATTGGAGAGGCGCTACGTAGGGGGGGGCGAGGCCCTACGGAAGGGGAGATCGTGAGATGAGAAGCGGCTTGACGCCTAAGAGACGAAACAAGCCTATTGTCTCGGAAACCTGGAAAAAAAAAAAAACGACGGGAGAGGAGGGGGTCGAAGCTGTCAATAAGGGAAATGGCCGTCGAAGTTGAAGGGGCCAGAATCCAAAATGGAGGGGAAATTACAGGAAGGAAGAGCCTCTTTTCAGGAGACGAACTAGGAAGGGAGTCTTCCCAGGGTGCTTTAGCCATAGAGGCTATTCCTGGGAATGCAGAAGTGCTGACCGAATGACTGGGATGAGTTCGACTCGGGTTCGGGGGGTCAGAAAGTGGGGGGGGTGAATGGGGCAAGGGGTCTGGGTTTAGGTGGGGGGGAGGTGCCCTTCTATTTTTAGAAAGGGACAAAAGGCATAGTCTGAACCGGTTGAACTAGAAAAAAAGGCAAAGAGGACGTGTCTACAGGAGGCGAGTAAAAAATTCACCCTCTTAAAAAGCAATTAAAAAGACTAGAAAGGAGGATGAGTCTAACATGAGACGAGGGTATTCGCCCGAGCACGAAGCGATGGGGACCTAGAAACTGGCCAAGAGGAGGGAGATGTGCCGCATGGCATTCATGGGGGGGATAAAAGTCAGCGCCCGGGTGGCGAGAAGAGAAAACTAAAAAAAAAAAGAAGACAGTTTGACGAAACGGGCGGCAGAGGTAACAAGATGGACGAGAACCACCGAGTTGGGGGGGGCCGTTAAGGTCTGGCGTCTTGCCGAACAAGTAGGGGGGGAAACCGGGGGGGTACTTCGGGGAGAGAAAGTCGGAAGCAAGGAAATAGTCCCGGCTCAGTGGCCTGTGGGAGTCTCTTCAAAGTAAAAGAGGGGGAAAAAGAAAAATCCAGCTTGAACAGATCAGAAGACGAAGCGAGGAGCCTTCAAAGTCTTGTGGGCGCGAGGTGCAGAAAAAGCAACCACGGAACGGGGTACTGACTAAGGGCTTGGGGGTTGGGGAACCTGGCAAGCAAAATGCTCAGCAGCTTGTGACAGCAGAGCGTCCCACAACTCAATCAGACATTCAACGACCTAGGATGGGAACGACCCGGTTTCTGGGTGTCAGGCAGGCTGTGGGTGTACCCGAATGGAACCCAAGAACCTACAATGGTAGGGGGTAATATGCGAAGAATCCAGCGTACCTTAGGGAGGGGATCTTTGAGCTTCGCCCTCGATAACAAAAGTAAAAATCTTCGCTCGAAAAGGAATAAACTAACTGATGCTCAGGGGCGGCGCGTGAAAAATCAAGATCCAAAAAAGGAGGCAGGTTCCGAAACTACACAAGCCCATGCGAAAGCGGTAAGATGCGAGGTACAGCTGTACCGGGCCTAAGTCCTAGTGCTCAGGCCTATATCTCAAAACGAGCAAAGTAAGACCGTCTTGTTTCAAAGGGTAGACGTAGGAAGATTTCAGAATGTGCACGACTTGACGAAAAGATGTAGGGAGCTGTGGGACGAGGCAAGGGCTGGGAGTTGTCGTGGCTCAACAAAGCCGTTAAATCAACACAAAGAATTTCGAATGTTTCTGGATAAAACAAGGGAGGAGAGAGGGGTGCAAAGAATTCGAGAAAAAGAAGAGGGAGGGCTATCAGCATCTCTACACAAAAGAGCAGAAAAGCGGTGCGCCAGGGACAGTTGTTTGGGGATAAATCCCTCTGTGAGAATGACGGCAGGGGAGGGAAAAATCGGGGTCAATGATGACGAAGGCCGGGCGGGTGAAGCTATCATCCAGGACCGCATATGAGGAGACGAAAAAACAGTTGGTATTAAGGAAAAAGCGAAGCGAGGGGACGGGACAGGAAGGACATTGCCTCCGGAAGGGGGGGGGGGCGGGGGGGGTGGAGATTGCTTTTGCACTCGACCAGATCCAGCAAGAACAAAAAGATATCATGGTTCTAATCCAAAACCATAAGGCACCGTGGAAGAAACTTGAAGAAAAAGAAGAGAAAGGAATCGGGGAAGGGGGGTGTGGGAGTCGGTTCCATGAACTACGCGACAAGTACGCACTAACACTTCCTCTTTTCAGAACTCGGGAGCTCAGAGCCTCAGGGATTGTAGGGGACAAGGAGAAAAAGCATTTCAAAACCTATTAGGGGGGAGAGGGGGGAAAAACCGGATCGAACAGATCAAGAGTTGCTGCATAGACCGTAAGTGGAGAAAGCGGGCATAGAGAGGACAGTAAAAAGGAAGATGGTAAAAGCACTGGGTTGTGAAGGAGGGGGCCATTGTCAGGGAACACTGAGTAGAAAAAAGGAGGCCGGGGGTAAAGGGAGTGGGGTTGGGAATGCGAATGGATGGTGAGGAGATGAGGGGGAGAGATCGGGAAACAAGGGGACGAGAAGAGCGGGAGGCAGGATGAGGGGCGGGTAGGAAGGGGATGTGGTGGAAGAGTAAGTGCGGGGAGCCGGGGGAGGTGAAGAGGGGGGGGGAGGAGGCTGGGGGGGTGGGATGGGGGATTAAGGAGGAAAAGGGGGGGGAGGTTTGGATTCAGGAAAAGGGGGAGGGAGAGGTAAGTAGGAAGTGGTGGGGGTAGAGGATGGGGAAAAAGTGGGGGGTAGGGATCGCTGAGGGGAGGCTGGATGAGGGTAGGGGGAATTGGCAGGGGAGAAGGGGATAAATGCGAGAGGGTAGGGGCGGGGGGGAATGGGGGGAGGGCAGAAAAAAGGGGTAGGGAGGTGGGGGGGGGAGGGAGAGGGGCGTGGGGGTGCGTGAGTGGGAAGAGGTGGGTAATGGGAGGCATGGGGGTCGGGGGTGCGGGGAGGTGGGGGGGGGAAGGGTTAAAAGAAAGAAGAGGGGAGAAAAGTATAAGGGCGGGCGGGAGGGAAGGAGGAGGGGTGCGTGAGTAGGTGGGAGGGACAGAAAGGGAAGGGAGAAGGTATGTAGGGTGAGGGTATACGTGCGGTTTGGGAGGGGGTTGACGGGGGGGAGGTGAAGGGTAGAGGAAAAGGGGAAGAGTGGGAAGGGAGTTAAGGGTGGGGGTAAGAATGTGAATAAGTGGGGGGGAAGGAGATGGAGGGGGGGGGGGTGGAGGACAGGGGAGGGAAGGAGGAAAAGGAGGGTGGGGGCGGGGAGAAGGGAGGAGGGAGTGGTAGGGGTGGGGAGTGGGGGGTTGGGGGATGGGGGGGGGCAAAGGTGAAGGAGGGTGAGGGATAAGAAGGGCGCCGACAGCTTTGTTGGGAGCAACACTTCGGAGAAGAGACCTATTTTTGCCAGACCAAGTAGAGACGGGGAAGGATGAAATGCAGGTCAAGGAACCTACTCCCGAGGAAAAAATTCCACGAAAGCAAACCCGATACGTTACTCCCCTGCAAAAAACGAGACTCAAGTGGGTTCAGCTGGGGACCAGAAATGAAAGAAAGGAGAGCATCATACATTGGAAAGGAAGAGAAAAACGCAAGTACAACACCGCTTCTCGACCCGAGGCCATCAAAAGGAAGGGCAGGAGGATCAGATGGGGTGGGAAAGAATAGGACACAATGAGATAGAAAGAAAATTAAGATTGGAAAACGAAAGAGAAGGAACTCAAGTGCTTGGGGATTGTGTATAAGAGGGGAGCAGGAAAATCCGGCGGGAGATGACTAAGGTACCCAGCCCAGACAAGGAGTCGAAGAGAAGGGAGTAAAAGGGTAAGTCAAACCAGGTAGGGGAGGCCCAGAAAAGAGGTCTTTTTTCGCTTCTTTGTTTTGAAAAACGAGTCAGAAGAAAAGGGTCGACAGGAAACAACGACAAAGGGGCCAAAATTAAGAAAGCGAGTACCGCTTGCTCACACCGGTCGATAAAAACGAGACGGAGATTGAAAAGCATTAAGGAGTGGAAGAAAGAGGGAAGGGCCCAGGGGGGGCGAAAAAAAAAGGGGGGACAGTGCAAAACTCAATTCCCAGGTTCGCGGCATTCGAGACAATAGAAGTTATGGACAAAAAAATTAAGGCTGGTGCTGGGAGAAAGTCACCATTTTCATTTAAAGCAAAAGAGCTCGCAGAAAAAAACAAAACGGAGAGATGAGAGAAAAGGGGAGGAGGAGGGTGATGTCAAAAAAGACCCCAGGGGACCAATCCTTTCGAAAACAAGAAACACGTGGGGGTTGCCTACTTTGTCGGGAGGGGGGAAAAAAGAAGAAAAATGCCGCGAACCAACGGGGACATGGAAAACAGCAAAGAACCCGGGAAAAAAGACGTTGCTCAAAAAGAACGAGGGCCAAAAGGGGCAGGGGGGGGGTCGGAAAGGACTGCTGGGGACAAAAAGGGCGGTGTCGGCGGTAGAGGGGTGAAGAAAGCCGAGCATGCAAGCGTGGAACTAGAGGGGTAAGGTGGAAGGTGGCGTTGGTTAATAGGACGGATCTAGAGAATAGACAAAAAAAAAGCAGCTACCAAAAAGAGGCAGAGCTGAAAACTACACAGGTAAAACTTGACGCACTCGCTTAACCACAAAAAACCGTCATTAGAGGGGGGCTGGTAGACAGGCTATGATAGTCCAGAAGAATGTCAGTTCGCCAGACTCCTACCCCCGAACAAAAGAAATCATGCGGGCCTCCATCTGTTAACGACGGACGCGGGAGGCGAATCGGACGTTGGGCGGAATAGTTTCCGCGGCTAAGAGGGTAAGGACTGTAACGTCGATGAGAGAAAAGAAGTGAGGGGGTTGAGGAGATGGTGCTATAAGTCGCTTCCAGAAGTGAAAGAATAGAGTCCGGAAGGTGGGAACGAAAAAAAAGGACGGCAGGACCGGCAACGGTCGTACCTTTTATCTGATTCGTTTCACACACTGTCAGGCAGGAGGGGCTGTCTTAAGGGGCAGCTTCTCCTCACCCAGAGGTGAACTGAAAGGAGGTAAGAATGAGCCACTAGGACTGGGCAGCAAAAGGGGGGAGCGTAAGGTGGGAAAAACACTTGCGGGGGCCGGTGTGAAAGAAAATCAGTGGGTCGAAAAGGGAAAGGCCAAGGAAAAGAAAAAAATTCCCGAACAATCGTCTCAACATGACAGGGGGGAGAGCGGATCCCAGCGGAACAAGAAGGATGCCACCAGCTCTGATGTAGCTGATAGCTGTTGCCCCGGAGAACAGATATTAGTGGGAAAGGAAGGGTTAAGTTGAAGAGTAAAGAATAAGAGAAGGAGGGAGAGCACCTGTCTCGCCCCGAATGGCGTCTGTAAATAGAATGGGGGGACGCAGTCCTGGCCTTTAGCCTCCAAAAAGAAGAGTAAGCTAGCCTTGGGATAGGAAAGAGAAAGTGAAAGTATGGCGACTTCGAACTTAACAAGAGATATGGGGGGTGCTTGTCGGGATGGTGAAGAGTTGAACCATCAAGAACACCACCAAAAAGGAAGGAGGAAAATAGAGAGGCGGGCGCTGAATCGAGAAAGTTCGAAAGCATTTGTAGGGGGTCGACGAAAGAAAACCCGAGTAGGTCGGGGGTAAAGAAGGCAGGAACTAATTCGTCCCCCTTCTCATTGACCACGACTGCGAGACCTTGAACGGAATATGCACATCGGGGTTGATCCACCCATCCACATCCCGGTGGAGCGGAGCGGCGAATTGTCTAAGAAAGTGATCGAGCAATACAACAATCAGATAGAAATGGGCAAAAGAAAAAAAACATGGAAAGGGAGGACGCCCCAGAAGTCGTGTTGATTGGCTGGGGAAAAAAGACAAAAGACAAGAAAAACAGGGGGGCAAAAAAGAGAAACTGCAGTCGATCCCTACGTCAAACGGGAGAACTTGTCCCCGACGACGAAAGAAAGGGGGCAAATTGGAAAAAGAATCGGGCGGCAGCTGATGAAAGGGGAGGGAAAGGCCGCAAGTATATGAACGACGGAGTCACGTCGGGTCCTTTAGGAAAGCAAAACTAGGAGGGGCTCGTTATTTAAGCCCTTGCATGACTCCCGAGGAACATCTGGGAGGGGGAAAAGTGACTTTTCGGTCAAAAAGGGTCGGTTTACTGGGGGGGAGGTATAGACACAGCAGCGGACAGGGCTTTAGTGCATCACAACCCCGGATGGGGAGGAACCATCTCTCATAAGAACAGTCTCCAAGGATCGTTCCGGTGATTGGAGAGGGAGGAGGGCTCGAGAGGCTTGAAGGAACACAGAAAGCACCAGAAAAAGGAAAAAAGTTTTGGGATTTTTCCGGCCACTCAGGCGGGGCACCAAACGGGGAGAGAGGGAGGGGGGAGTGAGGTCGGCAACTGGAGCGGGTCCAAGGGGACCGGCTAAAAGTCGGCACAACCAAGCAGCCTTCTAGTTCCTTCTTCCAACTCAGGAGAGCCCCGCAGTCAAGTTTTGACTGGAAGCGCATAGGGAAATGACCAAGGGAAAAGGAAGGGAAAGGGACCAACAAGGGTTTCTTTCTCGTAGCTAACTGTGTGTCCAGAGGGAACGAGTGGAACGAGCGGGGAAAAGGGGTTAAAGGGGTACAGGAGAGGACACAACGTGGAGAGCAGGACTACAACAAGAAAGGGGGCCAAGGACGCTCTCCTTAGGAAAGGTGCGACATTCTGCAAGAATTCAATGCGGCGGTGATCGGAATATGAACTATCAAGGGTCGACGAGCATGACGGTCTTGCTTTTTGTAAGAGGGGAATTTTTGACACTATACGGTAGAACAAGCTCTGGGGGTGAGAGAACACTGTCAGCCGCTGACCTTTTTAAAGAAACCACGTACGGCAAAAAAGAAGAGGACCGATTCTGCAAAAAAGGGCGCCTGAAGGGGTGTGCAATGGCGCACTTGGGAAGTCGAGGAGTTAGACACGAACGGGTCAAAAGCTGAGTAATTTCGCGGGGCGGGGGGGGGGAGGGGGAAGGGGGAAACCTAAGAGGCGCGTCTTTCCCGGCGTGGGCTGCAGGCGCTTCTGGGAGAAACTCCATCACGAAGTTTGGGGTTATTCGGCGTCAACCCTTCTGGGAGGTTCTAAGGGTCGTAAGGCAGATGAGATTCCACACTGCTCTCGCTAGTAGGAGACTGGGGGGAATACGAGAACAAGACTGGTAGTCAGGATTAACGACGAAAGACCCGAAAACAACCACGTAAGGGGTGATTCATAAGACTCCTGGAGCGCTCTTGCAAAAAGCTGACTTTGGCAAAACAAACCAGGATAGAGACGGAAGAGAGTGTACAATCCGGGGAGCCGAGGTGGGACTGTTTCTTGCGACTATCAAAGGTCGTGAACGTTGAAATGGTTCGCTTGGGACAGGGGGGAAAGGATAAGTATTCGTCAGTAGGAGGAGGGCACGCGAACAAAACCCGAAATCGTTGGTAGAAACGGAGGGGGACGTATGACCGGAGCATTACTCTCTCTACAAAAAAACATGGAATATTAAAAAAAGGAAAGGAGAGGAAAACTTAATACTTACTCAAGAAACGCATTCTTTGCGCCACGTGGGTATGGCTGTGGTGAAGGCTAAAATAACTAATGGGCTGAACCGGAGGAGAAACCAGTCTGAAAAAATCCGATAGGAGTGCTTATGGTCACCCGTCACCACCCCCTAGGGGGAGGGATAGGTAACTAAGGGGGCGGAAGGATAATGGAGTTTCTCCAAAAATAATGAGAGCATCAGAGCTCGGCTTTATCGAAGAAAAAACGGGGGGCCGGAGGGGGAGGCGTTACATGACGGTACTCGAGAGCTACGTAATCACAAGCGGACATCGACGAAAATGCCGGTGGGAAACGGAGGAGAGGAAAGACGGAGACGCACGAAAAGAGCCTGTGGCTTCGTGAAGAACTAGCAAAAAAATAGGGAAATCAGGGGAGAAGAAAACGAAGAAGGGAAAAAAGACGAGGAGCAGTTGTCCCGCCAATCCAACAAATGCGGAAAGAACAAGCGTGGATCGAACTACGTCTAGGAGAGGAAAGTCGAAGAAAAGGGCACCATAATTAGGCGACCGCATGTTCATCATCTCGGCCTCCAGGTGCCGGATTGGGGGAAAAAGGAGCGGAACTACGCTGGGCCGAGAAAAGAAAAGGAAAAAGGGTCGTCTACGTATCGTCAAAAATGCCCCTTAAGAAAGGAGAAAGAACGAACGGCGGCTGGTTGAGGAAATGAGGAAAAAAAAAACGAGAAAACAGAGAAAGAGAGGGGGGTTGAAAGCGGTCGCAGAATGCTCATCGCGGCTATGAAGCCCCATTGGGGTAAAAATTCTCTCAAAAAAGGGTGTCTATAAGCGACCGAGAAAAAACAGGTGAAAGGAAAAGAAGGAGGGAAAGAGGGACAAGCGATTTACCGTCATTCCACCCCAGTCAGTGGTACCCATTCGACTGGCGCTGCCATTTCGCGAAGAGCTGACAGTGAATGGGGGGGGGGGAAAGGCAGGGATATAAAAGATGGCCGTACTCGAGCTTGGTTTACAAGTTGCGCTCGTCCGCAACATCGAACGCTAAAACGCGGGGCTAAGAAGAAAACCGCGACCCTGAAACAATCGGGGGGACAGAGTGGCAGGGAAAAAATAACGGGACGAGGGGGAGGGAGGTTGGAGGCAAGCCCAGACGGCACTTTAAGGCATAGGGGGGCCCTCGCCATCACCCGAAAGAACAAATGGCCAGGGGAGGGTTAGTGGGGATTCAGAGAAGTGAAACCACAAATAGGGGGGGGTGACGGAGTGAAAAAAAAAGAAAGGTAGAAGTTAGAGCGCCGGAGCGAATTCCACCTGACATGTGCCTGAAAGAAAATCAAAAACACACAACCCCAACCCACCAAAACAAAAAAAAACGAAATCCAGACGATGGATCATCGTGAGGCCGTCTTCATCACGATCAAGAACCTGGGAGGGCTAGGGGGGGCAAACAATATAAACTACAGAATCAAAGAGTGACAGGAACGCAGAAAGTAAGAGGGGGGGGCTCTCCGATTTCACAAGCGACAGGTAGAATAACTCGTGGTCGACAGGTTTTTCGACGGGGGAGGAGAGGGCGGTGGGAAGGAGGAGAACAGAGGTCGAGCGGAGAGGCCAGGGATGTTCTGAGTGGCAGTAACAATAAGGACACACACTACGGAGGGGGGACGGATCACTGGCGGAAGAGGGGGGGAAAAGGTCGGGCGCGAACTGCGAGCGCATTCAAGCAGCGATCTCCGACGCAGTCCATGTGGAGTGGGTAACAATACCGGAGGGGGAGACGTCAATTGATCAGAAAAGCGAGGGGACAATGGGGGGCAAGAGGGGGGACCCGTTACACTACCTAAGGGGGGGGGGGGGGGGGTGGGCGGAGTCCGCGAAAAGGGGAGGGCTACAGAAAAATGGGAGGGCAAAAAAAGAAGAGGATCATGTCGCGCCTTTCAGGTGTTGAGAGGTCATTGCGTGGTGCCACCCGCTCGGCAAACCAATACTCTTTTCTAAGTTTAATAATATGGGGGAAAAAACGTGGGGAAGTTGCTAGCACCCCTTCAAGTGGGAAGAGGAGTGTTGAACTATTACCATATGACCTGAAATGGACAGAGAAAGAAACACGCAAGGCGTGTTAGGAGACAGGTGCTACCTCGAGCCTGAGTAAAGGATAAACCGAAAACCTCATGGCCCCCTACTAAGGCCGGGGTCGAGGGCCCCAGGATAGAGACAGCATCAGCGCGTTGGGAGGAAGGCGGGTCGGGAAAGGGGGTAGGGATCGAAAGGGTAAGGACCAAATGCGTTCATCGTTGTCATATTGCCTGGGACAGGGTGTGTCGAGCAAAGAGCGAACGAAAAAGAGAAGATGGGTGCCCCGATAAAGAATATGGGGGAACGACGGGGACATTATTCATGAGGTCAGGGGTGAATCCTTGCAGAAGACCGCGGAATCCCGACAGAAAACGGCCAGGGAAACCAGGAAGAGGAAAGGGAAAAGCGCAGCCGGTTCAGGGCGACCTGCCGAAATAAATCATCAGTACCTTGCGGCGAGGTAAGACAAACCAAGGGAGAACAAACCAAAGAAAAAGGAGAGAATCGAAAGCAGAAAGCATGTAATCCGAACTTCGCTGCCTCGGGAAGAATACCGACACAATGTAAGCGAACCTAAGGGGAAGAAACGAAAGCCAGAAAAAGGGGGGAGGGTTTAGTCGCTGGCACGATCTTCGAGCAGAATCGAGGTACGCCGACAATCCAGGAAAGCAAGCAAGGAGGAGAAGTCAATGGGGGGAGGAAAGAGAACGCCGGGTTTAGCAGTTATTTTTTTTGCAAGCGCCGGGAAAAAGGGGCGGAGCAAAACAATGGACAAAGAGAGGACCGCTCTTCACAGATGGAAACACCGGATGAAAAAAAGAGAAACCGAAGGGACTACACCGGCGCCTAATCTTGACGGGACAGTTCTGACAGAGAATGGGGAGGCGTGCCGAAATAAACGTTGTTAGCACATTCGATCAAAAGGGGGGGATTCCAAAAAAATGAGATCGGCGCCATTCTTAAAGCCCCTGGGCAAAGGGGAGAATCCAAAATCAGATCTAGAGAAAAAACAAAAACGGAGAAGAAGAAAAGGGAAGGGAGGAGGTGTGCTCAATTAACCAGTTCTCCCTTGCTCCCACCACAAGTCATTGTGGTAGAACTGGGTTGAGCATCTTAGCAAAAGGCCCCATTGGAGTTAAAAAGAAAAACTCAGGTAAGCGTGAGAAAATGAAAATGCTTCGCGCCCTGTCAAGGACTTGGGGCCTGTGCTCGGACTGAGAGTGGTCACATATAAAAGAGGGCGTGACATCTGGAAGAAGAGGCGTGAAATCGGGATTCATTGTCTGTTTGTGGATCCGCCATTAATCGGCGAGTCAGGTCAAAAAAAGAAAAAAGAAAACCAGAGGACAACGCGGGGGGGAAAGAACTAAGAAAAGGGATGAAGGGGAAAAAAATCGTACACGTCATGTAGATGTTCTTGACATTACGGGATAAAGAGAGGGGCGACCAAAGAGGAGAAAAAATGCACCCGTCGGGGTCGGCGTTCTTTAAATGGGGAAGGTCCGGGAAGATCTAACTTGTTTCAGTGCCGATTTCGCTGCGAAAAGAAGGGTAGACAGTACGGGCGGGAAGAGAAGGGAGGGGGTGGGTGGGTGGTAGTCAGAACCTGTAATCTAGGCAGGGAAGGAAAATTGGCCTTGGGAGGGAAAAGAGGAAAAGTCCGTCGCTACTTGATCTTCTGGAGTTCAAGTCCAATCGGACCGGATTTCGTACGGGGGTAAGGGGCAGAAGGGGGAAGCTCATCCTTCTTTGAACACAATTGAGTAAAATGACAACCTCAAGGTGGAGGTTACACCGAGTCGGATACAAAAAGAGGAGGTCCGTCTGTTGAGGGGCCATGTCAGAAAGAATTCCCGGGTAAAATTGGGACCCCAATACTGCGCATAACGGAGAGGGACCGGGGCAGATCCCCCCTGCGTAGAAGACTACGGTCATCATATACACGCTTCAAAAGGGGTAGGAGGAGAAGAGGGTGACCTGCACGATAGGGTTACATTAGTTGAACCTCGTCATCATAAAGACAGCCGGCGAACAAGGTACTCACTTGAAAAAGGAGGGAGGGGGCTACTCAATCCGGGCCTTTACAGCAGTGAAGATGAGCGAAACTGGGGAGAGGGTAAAAAAAGGGAACTTGGGCATCCCGAATACTTCCCTTGAGGGGGGGGGACGATGTAACCGATAGATTTTTCGGGAGGAGTTGGGGTTTCAACCAAAGACAGAACGCCCACACCCATGAAACCGGAGGCATGAACCGGGGGGGATTTCTACGGATCCCGCCGGAATCTAAGTTCCCAATTTCGAAAAAAACCGAGGGAGTGGGAGGGGGGAAAAAGAGAAGGACAAAAAGAGTGCGGCTCAAGTGCCCACGCTTATCCTTAGCCATAGCCAGAGTGAATGGGGGGGGGAAATACACATGGAAAGTGCGCAGCGGTCTGATGTCTCGCACCGCCCCCCGCAACAGGATCTGCTAGGGCAAAAAGAGAGCAGAAATGAGAGTCGCAGGGACCATCTAATACTGGGGGTGGGAAAAGGGGGGGGGGTGACTGCCACGAAACTAACGACACTCGAACAAGAGACCAGGAAAGGAGAAAAAAGGGCAGTAAAGCGTCCCGGTACCACGCGGTCTACTTTACGCTGTGTAAAAAGCCGGGAGACAGGATGGAAGGGGAAGTTCGGGGACAGTTGAACAATAAGATTCCGAATTCGGGTCAAAAGGGGGGGTTATCACCCCAGCCCTCCAGGTGTCTCTTTATGAATCGGCCCTCCTCCTCTTGAGAGAGGGAAGGGACTGTTAGGGAGGAGTGCTAGACTTGCTTTTATACTTAGCAAAATTCTACGGGAGTGACATAAAAAAAAGACCCCTTCTTTGTTTGGACGTCAAAATCTGCGGGGCAACCAAATCTCGGTAAAGTGAGGTCGGGCCGGATGTCGGCTGGCGTTCTCGAAAGGGGGCGGCGATTTTTCTGGCGTCCATGAAAAGTGCCGGACCGTGATGGGGAGGGGAAATGCCACTACGCGCACCAAAGTTAGTCTCGCGGCGTGGTTTTAGGGACAATCCTAGGGGTCGAAGGGTGCCGGGGAAGAGCTGGGAAAAGAAGAAGGTAAAGGCTTGAGCCGACTAGAGCCGGAAAGTTTCTGGCCGCTCGTAGGCAAAGCAAAAGCGCCAGAAAAAAAAAGGAAGCAAAAAAAGGGGGCGTCTCGGCAAAAGTTGTCAGGGAAGCAGTTCGGGCGCAGAACGACAATTGTTCGAGGTGTTCGAGGTCGATATCGCCAAACCGTTGGCTGATAAAAAACCTGATGGGAACGAAGCCGCGAGGGGGAGGGGAAAACGCCAGGCGCGAAGAAAATCGCGAGGTTGGGATCGGGCCTCGAAAGGAAAGGCTCATAATCGCAAGAGCCTTGCGGCTCCTGTGCTTTACGCGGATTTTGGGGTGAAAGGCAGAATCAAGAAGGTCTCGGACCAAAAAGCGTCCAGGGAAAATGGTGCCAAAAAAACCCAAAAGCCGCGGAAACGTGAATGGGACCGAGCCGTCTCCAGCTGAAAAGGGGAGAGACGGGGGGCCCTGCTCAGGAGTTTCTATCACGAGGGGGCTGCTGAGAGAAGTTCGCGGGGAAGGTGTCTCTGCGAGGCATCGGAAGGTGAAAGAGGAGGCGGGAAGGACAAAGAACGAAAGCCTTTTGGGGAAAAGGACGCCCACAAAGGTCTTGGTGGCGCTTTATCGCTTAAAAAAGAAGCTGGAGGAGCTCAAAGAAGGGGGAAAGGAAAAGCAAGCCGCGCGGTGAGGCCAGCGTGCCGAGAATCGTCACCCACCGGCAGCAACATCCAAACGGCGAAGTGAGCTGATAATACGAAAGGGGGATGGAAGCCTGTTTGGGCGACACTTCCCTGAGATAGACGCGAGGTTGCAAATAGAGGCTCGGGGGGAGAGGGGGAGAAAAAAAACATTGGGTATTTGAGTTGGTTAAGCGGGAAGTAGGGGCCCCTTCTTCTTGCATGCGGCTTTCTTGCGCCGAAAAAAGGAAACAAAAGGTGGGAATCATCCGGCAGGCAGGAGTCGAGGAAGCATAGCAAAAAAACACCAATATGGATTAGGGGAGAAGAGTTGGGGGGACTTCAAACGAATGAAAACAGCTGGCAAAACGCGTGTCTTCGGGGTGACGGCGCAACCGACGAAACCAAATGATCCGAAACTGTAAAAAAAAGAAAAAGGAGAAAACTCAGGAGGGGAGGAGCCGCCGCACAGACCCGAGGGGAGAATTGAAAGAGAAAACGCAAGGAATCTAAGGGAGGCGGCGAAAGCCTCGAAAGGCTAGGCGCGGGGTCTTTCGAAGAAACCCACCGTGGCGTCTGGGCCGGTCTGGCGGCCGAATGAAAAGCCGTACTGGGAAGCCTAAATCAAGAGAAAGGCATCGCGCGGGGGTTGAGGTGGCAAAGCGGAAGAAACCGAGCCCGCAGTAACATACAGGCACTGTTGCGAAAAAAAGAACGACAAAAAAAGGGAGGGAGTCTTCGGGTCGGGGCCGAAATAATGTCAAAGACTAGAATCGTGTCGGCAAAGCCGAAAAACCCGAGAAATGAAAGGAACGCTGATCGGAAGAGCGCGGAGGGAACAAAGAGGAAGGGACCTATGCAGCCACTCGGAACCGCTTTTGCCTCGTGGGCTCAAATTGCAGCTGTGTGTAAAGAAGAAAACGGATCTGTCTACCGGATAGAACAAAAGGAACATAGCTTAGCAAAGTTCCTCCCTGCGTCGGGTGAGATGAGAAAGCTATCGCAGAGCATACGCGATTTTCCCTCTGCAGCTTTAGACGCAATCGCTTACACCGGCCAATGGGAAAACAGGACCCGCCACCTGTCTATAAATCGACATGGGAAACCTCATGAAAAAAGTGCACGCAGACGAGGAAAACGAGAACAATATTGCAATAATACACCCCCTTTCTTTGGGGGGGAAGGAAAAAAAAATTGGGGGTCAGATCGTCATGCTACGCCGGCAGGAAAAATGGGGACGAGGAAAAAAGCGGGGAAAAAATGAACTCTAAGCGTCTTCGTGAGGTGGAATCTCGTTCGAAAAGCAGACACAAGCAACGTTACATCCAACTGCAAGAGAAGGAAAAGGGGTGCCTGTGGGAAGAATCCACCCGTCAGGGAGGGGCTTTCTGGGAAAGGAAGAACCTGAAAAATTAGAAGAGGAAGAGCAAATAACAGGGCACGACGGGTGGTCCGCGCTTTTTCGGAAAAATGACGCGTTTAAAGCCAAAGAAAGTGGGATTGGAGGCAAAGAAAGCTTATTCTGGTCGAAGGAAGAAAAAAAAGTACCCAAGACATGCCTCGAACAAGTTCAGCACCTTCTACCTCGGGAGGGAAGGGAGTCGATAAAAAGACCATGAAGGGAGGGAAAAAAAGAAAAGGAGGCAATCCTTCGGTACAAGGAAAACCCGCCGTCAATCGGAAAAACCGAGAAGGCAACGCAATGGGACGGAGTGGTATAAAGGGAGACTCTTCTAACGTTGAGTTTCCTGACTTCGTCCAGAAGGGGGGGCTGTTCGGGCCCATGGCGTTAAGGTACCCAGCAGGGAAAAACACCACGAAGACGGGGAGCTGAAAAAACAGAAGGTGAGATCTGGGGGGCCCATTTCGAAAGAAGGATGGCGAGCGCAATGACTCTACAAGGATTCCTAGGCGGCGACAAGTGGATGTTGGAGGCGGGATGATCGGAAAGAGAGGTGTCAATGATGTCCTAGGGCCTAGTTCGCTCATGATCGACACTAAGAAGGTTGGTCTTCTCGGAAAGAGGATATCTAAGAGCAAGGAAACCATACAGCGCAAGGAAGGGAAAGGGGTTTTCTCAGGAGGGGGTTGTGCCGCTCAAGCCAGAACTCCTCCTAAACAAAAGACGGCGAATAAGTTCATAATTTCACCCCTCCAAGGTGGAAAAAGGGAGGCACTGGAATCCCGTCGAGCGAACACGACTCCATTCACGGGAAAGGAGAACGGTGCTCACTGCGAATTCCTGGGGTGTGTCTCTCGAAAGACCCTCCTAGGGTTCATTGAAACCTATATCGAGAATCAAACATCTCTATGCATTACCGGGCGACGGGTCATTAGAAACCTATGGAGATCATCTTGTGGTCTAGGTCCTGGCCGGAATGGGGGACGAGCCGCTGAGCGTACACGACGGCCCATCACTTGTTGAGCCTCAAGAGAACGCATGGGGAAGAAAAAAGGCAGAGCGTGATCATGCGTGGAGTTAAAAATCCGGCGGGAAGCCCGAAAAAAAAAAAACAAAAAAAGTCCAACGACGGGGAAAGAAGAAAAAAGAAGCCCCGTGGCGGAGGTAGTCTTCCTCGTGCCCGAAAGATCTCTTCAAACAAGAACGAGAGGGTGCCCCCGACTAAACCAGAAAGCGTAGCGCCAGTCCTTGACAGAAGGGATCAGACCTGGAGCCGTCGGGGGGAAGATGCCGAAAAGGGGGGAGACGTCCGAAGCACATGGAAAAGCGCTAAGTGACCGGACTGTTTTGCGGTTTTATCTGGAGAAGCGGCGAGGAGCATAGAAGGTCGCAGACCCGACCACGGTAAAGGGTATAATGGGGGGGTCTTACAGACGAGGACCAGATTCTTTTTTCAACGATTGGTTTGGACGAGCGCCAAAATCAAGAGGCGGCTTCAACGACCATGCCAACGACCGAAAGCCTCACAAAAGAGGGACCGGTGCGCTGGGAACGAGACGCCGTTGGAAAAAACAGCCGCCGAAATAGGTGGAGTCCCAGTTAGGAAAAGCGAAGGGACTGACAGGGGGAGCGCAATGCAAAGGTTCGCCGGCAGAGGACAAGATGCAACAGGACTTGCTGGCTGTGGGGCCAGGATAGGGGAATGGGAGGGAATCAAAATCATATGAG
>Ga0179593_1452658_pt1 | contig 19773 bp, 25 predicted proteins | sample CZODoug2_1_08_16_FD_185931 | JGI IMG/M metagenome (GOLD analysis project Ga0179593, IMG submission 185931) | Vadose zone soil fungal communities from Angelo Coast Range Reserve, California, USA - CZODoug2_1_08_16fungal (PacBio error correction) | ecosystem: Environmental > Terrestrial > Soil >...
CTCCGAGACAAGAGGAAAAGCAGAACATTCCTCGGCTAGTGCTGGGCAAAAGGATACGTGGTCGAGCGTTTCAAGGAGACTTGAGAGTAAATTGGGGGAGGCTAGTTCACTTAAAAGGCAAACGCAGGGGTTTAAGGGTCTTGCTTCGGGTGATGGGGGAAAAGACAAAAAAAGGGCCGCCCCCACAGCCAAAGGAGAGGGTACGCCCGCCGACAAGCACTCGTTCAGCCCATCCAAAGCAGAATGAACTCGACTTGAAAAAACCAAAAGCTCGGCCAGGAGAAACAGATTCAGGAGGGGGGCAACGCCCAAGGAAAAGACACTACGACTAGGTCGTCGCCAGGGAGGGGGGCGTACCGAATCCGCTGCTCAACCTTTCTGAAAAAAACGGTGACGTGGTTCTGGCCCCCATTCGAAGGGGGGAAGGGAGATTGCAAACGACAATCACTTAAAATCCATGGGAAAGAGGAAGCGCGACTATCCAGCGGGCTAATAAAATAAGGGGAAAGGAGAACAGTGCTCTAAGACGTTTCAGCGACAAAACACGTAATGGACCTAGACGAACTGCGAAATAATCTCGGCAGATGAATACGCACGGGGGACGGTCTGCGGCAAAAAACCATGAGGAGGGGATAGTTGGAGTGAAGACAAAACGTGACTCCAATACTCGAGAAAAAACATGAGGTAGAGATTGGGCGGAAATCTTGAACACCATCCAACCCAAAAAATCCATGGGCAAACCGGGCGATGCACATCAGGTGAAGGCTTTAACAAGCGCGAAGAGGAGAGAATTACGGGACACTTCCGGACGCTTGGCAGGTCGGAGAAAAAGCAGGTAAAGCCAGGGGTATAAGTAAAGCTAGCCCAGGATCGAAACCGCTTGGATACCTAGTCGCGCAGTGGCGCACAGTGGATTGTAAAGTGCTATAATTTTAGAAGATGGCACAATCAAATGAAAAATAGGAAGAAAGAGGGGAAAAACCCGTTAATGAAGGTGGGCGGCTTTTCGTCGAGAAAGAAAGACGAACAACGGCGCGAAGGCATAACGCAGAAAAGGCGGGTCCGAGAACCGTGTTAAACCTTCAACGCAGGGACGAAAAGCTCGAAGAAACTTAAAGGCGGCGCAAAATCTTTGGCGTTGGGAAAAAACGAAAAGTGACGCTAGGAAGGAAAAAAGGCAGCGTTGACATTTTTGGGGCGTTTCTAGAGGCGCCTAGCGAAAAAAACCGAAAACATAAGAAAATATCGAAAACGAAGCGGGGAGGTAAGGAATAAACGGAAGTAGCCTAAAACGGACGAAAGCGGAACACACGTATGTCCATACTACAAGCACTGAGGCTTTGTGCCACGTCCATTCTGCAAAAAACCAGGAAATAGACCCCCGGTCTCCGGCGGGAAAGAAACCTGCGCCCACGTAAAAGGGGCTTTGCGGCCGCTCACTCAAACTTTCGGGGGAAAAAGGGGAAGCTAACAGGCCAAGAAGGAAAATATCGGGGAAAAAGGGAAAACAAAAAAACGCCAGCGACCGAATCCGAAAATAGCGAAAAATGACATGCAGGAAGTAACGACGTGCAAAGGGAAATGGGATTAAAAAATTTCAAAGAGCTGCGGAAGCTCCCCACTGATCCCACCATCGGGGAAAAGGGACGTCTCTGGTAAAAAAGAAGGGGAAAAACTTCGCAAACGAACAGCGAAAGAAAAGTCCAACAAAGAGCTACTTTAAACCAAAACAACGCGGGCTAAAGATGATAGCGGGCTAGGAGCAATTTCAAAACAAAGATTCTTAAAAAAGTAAAGCAACACCCCTCGGGGAACGGAAGGGAACGCCGACTCGGATGATCCGGCCATCGACAAGAAAAAGAAACTTGGAACCTGTCTGCGATCAAGACGAAGAAAAAAAAAAGGAAACCAGGTAAAGGAGGTCAAGAGGGGGGGGGCTACAGCTCAACGCAAGAAATTAATCAGTACTGGAAAACTCAACTGGAAAGCGTCTGGTCTTGAGACTAGATAGAAAATTCCAAGAGAGATGAGGGAGGCCGGGAAGGGACAAGCGTCTTGTCACCGACTTGGACAACAGGGGTTTGTGCAGACACCACTTGGAGGGAAGAAGACGCGAGCAAGAGATCAAAGAACACGGGGGAGGGCCAATATCCGGCAATCGCGAAAAAAAAAGCACGGTCCGCTTGAAAAGAAAAGGTGGTCGCGGTAAAGCAGATAAGAAGGAGGTCGCCGGGAAACATAACTCACTGGGGGAAAAAAAAGGAGCCTTCTACAGGAGAGCACGCAATCAACTCGCCGGTCAAGCATGAAATAACAAGAGGATGGCTGCAGGAAAAAAAGACTCAAAATGAGGGGGAAGGGGGGATTGCGGAAACGGGGAAAGGGGTTGAAGAATAAAGGTATAACACGAGGCAATCTGAAAGATTCCGCGAACGTGAAAAGTAAAAAAAAGCAGGTGGAAAAGGGAGGTCGCGATCTCAATAGTCAAATGCCCAGGGGACTGCCGCCGCGGGACAGGGAAGGGCCAACGAATCCGACATTTGCAAGCAAAAAAAGGGGGACCGTCAAATGCGCGGAACAACGACGGAAAAAACAAAGGCAAAAAACGGATGGTGAGGACACGGTGGGGAGCACTCCATGTGTTGGACAGGCGTAGGAAAAACCCATCAACTCTACACAACAAAAGACAATCTCCAAAGAATTGCCCTACGGGCTTCTATTAGATGTAAGTCACGCCAGTAGAAAAGGTATTTGCTGCGGGGGCCTGGGAAAAAAACATGAAGAAGGAACTATACCGCACATTCAGGTCAGGGTGGATTACTTACCCAATCTTAGCCACGGGCAAAAACACTCAGCGCCGCACATCGTTCACAGAAGGGTAGATAGATGCCGTCAGAGCGAATGCCACCACCATTCCGTCGGGGGGATCAGGAAAACAGCACAAAGCGCAGGATCTGATGCAATAAAAGAAAGAACATTTGAGGGGTCTCAACGGAGCACTACTGGACGGAGGGACGATAGAATATCAGCAACGTCAAGAGGATGCAAAAGGAAAACAAAGGGGGAAGTCCACCGGGGGAAAAAAACTACGTTAATGGCAGAGGGGTCACAGTACGTCTCGTAACTAAAAAACAGGAATAACAGGTCCTCAAAGCCCATGACGGAAGAGCGGAATGTCCTTCAGTAGTCGCCCGAAGGAACGCCCGGGGGTTCCTCAACGGGAAACGAAGGAAGTCGGGCGTTGTTAAAACACCGTCAGAAGGCGCGGGGTGGTAAGCCAAATGCGGCCAAAGGGAAGGAAATCGGAGAGAAGTACTTCGGCAGCACGAAAAAAAGCAGCTCGCCGGGCCTCTCGATTCCACCGCAAGTCAAAAGTGGCGCCACGGGGATCGGAACACCACGCAAAGAAAACCAAAAAGAGGGAGCAAAAAGATACAGATGTCACTCTAAAAAGTTGAGTAGGGACCGGCGAAGGAAGGAAGGGAGATGGCCAAAAAAAAGGTTCCTTTCAGGATGAGGGGGGACCGATAGCCATATTGAAGCGCGAGCTGGGTAAGTGCCAAAAAACGACAAGAGTAAAGGGAGTCGGGAAACAACCACCTAAAAAATCACAGAGAAAACTGGTGTGAAAGCGCAGAAAGATCACGAAGAGAAAATCGAAGATCACGGGGCTGCAAAAAAAATGTATACTGGAGTAAAATTTAAATTGACAGAGTACCGCGGATTACAAAATAACAACGGAAATAGTAGGTGAGATGGAGGGTTGGCAACGGGCAGGCCTAGGTCAGGCCGCAAGAAGTTGAAAGACGAGGAAAAGGCCCAACCTAGAAAAATGACTATTCATAAGGAGAGAATGGCGCGCGGTTGGCGGGTCCATGCAAACAAAGACTCCGAAAATGTTGGTCCGGTATAGGCTACGACAGTGCTGACGATGGACTTAAAAACGGTCAAATTGTCTCATGAAAGGAAGGGGGGTGAAAACCAGTGTCTTGCCAGCACAAAGAAAAAATGCCGATAATCGTCCTCAGCTCACTGCGACTAAAGGAAAGAAAAGGAAATGGTTTGGGAGACTGGCAGTAAAGGTAAATCAGAGTAAGGAACTCCCTTCTGTTAAGCGGATTGGGGGGGGCGGCTGTGGGCATAGTTCAAGAGGGAGGAAGAAAGAACACGTAAATCACGCGAGACCTTCAGAGAGGTGGGCGCTGCACAATGGGGGAGAAGGACATGGCTGAATGTCGAGGGAGGCTGGGATACAGCCGGGAGATCAAAGGAGGTCAAGGCGGCAGCGGATATGTCGACCTGGGACCCCGGGGAACGTGGGGGGGCTGGGAAAAGCTTAAGTCCGAAGATGAATAGGACGAAGTGGAGGACACAAAACGTTTATCCATGGAAAAAAGAGCGTTAGAAAGCCGCGGGCGCGGTGGGCAATAAAAAGCTGTTTTGAAGAAGACAGAGGAAACTGAATGGAAGGCGTGCCACATCGACAAAAAAGCCTTTACACAGGGGTCAGATTTAGGTGCGGCCGGAAGAATAAGACCGGGAGCACCGACAACTCTATAGAAACTACGCCACCGTTGCTTCCGAACAGGACAAATGGGTCCGAGTGGATTATCCCTCGGTGATAAGCTGGAATCAACAGAAGCATGATAGGAGACAATATTTCGCCAAAAGGAGTGAACAGGGGAGTATCAACGCTGACGAGAAACTCAAGACCGTCCTATAAAGACGGGGCACACCTTAGGAAGACAAACCGTTGAGGGAAAAGAAGGGGGCTGCCTGAACAAAGAAACCGGAAACGGGGCCGAGCAGAAGTAGAAAGCGAAAGTCAAGAGTCGCCCAATGGACGTCAGGCAAACTCAACTGCGGAAGGACGACCATTCCCTAACTGCTTTAACAGATAAAGCGATCTGAAACGGCGGAGAGATGAAAAACGCAGCATAAGAATCAATATCAATTCCGGGATAACAGCTCTCGGGGGGGTGGTTGGTAAAAGGATAGGGATAGCTGATAAGAAAAAAAAATGTTGGGGGATGATCCTGTGCCAACTCGATAAAGTCAAGAGTTTTGAGATACGGGAGCATTCCGGAAAAGTTGCTGATAAAGAAAGCACGCAGAAGGAAAATGGGCGAATCACGTTCCTTCCGAGTAAAAAGAAAAACGATAGTGAGGATGCAGGTGCTGCCGATAAAGTGACGTCTTTCGAAAGGGAGGGGAGTCCCTCCAAAAAAGTGGAAGCGTAAAGAGAGGATCAAACAGACTAACGGAGAAACAAGAAATTTGTGAGGTGGTTAGGGAACGACCCGATTGAAAGAAGAAGGAAAGCAGCTGAAACAAGAGAAATTTACGATAGATTCATCAAAGTCGAAGGGTAAAGGGAGATAGCGTGAAAGAAGTACATGAGAACTGTAGAAAGGCTGTCGACTTGAATTCTTTCAGGAGGGGGGCGGTCCGCACACGAAAAAGGCAGCGAATAGGACCAACCTATCCGAGGGTTGGTGAGCGCGGGACGGAGCCGACAATATTCAAGGGAGGGGGGCCGGGCCGCTCCCAACTCCAGGGAGCCCAGAAATTGGAACGACCTAAACAAGCGTAGGACTAAGCGGCTGGAGGGGTGACGAGCAATGAAGGAATACTGAGCTCGCCGGACTGATTGGAAGGCGAAAAAAAAAAAATAAAGAACGAAACGGCTCGGTCGACCAGTCAAAAAGAGGGAAGTTCGCCCTCGACCTAACCTAAAGGCGAGAAGAGCTGAAATCACCTACAACAAAGCAAAAGATGAAGAAGTACTACTACGGGACACAAGCAGAAAAAATAGGGCAACGTATCCCGTGCTAGCCTGCTAGAAAAAACAGGGGGTTTCAGCGACCCAAAGTAGACAGCAGTAAAGGATTAATTCGAGGAGAGGGAAAGAGGGCGTCGTGGGAAAGCAAAGCCCAGGAGGAAAGGGCAGCTAGGCTCAGGGCAGCCATGGGGGTGTCAGTTATGGTGGGAAACAAAGAATGTCCGGAAATCAACAACCTGAGGAGGATGACTAGAGGGGGAAACGTTGTTTGAAAGAAGAAAAAGGAGCAAGAAGCCTAAGCATACCACGATCATGGGGAACTGTTACACACCGCGTCGGGGGGGTTTCGAGAATTAAATTCGCATCCGGAGGGGGAAAAAGATGGTAGTCCGCTGAAAAGGGAGCAGAGCACGGGGAGAAAAAAGGGCCTGAAAAAGGCACAAGGTGGGGACCACGAGAGGAAAAAGGGGTGTAGATATGAATGAATTAGAAACGGCGGACACATCGGAATCCCAGGGAAGCGGAGGCAAAAACCGATGCGGGGGCTCCATTCAGAGCGGATTTAGAAGAAGCCGCGAATCGGCGAAGGGAAGGAGCCGGACTCATGTTCGCCGTGAAAAAAGACGCCGTGTCTTAGGTAAAATCGGGGCGAGACGCTCGGCGACGGATGTCGCAAATTGGCGGGGGGGCACAAAAGGGAGGACGGACCACCGGCAAAGACGCGGAAGATGTTGGGAATGGTTGGGGGGCCTGATGCAAAAAAAATGGGAATACACAAACAGTAAGAAACAGAAACCCGATGGACAAGGAAGAAACATAAAGAAAGAAACGGGTCGCAAAAAATCCGAAATCAAAGCGCACACAGAGAGCAAAAATGAGCCGGTACGGTGGTGCCGCCAGAGTGGAGAAAGGGGGGAGAGAAAAGAATCCGGACATATCATCGTGCCGACAAACAAAAGAAAATTGGTGGAAGCGCTCCACAGCAGTTCAAAAAGTCGCCAGGAAAGGGGCAGAATCAAAGACTACGCAGAATCCGAGACTGGGGGGGGGGAAAACCCTTTGGCGTAGCATGGCATCACAGCGGCAGGAAAATTTAAGACTGGCGAAAAGAAACAATAAAGAAACACTCATGCTCGCAAAAGAACGCAAAAAAGAAGATTCAAAAAAAAAGTTGAAGGAAATCGCAGGGTCCAAGTATCACAGGGGAAAAAGCTGTCAGCGCCTCACCCTCATTCAAATGACCAATCTGAATAAAGGGGAGAGCGAAAAAACTGAAAAAGCTCTTCTGAGAGCTTCAGAGCACGCAGGAAGCAGTCCCTCGTCGCAAGGAAACCCTGCTCGGGAAAGAAAGTGCCCAGAGACATCAGAGAGAATTACCCGTTCGTAGAAATTGGGGCCAAGGAAAGAAGCTGGCAAACGGGAAATTGAAAAGGAGGCTGAAAAATAGTAAGTGCAACAGCACACGGAAAGCTGAAAAGCCACTCCAAGTGAGAGGAAAATTGGAAGATGCAAACTGCAGGGACACTTGACGTTGAACTTGATTTTTCTAGGGAGGTAAGGAAATTAACGGACCAAGCGGGCGAGAGGGGAAGAAGGAGGGGGGGACAGAAGCACAACCGGTATAACAAGACAAAAAGGACGGTGAAGAAAGGGGTCGAGGGAAAACATGAAGGAGGGGGGAGGAGGCGAAGGAAAGGAGGCGGCACACAGGAAGAGGACATAGGGGTGTCGGGACGTGAATGGTCCGAACGAAAGAAAAGTAAAAGTGGGCCAAAGGAGGATAACCCTGCGCTGAATGCGGCAAAGCGGAAAGATTCCGACAACCAACTTAAATAAAACGGATTTTAGGAAGAAAAGGTCCACTCGCATCAAGAAATCCAGAACTGCAAAAACGGGAAACCCAAACAGGGCGAGGGGAAGAAAGGACATGGAAGGCAATGAATAAAAACTGTGATCAAACCGCCAAAAGAAGGTCTGAACGTCCGATTAGGAACAACAAGCGGATATCCAAGTGGTTCTGGTGTGCTGAAAGTGGAAAAAAAAGTAAAAAAATCAAAAACCAAAGCAGAATGTCAGGCTGATCAATAAAGTACCAAGTCAAAGGGGTCGTTCGGGCCGGTCGTAAGAGCATGAGAGAGACAAGAATGAAGCAATTCTGTGTGATGTGGTTCGGACCAAGTGATCCGGGAAAAACAAGTTTCTCCCAACCCCAGCGAAAACCAAACTGGGGGAGGAAAGAGTCCGACCGGCGAAAGGCACCATGCCGGTAGGGCAAGGCGCAAAAGCCAGAATTTCCTGTCGCAGGAGGAACACGTTGAGAGGAAAGGGAAGCCTCGACCACTAGATAAATAGAAAGAAGTCAAAACAAAAACAAGCCGAACGAAATCAATGGCCTAGGAGCAATTTCAGCAGGGCTCTGAACCTCAACGAGAGCATGCCGCAAAGCGGACAAAAGGGAAATTGAATCGCATGACGCGAACATGTTCATCAACAGGTCCCGAAAAGAAAGGGATCAGGGGCGTTGTTGGGGCCGAAAACATGGCCGGGGATAAGGGGCCCGGGCGCCACTGACGACAGCAAAAAGGAATCCGATAAAAAACAAAAGAGAGGCCGGCCTGCTCGGAAAAATGAAGAGGGGAGGCACCAGCTTCGTCAAGGTGAAACCCAACACTCTCAAAAAAGGAGAAAAGATAAAAAGGGAGTTGCCGCGTAACCGTGGATAAAAAAAAAAGGCAGGTGGAGACATTTACAAGGCCCCACTGTCGCGGCGGCAATAAGGAGAGGCCGCGCTTGGAGGTGGGGAAACCGAACAAAAACTGACGGCCGAAACCAAACGACACGTACATTATAGACGGCGCGGCAAAAAATCAGGGCAATCACTAGGAAGAAAAAGAAAGCGCGAAAAAACGTCATGGGAGTATTCGGGACCAGAGTGCCGAAAGGGGGATACTAAGAATAACACGGTGTCAAGTCGACGGGGCCAAGTGGAAAAAAAGTTTGGAAGGGAGGAAGCCTATGCAGCCGTCAAGTGTCAGTCTTCAAAAAAAAAAAAACCATCAAAATGCAAAAGCACAAGAGGGAAAAGCGCAAAGGATGGCCGAGAAAGCAACACCTAAAGGGCGCGCAAGAAAAGCACAGCTACCGTATTAAGGAAGTCGGCCAACGATGCAATTGATTTGGGGACGCTGTGGGGACAAAGTCAAATAAAACCGATAAGAAACCTCCTCGCTGCGGAGACAGTCAAGAACCGGTGAACTGGAAGTACGAAAGCAAACAGGCCGTATTTTTGGGCAAGCGGAGGAGGCTCATGTAGAGGGATAAAAAACCAGAACCACTGCGACGTGGGGAGTGGGCGAGAGGTCTCAAAAGAAAGGGCGGAAGAGGCTTGGAGAGAAAAAGGGCCAAGGCGATAGATCTATGAAAGGACCTCCCTGGGGGAACAAGGCAGCATGAAAGAGATTCGTTGAAGGCGGGGAGGACACAAACTGAGAGAGAAACACATAACCGTTTCACGAAGTTCGGGCTCGGGGGGCAAAAAACCACGCCGTGTATCAGCAAAAAGGCAAAAGAGAAAGGGGGAGCGCATCCGGAGACCAAAGAAGGCACAAAAAGTCGGGTAGCCGTCCAAATTGAAACGTCCTGCGAACCCACCTCCAAGGAGAAACAACCTCGCAGGGGAAGAAAATATCTAAACCGCGGGGTGTCCTGAAGGAATCAGAAAACCCCTCAGGGGGGGGTAGACAGGGAAGAAATAAAAAACAGTGAAAATAACTCTTTCAAAGGTACGAGACTAAAAAACAGAAGGAACTTGCAATAGACAAACAGGTTTGCGACCGTGGGAAGGAGGGAATACAGCGGGCTTCCGGTACAACCGTGTCAAGAAAATTCACGGGTGACAGGACGCAGGGAATAAGCGAACAACAATTGTCGAAGGAAGGAAACTTTCCAAAGGGGCAAGGATAGAGAGACGCAGGAGCAAGAGGAGCAGATGAAGCGCGGGGAAACTTGGAAGAACAGGGGGAAATGACGGCGAGAAGGTGGGTTGAAGAGGACTGGAAGACGAGATGAACCTGAAAAAAAATGGGGTGGTAAGGGAGAAGCGCAGAGGAAGGGGTAAGAGCGGGGCGATCAGAAAACACGCAAAAAAAAAATACCGAACCGGGCCGTGGGGAAAGGTACAAACGGCCACGGGAAAAGAGTGGGCGGGTGCTCGACAGGCACGGAAGAGGGTACAATAAAAACGGCGGACGAAAAAACGAAGCATGTGGAAGAGCGAATACAAGAGCAGTGAGGAACCATCGGAACAAAGAATGGGGGGGGACAGGGATGAGGCATCAAAAAGACAATAGGACGGGGCAGCTGCCTAACGAGAAACATTCATTCGGAGAGATTATTGAGGAGAACGTGTAGGCGAGGACCCTAACTAGTCCCGAGGGGGATGAGGGGGTGGGATCAAGCGTCAGCAGATGCACGGAACTCGAAAAAACACACGCTCGTTTCCAGAACGCGAAAAAAGGAAAAGGGAACGTTCGAAAAAAAAGGGGTGGATCGATGTAAAACCGCGACGACGGAAACGGCCTGAGTGACCACGGCTAACAACCAAAAGGACTTACTATAATGAGAAACGAAGACAGACGGACGGGGAAAGATAAATCTACAAAGCCGACAGCATAGGGGACACGTTCCTGAAAGGACCGCCCTGTGAAGAAAAAATGGGGAGACGAGCGCTACCGGGGCGAAAAAAACGACTAAATATCCACACGGCTCGATCCACACCTGCTGCTAAGAACTGACTACCTGCTTGAAGGGGGACGCACGCGCGTGGAGGCCGGAGCGTAATTCAAGGACAATCTGAAAGGCGAGAAGAAGGCATATCGTGGGCAGAAGCAGGAGCATAGTTCAGGAACCGGGGGGAGTGCGTGGGAGAAAACAACGATGAAGCAAACAAGGGAGGGAACAACAGGAGAGGAAAGGGAGAAGGACTCGTGGTGGTCGAGAATCGCACAACAAAGAAGTGAAATCGCAGGGATTAGAATCATGCTGTTGGGAAGAAGGGAGAATCGAGAATTATAAAGACACCCACTGAGGAACGTTACTCTGAAAAGAAAGGACTGGGGAAAGGGGTTGACCTTCGACGCAAGCGAGCCCGCGGGGAAGACAAAAGAAAAAGTGAGTAATAAGTTATGATGAATTTCCATAAAAGGACAGAGTTCAAATGGAAGAAGGAGGAACAAACTGCACCGAGTTCGACGCCGAAGTGTTTAGTAGAACGGAAGAAAATAGACCCGTAAAGCAGGCTAGAGTACAAGTGCGACGGGGGTAGACCCATACGCCAGGGGGTTCTGTAAGGAAGATGGGAAGAAAAACCTTCAAAGGGGAATGACCACCGCAGTTTGAGGCGAGAAACTGACGCTTCTGGTCGGCCGGAAGGGGGACGAAAAAAACGTTTAAGGGGGTGGAGCGGTCTCTCAGGGGAAACGGGCGGGCAAAAAAGAAAAAGGGAAGAAGGTAACCAAGCGGTGAAGGAGTGAATGAAAGCGCCTCGGAATCCCGAACGGGTAGCTAAAAAAGCGCGGAAAAGACACCGGAGAATGGGACATTTAAAAGCGCGCAGGTTTTCCACTTGACCCGTGAGAGGAAAGATAAAAAAAAGAGGAGGAGGGGGATACAAAGAAAAGGAGGTCGCCAACCAAAACTCCCACTGACGTGCGGGTCGCGCGCAAAGCGTACGAGCAAAGAAGTGGAAAAAAACCAATCAAGAAACAGCAAAAATCCCCAATCCACGGAAGACGGAACCTGCCTCTGAAAGGAAAAGGAGCACCACGGGAAGAAAGTAATAAGAGCCCTGACAGATACACCAGACTTAACCCGAATAAAAAAAACAGCAACTGAGTCTTTCAAAACAGAGAAGCGTGGAAACTCGAGTGGGGGGGGAGACAAAAGAAACGCAAAATAAGAAGTCAAAATCACCTTCGCATAAGCATAGGGAAGTGAATGCTGAGATTCAGCCGCGAAAAAAAACGTCCTAAATCGGGCCTTAAAGGCAGCTCGTTGTCATAAGAGAGGGGCAGAGGGAAATTGAAGCCACCGTAGACGATCTTGTACATCACGAACGGGCTCGACGGAACGGTTGAAAGAAGCGAGGATCTTACGTGGGAACGCTAAAGGGGAATTATCTTGTCTGAAGAAGCGGAGACCGGGAAGATAAGGAGTTTGAGCGTTCCTGGGACAACCGATGGGGGACCGAACAACGATGACGGGTCTATAATGAGCAATCAGAAAAGAGGGGGGGGAAGCCAGTAGCAGTTCCGTCAGAGACGGGGTCGCGTCTAGTATATTGGGTCAAGAACGACTATCGGAAGGAAATAAAAAAAACGATTGTGACCTGATCCGGTCCGGGGGGGGGTGAGAGAGCTAGCGCAAAGTTAATTGGCCATTTGGCAAACAAAACAGGGGAAGGTCTGGCACAGGACACCGGCAGGGACCAGGGAGGGGGGAAACGGTTTGTCGAGACGAGTGGAAAAAACAGCAGACAAAAAGGAAGTCCGAAGAAGAAAAGGGGCAAATCAAATCAGGCTGACAAGAGGGGCAAATAGATCAGCGGGAAGAAGGAAAGCCCTGATCAAGCCAAGGTCCTACTTGCCAGCAGAGAGGGGAACGGTCTGCTTCTAGCCCACCCCGCAGAAAAACGGAGGACCTTGGGGGTGGACAGTTGGTCAGCCTCCAGGCTCAAAAAGGAACGACGAACCACAACCGATCTTGAGAAATGATCTGTAAGCAATGGACTTTCACGAAGAGAAACCTGGTAGAACTGTTAAGACTCCTTATTGAAGAGAATGCTTTCTGGGGGCAACTGGACCAGCGGAAGAACCAAGAACCCCACGGCAGGGAGAGATCGGTCGCAATGGAGATCCTGGAAAGCACGCGAAACAGAAAGTCGTGGCTCATGGCAAAGCACGAAATCCCGAAAATGATCATAAAGAATCAAGGGGGGGGTACCTGTGAATACGACAAAGGGAACAGGAAGAAGCGAACAGACCAGAGGAAAGACAAGGAAAATCCAAAGCGATCACATGGACTAATTCTGAGGGGGGAGCTCAAAAAAGATAGCAAAAAGGAAAGAAGAAAAGGGAACAGAACCGAGACGATATGGGAAGCGTTCGATTTCGCCATGCCTCGCAAGGTTCCAAGTGTCAGCGAAAGATCATGAGGGGGCTTGGTGGGACCAGAATTAATCCTGAGCGGAGAAAACTACACAGCCCCGGCCAGGGGAAAATAGGCGCAGCAGCGACCAGATAGAAGGAAGACCTCGGGGAAAAGTAAACCGAGAACATAAATCGTCCAGGAAAAGAAATCCTAGGAAACACAACAAGAAGAGAAGAATTCAGGGTGCCAGAGGAGAGAAGAAGAGAAGCAGTTTAAAAGCAAGCCCCGGAAGCGGGGACCGGAGAATTATGAGTAAGAGTTTCCGCGAAAAATGCGGTCAGTGGAAAAGAAAGAGGCAAACGGCATGGAGCAAACCAAAGACATGAATAAGAGGAGAAACATGATGCGGAGCAAAAAGAGAGAAGCATGAGTACGCAAAGGAGGGGCGGGGTAAGTTAAAAGAGGGCCGGAGTTACCGATAAGCGGAAAAATGCCAAAAGGGACAAGGGATGCAAGAAAAAAAGGGGAGGCCTTTTCCTAAAGGGGACGGGGGGGGAAGAGTAAAAATCAAAGGGGTCACGGCTCACGTGCAAGAAGGAAAAAATCAACGTGGAGTCTCGAGTGCAGCAAGAGGGGTAGAAGCGTGCGGGCAGTGGAAAGCCCGACGGCTGGACCGGCAGAAAAAAAGGCAAGGAAGTCAATACTCAGCTGCCGAAGATGGGGGATAACGGGAGTCACGTGGAAAAGTGGGGGATCGAATAAAAATGAAAAGGAATAGAGACACTGGTTCAGCAGCAGGCCAAAGGGGGACGGTGAACGGCGGAAGTAAGGACTGAGGAAGCAAACGAGTCAAGAAGAAAGGGGGAGCGTTTGGAACAAAAAATAATCAATGATCACAACGTTGCCAGAACAACAGGCGACGAGTCAACGTGTTTGCGAGGGCGTCACAGCGAAGTAACACTGGCTGGAAGGCGGACGTGGAGGAAGCCAAGACAATGCACGACTTGATCGGACTGAGAAAACAAAATGGGACGAATGTTACGCTAACGTAAGATTCCGTGAGGGGGGCGGACACCTTCTATGAAAGGAATTCAGGGGAAAAAAGAAGGTGCTGAAGGACTAGGGAGTTGGCCGGAAGGCCCAAGACGCAGGGGATCCATCCCAATAAACGAAGATGGTAAACTCATCACTAACGACCAATAAAGGGAGAGTCAACGAGGGAAGGGGTTGCCGTAGAAAGTGGAAGAGCCGCGCCACGAAACACAAGATCAGTACTTGGGACCGAAGAAGTTTAAGGGCAAATTGACGAAAAGGGAATCGGACAAAGCACTGGAAGCTCGCAAGACTCAAGAGACCTCCGTGTGAATAAAATGGCAAGGAAAAAGAAGCGCAAACGTACCAGCCTGCAGGAAAATGAAAATACTGTCATAGAGAAATTTATAAAAAAGATGAAAAAAAAGATGGAGAGGGCCTGCGTTGTGGAACTTACAAGAAAAGGTTACGGGGCGGACAGAGACGCCGAAAACGGTTAAGGGCCAGAAGGCGAGTCGCAATTACGAGAAAAACAGTCAAACCGATGAGTAGGGAAAACACAGAATCGTGAGGGGGGAAAAGAGGGAGAAAAAAAAGGAAAGTGCAGAATAAGAAGAGGCTAAAGCTTTAAAGCGTGGGGGTTGAGAATTATCCGACGTGAGAAGTATGGAAAAAGAAAAATCTTTGGTGAGGAAAAAATCGTAAAAAAACTGACATTGGGGTGAAAGCTCGGTCAAGAGAGTATAAGGCAGAAGAAACGGGCAGCAACGGTATTATACTTTCATTGAGGGAGCAAGGAACAGGACAACGCTGGAGGTGGTTGCTGACGTTGCTCACCATAAAAAAGACGGGGAGGGCCCATCAAGAAATTAAACTTCAGAGGAAGGCCAAGAAGAACAGAGACGATTGAGGGGGGGAGCGCGAAAGGCGAATCTCCTATACAAAAGAATACATGAAAAAGAAAAACATAAACTTTAGCCCAATGCAAAAAGGAGGTCCCAGGGAGGAAGTGCAGGCAGGAGTTCATCCTTTCTGAGATTGATAAAAAAAGAAAGGAAAAAGGAGGGGCTGAAGGAAGGCTTTGAATCTCGGAAAAGACCGTCAGACTCCGCCCAAACAAGACGGAAAGGGGAGAGCCGGTGTCCAAAAAGAGGCGAAGGGTCAGGGGAAAGAATCCCACGCCAAAGAGGGAAGACTAGGAAAAACGAGCCGCTCGCCATGCGAAAAGACAAAACGGCTGTGGGACAAAGCCCCTTAATGGAACTACTAACGCTAATAATATCGCAACGGGGGGAGCAGGGAGACTCACTACAGAGCAGGAGTCAGAACGAGGACACGTTTCAGCCACCTGAGAGAAATGGTAGGAAGGGACCAACAAAAGGAATCAGAACTAATCCAATGGGACGAAAGATTAACCGCAGGAAAACACCCAGCTGTACGAAAGACTGGCAGGAAACTCCCTGAGACCTTCTCACTCAAAAGGCGAAAACAAGAAAAGGAATCAGCGGAAAGCGAACAGGAGGAAAGACTCGACCATCTGGAGACGGAAACCAGGATCGGGTCATGCGCATACTGCTAAAAAAAAAAATGATATTCTCGTGAGGAGGGGGACAAAAAAAATCCGAACAGTATCGAGATCAAAACACAAACGAGGAGGAGAAAGGTGCGGACATCGGGGGGCCACCTCTACGAACGGGAAGAAACGAATGAAAAACGCAGCGGGACCCCACGAGGGAAAAAATGCGAGAGGGGAATCCACTGGGGAATCATCCGCTGCTCCGAAGCGGAACCGGACCGCAGGAGAACAGGTATTCGGTCAGCCGCAATAAAAAAAGTGACACGGTAGTGGAAGAGGTCAGATTTCGTCAAAAGTTGAGGGGAGGGAGAAAGGATGTTCGAACGACGGGGGGGCAAGAAAAGGCCGTATGGAAAGAAAAACGTGCGACGCCGGTGCAGTCGCCAAGGGCAGGAGTAGAAATAAAACGGAAAACGCATGCCGTAGTAGCCGGACGCAATCCCGCAACAAGCCCGTAGAAAGATTCAAGAAGGGGACTTCAAAAGGCGGGAAGGAGACGGGGTCTTAAAAAAACACATTCTGGTCGAGCGGACCCAAGAACGACGGTGCCGTTTTGGGCGAGGAAAGTTTGCTACCTGAAAAAAAAAAAAAAAATCAACGCAACCGGGGGGAAAAGGGGGGAAAAGGCATGAAGAGGCATAAAACGAACGCAGACACAAAAGCTTCTAAACAGGGAGAAAAAAGGAAAAATTCTGACGTTGGGGGGAAAGAAAGGACCGGTAACATAAAAACGAGGCGAGCAAAAAACTGAGCGCGCGGGTGAAAAGACCGCAGCTTTCCTTGGCTTGAACGCAAAAAAAAGCCAAGAGGATGGCGGAGTACTCTCGCCCGGGGAAAAGCAATAAGAGGAAAAACGGAAAAAGCAAAAGGAAAGAGCAAGTGGAAGGACCGGACGTGATTCCTCGCCCACTGAAAGTGGTATGAAGAAAGTGGCAAAAAATGCCCAGATACCACCCAAAGCGAGGAAAATAGGATGCTCAGAAACAGTGTAGGAACCAGCGGAGTACGAGATCAGTTGTGGACACATAAAAAAACCTTACGCAGCAGAAAACTAAGAAAAAAAATGAAGAAAGCGAAAACACGGCGAAACATAGAGACGGTTTAGTCAGCAAGGAAAAGCTACCGCAGCAACTTCCTTCGTCGCAAAGAAGTTAAATACTGAAAAAGTCAAATTGCACTCTGGGAAACCAAGTGGCAGGCGATCTGGAATATCTAAAGCCGACCGGGAAAAGGGCTAGGGGAAAAGGGGGAAACGTTGCACATGGGAGTGAACACGCCAACGGTAGGTCGGAAAACAGAGGCCCTTTGGCGAGGAGGAGGAAGCTGGACTGGTGAAGTTTCAACAATTTAAAGGCCGATCAACTGACCCCCTTGCGGAGGGGATCGGGACAGTCGGAGGACAGAAAACCCTCTCAGGAGGCAAAACATCAGAAGGGGACCGTGCAATGGTAAATCGCGTCTGAAAGGGCGAGTTGTGTGGAGCGGGGCCACGCGAGACGCCAGTCTGCAGAACGAAGATAGGAAGGGAACTGGGGGTGACAGAGACCTGTAGCGGATGAGTCAGAATAACATGCAGAAACAAGGAAAAAGAACGATGCTGACCCAGTAGGGGGGAATGGACAAAAGAGAAGACGTGACAAACCAGTGCAGAAAATGTTGTCGGGAAAATGGGCCAGCCGAAAATGAACACGGAAATAGGAAAGAAGGCTGTCACAAGGTAAAAGGGGGGCATGAAAAAATATGTTTCCTTCAGACCAGTACACGTGGGGACAACCCAAAGGCTGGGACCCGGATGCAAAAGAAATTTCAACAGAGGTCGTTAAACTTGTCAGGGGAGCTCGGGGGGAAAAGAAGAAACCCGACAACTGCAAGTGGGAGTTGAGCTCCATGAGGATGACGGGGACTTGACCAACCGCGCCACCAAAATAAAGTCGGAAAAAAAGGACATCTCTGATTTCAGCAGTAAAAACAGGTGAGAGGTAGGAGGTCATAAAAAAGGGGGATTGAAGAGAACAAACCTTTGATGAGACTCCTGATCCACGACCTCACCAATGGGGAAGAGCAACCAAAGCTGCAGGACACAGGAGGAAGAAGCGGGTTCAACGCCTGGAAGTACGGCATTCAAAACCGGGCCGTGGTCTGGGCCACAAATGCACGCGCCCTAGGCAAGAGGGGAGGTCTGAACTTCTGACACGTGATGGAGGCACGGAATCCGGGCACGACCACTACGGCAGAGGGGGCGCAACCGCAAAGAGAAACCTGCAGAATCAAATTCCACGCCGCAGGGACCCGAAAGAAGAAATCTAATAGTGGAAAAGAGGGGAAAAAGATCTAGGAGAAACTACTAAAACTCGGTACTCACTACAGGCCGCCGCGCCGGACCGATGACGTGATAGGAGGCCTAAGACGCAAAGCACAGGAAGAGATATAAGTAGGGATGTTTGGTGGGCCGTCATAAACCGCGGGGAGAGAAACGAACCCTGAGGAAAAGAGTGATGCTCACTGGCGAAATCGAAAACGGACACTCTTGAAGGGGCAATAGGAAGGGGGGAAAGCGTTCCCGAATTGCGAACAAGGCTGACCCAAGGGACATCAGACGCTCACAAGAAAAGAAAGGACAAGATCAGATGAAAAATTAAAATTGAGGCAAGAAGGGGGGGAATGACGAAAGAAAATGGCAAAAAAATAATGAAGAATACGTGGAGTGTCAGCGCGCTGCTGGATGGCGGCGAACCCAAAAACCACATGGGAAAGAGAAGCAACCCACGTGACATTATCAGACGAGAAATGGTGGAGAAAAAAACAGAGAAGAATCACGGTAGGAGCATCGAGATCGTCCCGGACGCGGCTGAGTGGGAAAAAGTGGTGCGAGTCCGTCCGAGACGAGCTGAAAATAGGCCCCGAAAGAAAAAAGATGAAGGCGTTACGGAGGGGAGATGGTCAGGGGAAGGGGGAATGGGCCCGATTTATCAGAACGCCATGTCATTGCCGGAGGGAACTGGAAAAAGAAGGGAGAGGCCTTCATCCCATGAGAGGGAGGGGGCGGTTGAGGCATCCACCACGAGCATTGGACGAATGGAAAAGGGAGGGAGACCGATTGACACGGAGCAATCCGGGCACTCTTTTAGAGTGATGAAAGGCAAAAACCTGCAGAGTCAACAAGAAGCAGGAAAGGATAGTCTAGGAGGAAGTGAGAAAATTCACGACAGAAAAAACTTTTGGAACTGGCCGAAAGGGGATAGACTGACCCCTGATGAGGGGCAGGTTATTGTTTTGGTCCAGGAAAAAAGGGGTACATCATGAGGAAAAGTCAACAACGGAACAAGAACGGCTACTGCCGTGTTGGGGAAGCGTTGAGCTCAGAGAAGGAACTATGGGGGAAAGGTCGGAGTCAAGGGAGAAGCAAGGAGGACCGCTAGACAAGGCGGGCGCGGTCAGATCCGAAGGGGAAACGCCAGACGTTTACAAAAACGCGACGGGTAGAGAGGTCAGTGGATGGCACGGAGAAAGAGATAATAACATTTTCCGGTCAAAGGAACAGGGATCCAAGGGTTGGCCGAACCCCAACACGTGGTTATCAACAAGAGACGAAGCGAGTGAGGGCACGTCAGAAAAAAAAAAGCAGGAGAGGGAACAGCAAATTTATGTGCCGCGACAAGTGGACCCCCACCACAGGACGGTCACTTAGACGCACCACAGGGCAAACACAGCCATGAAATGACATCACCAGTGAGAAGCGGAAGCAGAGATCAATCGGGAGTGGGGGGGAAATAAGAAAGGGCAAACAGGCACGTACAAGGAACAGCAGGACACATGCTCCTTGCAAAGAAGAAGATGAAGAAAAAAGAAGTGACGCGAATAAATCAGCATGACTGACAAAGACAGGGGACAACTGGCCAGAGCATTACACGGGGTGCGGCAAGAAAGCCGACAAGGGGACGGGCTTCCAGAATTTTCTCGGCAAAGGTACGAAAAAAAAAAAAAGCAGGGAAAAAAATCGAAGGCGGAAAGGCGGAAAAATGAAGAACATAAAGCCTATCAATTAGCTGGGGTGCTTAAACGGGGTAGAGCTGGTGGCCTGGGGGACTGGGATAAAAGAGCAGAGACGATGTGTTCAGGGCAGAGGCCACGGACGATCGGAAAAAGCCTTAAAAAGGACGGGAAGCGCGAAATTCCGGGGCTTATCTCATTCCCGGAAGAAAAGTGAACGGGACGCGTGGGCGAGAGACGGACAGAG
>Ga0179593_1411661_pt1 | contig 19772 bp, 28 predicted proteins | sample CZODoug2_1_08_16_FD_185931 | JGI IMG/M metagenome (GOLD analysis project Ga0179593, IMG submission 185931) | Vadose zone soil fungal communities from Angelo Coast Range Reserve, California, USA - CZODoug2_1_08_16fungal (PacBio error correction) | ecosystem: Environmental > Terrestrial > Soil >...
TGCTTCGTGGACCAACCGTGACGGGTCTTTAAAAAAACTGGGGGAGAAAAAACTGCAACCCAAAAGGCAGACAAGACAGCAAAGACATGACCCGCCAACTATCGTGAGGGTTTTCGAGAACCTCTGACCTTGGAAAAAAAGAAAAAGGAAGATCTAAAGTGTGGCACGAAGAGGGAAACACTCTTGAAAGACGCGTCACAGGTATGGGAACAAATGGTCAACACAACAAAAAAAAATCAAAACCGAAGTGGAAGGAACGCAACCAGGAGAAAAACGAGCGTGGTACCTGGGGGGGACGGGGATTTGGGGGTCAAAACGGGGGGGGAGCGCTTGGAAAAAAAGGCACGGTTGGGGTTTTCTGAATCAGTTGGTGATAATGCGAAGAAGTTGAAAAAAGTCATAACGAAACAACGGAGTGGGGGGGTCTCTGGTAAGAAGATAACCTTTACAACGATTGAGGAGGGGACGCTCCTGTTGTGCCAATGCCCTGGAACAATGTCAGGGACAAGAATACAAGTTTCAAGAAACTGGAGGGAAGGGGTTCCAGTCCCTGGTAAGAGGTGGATGAGGGGGGGGGGGGGGAGAAGGAGGGGGGGACGGGTTCACCAGGAGAAAAAAAAAGGGGGGTTACAGGCCAGGTGAAAAACGCAAGGAATGGTGGTTGGGCATATCGGAACACTGGTTCTGGGAAAAAAAAAAGGGGGGAACCTATGTGGGAAGTGTGGGGTTAATAAGGGGGCAACGGGCAAAAAATGCAAAATGTGGGGGTGACGAACCGATCAAGGGTAAGGGGTTTGGGACCAGTAAAAAATAGGGGAGGTGGTAGTGAAGCTTTGTTAGGGAACCCAGGACGGGTAAAACGCTGGTTAGAAGGGGTAAAAGAAGAAGTGGCGGAAATTAGGGTGGGGGCTGATTTGGTGGGAGTTCGTGTTGGGCGAAAGGAGAAAGCACAAATCACAGGGTACGTTGGTTGGGGGATGCACAAGTGAAGGGTTTCCTGGAAATGGAAAAAAAAGGAAAACGCTTAAAAACAAACACGAAAAAAAAAAGGGGGACCGACCCATAACGACGTAGCGGCATAAAGGGGCAGTGAACCCGGAAAGGCGGGGGGGCGAAAGTTTCGTAAGAAAAAAAAAGGAGTCGCCAAGAACGAGGGGTCAAAACGAATGGGAGGGAGGGAAGGTACGTGGACTATGAGAACAGGGGGGAATATGAAGGAGGACAAAATTGGATCAAAGGGCTGAAATGTGAAAAAAAAAACACAGCGAATCAGGGAGGGGGGGTTGGGCGCGGAGCGCTGGGAACAAAAAAGAAAGAAGAACATGGGTGCACGCAGCACTTGAGAGCGAAGAAGGGGGGGGGGGGGTGTTTGGGTCACCAAGAACGTCAACTAGTGGAAACACTTTGGGTGGGGAACGGGGTGACGGGGCTTTGGGGGTAAAATGGGGGAAGAAATGGGAAAATTGTAAAACGAAAACAAAGTCCTGCCCCATGGAGTTCTCATAGGGTCAACCCCAAGGGAGCGAGGAAAGTGTGGGGGTCGTACCAGGACATGGCCCAGCGAGAAACAGAAGGATGCCATGAGGTCAGAAACGTGGTAATCTACGGGGAGGGGAAATGGCTGAGGGTCGTGGACTGGGGGGCCGATAGGGGGATGGACATGGTGGAAAAAAACGGCAAGTCCTCAAAAAAAGCAAAAAAAAAAGTAATTCAGGAAGTGACAAAAAAAAGGAAGGGGGGAAATGTCACATGGGCGGAAAGCGAAAAAAAGCGGGACACAAGAAGACCGGATTGGGGGGGGGTCAACGATAACGTAAGAAGTCTTGTCGCACAGATTTGGGGGGGGAGGGGGGACTGAACGCTCAGGGGTTAATTGGGGGGGGAGGGGTGGGAAGAAAGGTTCAAAACAAGCAAAAAGGGGACAAGGTATCACTGGGGGTAATGAGAATATCAAAAGGGAAAATGGAGAGCAATGGTAATACGGACGACAGACGAGCCGTGGGGGAGCGGTTTGCACATAGGGAAAGGGACTGGAGGGGACATGAAAAAAAGAAGGACTGTAAGGGGAAAAAGGTGGAGAGATCAGCCCGAACTCGAGAGCTGAGAAAAAGGCAAGGGCAACAGAGAAGGGGGCTACAGAAAGAAGACTCATCCAGGAAAAATCGGAAACTCCGTGCATAAAAAAAGGAAGGGGACGAAAAGGTGACAAGAAAAGGTTAAAAAAATATATCGTCCAAAAGCAGAGACTTCAAAACAAGAAAAAGGAGGAAATCACGCAACCATCTACGGCGGAAGAAGGTTTTTGAGTTTTAGGGAAAAGAAAAGGGAATACATTGTAATCTGGTACCGGCGTTGTGCAAACGGTGAAAGGCCAAAAACAAAGTCCATTAGAATAACACCGACCGGGCATCAAAATTGCGAAGGGGCAATGTCAAAAGGAAGACGATGTAAAGAGTGTGTTACGAGAAAAAAAACCTACCAAGGGGGGAACGAAGAAAAAAAAACAACCAATTCCTTCCAGAAGGAAAGTTGGCGAATCATGGGGCGAAAAAACGTGAAAAACGGACAAAAGGGGGGGTCAACGGCGAACGATATCAAGGAGGGGGCAAAAATGCGCTTGTGCAAACCGCACGGGGGAAAAGGACGGTGAAGAAAAACGCAACACGGAAGGGAGAGGGGGTAAGGGCAAGACAAAACGAAAGGGTGAAAAAGCAAACCAGCAGAGCATAAAAAGAAAAGTTAAAAGAGAAAAGACACGGTGGGTCACGTCCTGGCCAGGGGGGGGGGGGGCCCCAAAGGTGGTCAAGCAAATTGACCCGCTCAAAAAAGCGGTGCCTGTCCCAGAGGAGGGGCGGGAAACCATAAAAAACGGAAATGTGGGGGGAATATGTCAAAGCGGGGGGGGGGATAGAACACAAATAACTCAAACCCAAAGAGGGGTGGAAAGGGAAGTAAGGGGTTGTGGGGTGAAATTATCACGGTCGGGGGGGGCAGGCTACAGCGCTTAAGGAAAAGACAAACCAAGTAAATAAGGCAAAGAAAAATAGGCACTGCACCGGAAATAAAAGTCAATTAGGGGGGGGGGGACACAAAAAGCCCAACAATTGGAGGAAGCGAGTGCCGCACCAAATAAAAACCAAAAAAAGAAACTGGCAAAGTCGGGGCGGAAAAAAAGAGGGTCGTTCCAAACCGAGAAAAGGGACAGTACATACATGAACCGGGCGTGTAAACCAGAAGGGGGGGAGGGGTGGTTAAAAGTGGAAAAAGACACACGACCGCGGCCCTAAGAGGAGAGAAAGGTAAACACATCCGGAATGGTCGCTGGTGGGACAGCAGTTGACAAAAGGTGTGCATAGTCACCACGGGGAGGAAAAAGTTTAGTGTAGTGCCGTTTGGGGAGGGGGAGGGGAACTAGCGGGAAGAAAAATGAAAACTCCCTGGGCGACCTTTGGGAGCTCCCCTACAAGGAGGGGAGGGATGCACGTGGGGCGAACACAGAGAAATTTTGGTTGACCAAATGACAGAGACTATTGATGATCTAGTGGGGGAAGACAATGGGCCCTCCAAAGGGGTGACAAAGCTCGCAGCTCATATAGAAAAAAGATTGATCCGGACACTCCGTGCCAGGTTAATCAAAAACATAACAAAACCGATTGGTGAAAAAGTGAGAAGCAAAAGACTGGAGTAAAGAAAACGGAAAGAACCACGGCGGAAAATGTGTTTGTGAGAGCAGGGAGCCAGGGGAATATGAGAAAACCGCATTGTTGACCCTTAAAATTTTTTTGGTGTGGGGGGGTGGGAAAAAATAAAAAAAACCAGGGAAGAACAGTCTGATCGGGAGCGGGGGTGTTCGTTTTGGTGACGGAGCAAAAAAAAGATCGCCAACAATGAAGGAATGCTCGGGGGGGGGGGAAGAAGTACAAAGGAAAGGGGGACAGAGCTCGGCAGGACAATTTGCACCACCGTAAAGAACCACAAGCAACTCAAAATACTGCACGTGGTTACGACTGTTAGGAAAAAACGGGTGGAAGGGGAAAGGGGGGGGGGGAGGAACTGAAAGAAAAAGATAATCAAGCAGGGCCCCCAAAGTAAAGAGTGACAAAGTGTGCAATCCAGTATGCTGGGAGACAAAAGCGAAAACACAGACACCGTCCGTAACGGTCAGGGGGAAAGAAAGAAATCGCGCCGAAATCAGCGGCCCCCCACAGAGAAGGGGAAAGCCGGTGCGGTCTCGGCCAGCGTGCCCAGAGTAGGGAGGGGAATGACAAGAAAAAGGGAAAAATAAAAGGGGACATCAGAAGGAGAGAAAAGAAAAAGGTTCAAAATCCTAACTAGGAAGGGGGTACCCACAGCAATAGGAGTACGGGGAGGAAACACAGGACCCCTCGAGGGGACAACAAGAAAGAAATAGTGCGGGTAAAATCGGCAACTAAACGTCGTACAATTCCTGAAGTGCAAAAAACGATAGAGCGTGCTTAAAGACTTGCCAACATAACAGAGAGATATGAAAAGTCAATTAAACCTATTGCACAAAAAAGGGGATATTGCGTGCACGCAAGGCCTCAAGGGTCGGGCCATAAAGACTCAAAAAAAAAAAAAACCGAGGAGGTAAGGGGGGAAGAGAGAAATGGACGAAAGGCTGTTTTCAAGGTCTTGAAAGGTGTCAGACGGGGACACTGGGTGGGGGGGGGGGGGGGGGAACGACTCAGCAGCTGCTTGTTATGGAAGGTGGAGAGCCGGAGTTCGATCGTGTCGCAAAAGAAAAGGTGGCCTAGGAACTCCGGTACGGAGCCACTGCAAAGGAGGGAAGGGAAGCTCACGCGCCAAACTCTTGGCGGGAAGGAGGGGCGAGTCCAAGAGAGGTGTTTGGGTTGAAAAAAAAGAACGGGGGGGGCCAGAACGCACTTTCGCCCTGACTGATCGGGGGGGGTGGAAAGTAACCTTTGGGGAAGGGTCTAGGCATAAAAAGGTAGGGGGAGGGGAAAGTCGTCAAAGGAGAGAGCCTGGGAAACAAAGATCATGTTGTGGGCGAGGGGAGAAAGGAGACGGGAATGGCCGTATTGCACATGGAAAGGGCTGCAAGCTGCAGGTATTGGGGCGGTGCGGCGGGGGGGGGGTGACCCTGATACGGAGATGAAAGGGGGCAAAGCCGGACGTATAATCCAAAGGGGTTTTGCAAGAAATTGAAACCGTTTTTGTGGTCAAGGGTGGGGGAAGAACGAGTACCCAAAAGGGACAAGGGGGGAAAAAGTCGTGTGGACCAGGGGTGGGAGGGAGGGTGGGGGTGCGTTAAAATTGAGTTTGCGTGGGGGGAAGACCAAACTGCTGTTACTGACAAGACTTAGTCCACAAAGAAAAGGAAAGAAAAAAATATGGGGTCCGTTGGACTCCATCTTTCGGATTGGGGGGAAGCAGGAAACTAAAAACCCAAAAGAAAAGTGGTCAGAGAAGACAAGCAAACGGAATCGAGTTGTCCACCAAATAAAGGGGCAAAAAATAGGTTATGTTTTAAACGAAACCCGGCTTTGAAGAAAGCGAAAACCATGCTGCAAGATAACTCCAGGGGGGGACTGTGTGTCAAACCCGAGTCACCTGGTCAGGGCCGGAAGCAGGGGCCACTGTAACTTAAGGGTAACAAACTGAAAAAGAATTTACACCCATCGACACCGTTAGGAGAAAAATCACTACATAACAGCCGTTCTGTCGAAAAAAAAACAGGGCCGAAGCAGAACCAAACAGACACGAGAAGACCTCAAATACATTACGGGTCACATAGCTGTGACCGACAAAATGTTTTTTCCGTTTGTACCAGGATCAAGAAACTGCATCGCCTAGTGAGGGAGCAAATGCAAAACACAAACGCGTGAAATTCCCCAACGAGGACCATCAGACGCAAAAACCAGGGTTTAAAAAAAGGCCGCAAACCAGGGGGGAAAAAAAAAATATACACAGCAAAGCAAAAATCTGCACAAAAAACAAAGTAGCCTTGGCACCACGCAAACTCAGCACAAGACCTGGGCCGGAGAGGGGTCCTGTAACCAAACCAAACCACCTACCACCTTATTCAAAAGGAACGATTTGGGGGTTAAGGGACGGGGGGTAAGGGGGACACGACTATGGGAGCCGCCAGAGGAACGAGTATGGGGGGGTTGGACTTGGGTTGTGGGGCCCGGGGGGGGGGGGCGCGGCCCGAAAAAACGGGGCGAATGCAGGTGGGGAAAAAGGGTGACTGGGGGGGGTCTCCAACAATAAAAGCACGAACCAACGTGGTGAACCCATTTGGCGGTGGAAGGAGGGGGGGGAAACTGGAGGCTATTAGAAACGATTGGGGGAGGAAAAAAAACGGACGTTGGCCGCAATCTGCTGGTAGAGAAAAACAAAAAGAAACTTGTGATAAAGAGAAACTAATCGAAGACGTTGTGGCATGTCAGTGCGTTGGGGTTGCCATGGACAGGGAAAACCGGCAAGTCCTCGCGTCCAAAATTACTGGGGACTATGCCGCATCTGGGGGGGGGGGGTACCCAGCCCAGCGGGGTCTGAAACGCCCACGCCACGCACGCAGACTTAAAAACTTAGGGGGGGGTAAAAAAAAGAACCCTGCAGGCCGTTAACACACTGTCAAGGGGGGGAAAAATTACAGATGTGAGAATGAGTTTTGTGAGGAGACGTTTGATCCAAAGGGGTTTTTGGGGGGCCAACAAAAAACCCACCACCCAAAAAACGGGGGGGGGGTTTGATCAGACCAAGGGAGGGCACAGAATGTTGGTTTTGGAACCGGTAAAAGCTGGGGCCTCCGGAATGCAAAGGGAACGGGTTAAAGGGCGAAGAAGACCGAAAATTGAAAAAAGCGAAAGATATCAGTCGTTTTGTGGAAACCGGAACTGAGAACTTCAAGGTGAAAAGGCAGGTTTCTTGGGGGACAAAGGACGGGAGGCGTCGTGTGTTCAGGGGGGGGGGAGAAGCAAGGAGGGGGTTAGGGGTAGGGTCGAGTAAAAGGTGGTTCAAGTGGGTGCAACTAAGGTGGCCGGTGGGGGGGAACAGCAAAGAGGGGAAGGAAACCAAAAAAGGGATTGCGAAAGAACGTTTTTGTTTGTGGTATAGCGGACCGGACAGAAACAACCGGCAAAGTACCTCGACGGGATCATGGGGGGGGTTCAAGGTAGGTTCCCAAGACAAAAAAAAACTATCAAAGAGTGAAACGATAGCGCGCAAAGGATCTCGTACTCGAGTCTGAACACCGGCTGGCGCACAAAAAGCTTTGGAAAAAGTAAGCGTAAGCCACGGACTGGGCCCAACCACCGTCCCGGTCCCGTGGTGGGGGAGGCCAAAACTGGGAAATGACTGTAGCTAAACCTATCTTTGGTTTGTGAGCTCGGAAATCTGGGGAAAAAGAAAGGGGACTGCAAGACATCGTAGCGTCTTCCCACCCCCAACCCCAAACCCAAAAAAAAAAAACCCAACAAACCACAACAAACCCCACTTGTGGGAAAAAAGAGCCAAGGATCTACACCGACACAACTTCTCAAACCAATACAGCAGCCGTGGCACAGCGCTCCTCGAACATTCCACTAATGGGTTCCACACAGTGTGGTGAGCTCAGCCACACCCGATCGTAACGTCGATCCGAAGTTGGATTGAGAGCCATCCCTTTTGAGAATCACAAGAAATTGGGTGGAGGGGGGGGGGCAGATTGGTGGTCCGCCTGTTGGCGAGCAACGAACAACGAAGTAAAAAAAGGAGGTACCCACCAGCCCAAAAGAGGCACAGATGCGGTGAGGGTACGGGGGTAAAATCGATAAAAAAGACCCAAGGGCGAGTGTGAAGCTGGTGAAATGAGGGAGGTTGACACATGCCTCAAAAAATGAAGGAAAAACCAGAGATCGAAAGGATTAGTGTTTGGGCAAGGCTGTGGGAAGGAAGGGCGATGCAAAAAAAAGAGTGAAAAAGGGAGGCCATAGCCGAAGAACTCAAAACAAGGTGGAGACGCAGGAGTAAAAAACAGGTCTGCATGATGCCCAATGGGCATAAGGGGGGGGGGTTGGTCAGGAAGAAATGTGCCTGGACGAAAAACAAAAGGTTGGAGAGGAATCAACCAAGCGCCGGGGGAAAAGGGTCGAGTCAGGACTCCATTAAACAACTAAGAAAGGGAACCAAATTGGGTGCTTCAAACTGGACGAAAGAACACCAACTAAAGAAAAAAAAAAAAAAAGAAAAAAAAAAGTGGGGGATGTCGGTGGAAATAGCTTAAAGAACCGGAACCCTGGATCAAACGAGGGACTGAGTGTGGCTTTTATTGCTCCATAAAAAAAGAAGAAAAGAAGGTCGAACCCGGGCAGCAAAGGCGGTTTGCTTGGTTAAGAAAAAGTCAGGGCTTGCACCACAAAAAGGGTGGGGAAATTCCAAAGCAGCATAACGATCCGGAGGAACCAAGTGAAACAGGGCTGTCGCCTGTGCCACTTTTTTCAAAACGTGGGGTGATAAAAAAAAAAGGATGAGGGGGCGTGTTTCAGGTCAGGGACGCTTCACAGACTTCGGGGGGGACGACACCTAGGGGATGGATAGGTCGAGGAGAAAAATGGGGCTGGGGGGGGTTTGTGGAATCTCTACTAGGGGCAAAAAAGCCAACTAGAGGAAAACCAAAAAATAGAAACAGAAACCATTTGGGTAAGTGCTTGCCAGATGCCGTAAAAAAGAGCGAGGAAAGAGAAACTAAGCCCGACCTAAGGATGCTACATTAGAACATAAAAAAGGCAAATCAAAAAAGGAGCCAAATCAATGGTATGGGGGAAAAACAAAATTATCCAAGGATGTCGGTGTTAGGCAGAAGACATTAAGGAACCGCAAGGGGGACCACTGTATCAAAACCAGACAAATGGAAGTGACCGAACCAGCGCGAAAAATAGAAAAAACCACATTCCGTACGGCGAAAATATCTTGAGTTGGAAGACATCAATGCGGGTACCAGGAAAGGGGGAAGCCAACAAGCTTCTAAAACAAAACCCTAACATCCCCCAAAAAAATATATGAAAAGTAGAACTTAAAAACGAGAAAATATCGCACGGGTAAATGAACCTATGGGGATAGAAACAGGAAAAATCCTTTGAAAAAGGGAATGTTGTGTCGAAAAGAAGAAGTTAGTTAGCGCGTTCCAAAAACGAAGTGTAAGTGGGGTTTTCGGGTGGCAGGGGTTGGGAGTTGTAAAATGGGAAAATCAAAAGAAGGTTAGTTCATTCTTCGTCCACCGGCGAAGAGAGAAAAGAAAAACCAAAGAAAAAAGGGAAAAGGTTTTACAACAAAGAGAGAACGTGGGACAATGAAATGTACGAAAAAAGGACATGTCCTTGTTTTGCTGGGGGTTTTTTTGTGGTTTGTGGGGGGGTGGGTCACGGAACGGGGGGCCGATCCCTGGGAAGAGGGTGGTTGGGTGTGGGGGGGGTGGGGGGAAAAGGGGTGGGGGGGGGTCAAACCAGGCGGACCACGTGTGAGATTTTTACAGGGTATGGACGAATGACCAACCCGCCCCAGAGATTCAGGGTGAAGAAAGTATGGGTTAAGGAAAAAAAAAAAGAAAAATCTATAGGCGGGTCTAGGGGGGGCAGGGGGATCCACATAATTGGACAGATGGGATGGGGGGAGAAACAAACCCTGGTCTACTGGGCCAACAAACCAGTTTTTTAGTCATATTCATATGTGCAAAAAGCCTCAAAACAAAGAAAACAAACCTGTAGGTTGGGTTATATAGTCGGACGGAAGGTCCCAACTGAATGGCTGGGTCAAAACGTCCTCTGGACAGGGTCAAAACTCTACAAAACAAATAAGTAAAAAGCACTAATGATCTGTTAGGGGGGTAAACCTAGAGGCAAAACCTCGATTTTGGTGGGCGGGATAGGGTTTCCATCTTTAGAAAAGATTGGGGAGGTTAGACCAACCGTCAAGCCAACCCAAAACCACCTCGAAATGGGGAAAAAGGCATGCCCCGACCCGTATCACAATGGCAAGGTTTTTACGGGGGGGGGGGGAAAAACCAGGCATTGGGCACGGTTTATCGGCCCGGTAGAGAGGCCCAGGTTTTGAAATCCGTTGACAAGCCTGATAAGGGTGTTGAAAAAGTTGAAAATGCCCAACCAAAACATGGACTAGAAGGGAGATCAGATTAGTGGGGAACAAAAAAGCCAAGGTTCTCAGGGCAAAAACACAGTCACTGTTGGCCGTCGCTCAACAAAACTACGGGAACGCAGTCGGTTGGTCCTTTTTGTGTTTTTTTTTGTGTTTGGGGGGTTTTTGGAGGGGGGGGGGCAAGTCCCGGTCATATCTATGTGGGGCGTGTGAGACTCATGGGGGCCTGGAAAAATCGGCCATGCCAGCATGCGGGTGGTCTTCCCAATTGGGGGCCCTCTGGCGGTAAGGGAAGGGGTGGCGGAGCAAAGGGGTGTGCGTGAAAAAGGGGTTACCAATATGTGTGGTAAGTGGGACCTGGGGACCTTGCTTTTGCGGGGTGGGGTGTTGGATTCGAGGAAACATCAGGGGTAATGGGTGTTTGTACCATAACGGTTGAAAAAACCGGGAAAAAAAAACTGCACTGGAAGATCGTTCGAAGGGGGGGAAAAAAAGTGCGGAAGATGGGGGGGGGGGGCTATGGGTTGGTCGCGTTTTTGGTCACGCGTCCCGGGGGGGGTAAAAAAAAAAAAAAAAAAAAAAAAAAAAAAAAAAAAAAAAAAAAAAAAAAAAAAAAAAAAAAAAAAAGCACATCCACGGGTCCGTTGTGTTGAAGCCTTTAGGGGGGACGGTAGAGAAAGTGGAACAACGGGGTGCAAAAGGGTCACAAGACCAATGGGTCTCCCAATACGAAAATTCGCATGAGGCCTAAAGGGGCCAGGTGCCTAACTGGCTTGCATAATGAGACGACGTATGAAGCACAACCATCAAATGAAAAAATACGTGTCCGCGCCGGGGAGCGCCACGGGACTCCACTGGGGAAAGATTACCGATCTTGGTGTAGAGAAAGGAAAGATAGCATCCGCAACCTTCCGAAAGGAAAGAATACGCCAAAAGATAGTTTACGAGAAAGGGAAGCCCTCACATCAAAGAAGACAAAGGCAGGTAACAGAACCGCCCGTGGGGGGTTGGAACTGCTAAAAAACACGCTTGCCACTGGGGGGGTGGGTTGTCAGTGACGAACAAGGGGGTATGGGAAGAAATGCGAAAAATGCCAACTGGGAACACCCCTCCTGATGAGGGAGGCAGAACAATGAAAAACTTGATCTTGAGGGTGGTTGAGTCACAGGAGTGACAAAACAAAAAAAAGATGGAAGAATTAAAAGGGTTGTACAGAAAAACCCTGTTTGTCAATGAACCTGCTGGCAACAGGTAATGGAAGTGAAGGGGAACGATACGGGCGAACAGGTGAAACGAAACAGAAGAAAGAAAAAAAAAATCAGAAAAAAAACCAAAGTGGAAGGGATCGCATTGCTTCTTACCTCGGATGCATAACAAAAAAAGTGGGGGGTCCCAAGTGGGGGAAAAAAAGGGGGGGGGTGAGCAGGAAAGTAATCTGACATAGTTTGTGGGCAAGGGATTTGGGGGTTTTTTTTTGGGGGGGGGGGGGGGTGGGGGGTCTGGGGTGTAACCGACTACCGGGGGGTGAAGTTGGGGGAGTAAACGGGAACAGCCAGAAACTGGACAAGAGCCACCAAGGTAAATAAAAACAAAGAATGGGGGGGGGGGGGGAAGACACACTTACCGGGATCAGACGACGACTGGTTGGGACAAACACCAAGGGTGTTTGTGTTTTTTGGTTGGTTTTGTGTGTTGGTTTTTTGGGTGGTGGGGGTGTTGGGGGGTGTGGGGGGGTGGGGGGGGTTTTGTTGGCATGTGTTGTGGGTTGGTTGGGGGTTTTGGTGTTTGGTGGTGTTGTTGGGGGGTGGGGGCGGTTGGTGGGTGGGGTTTGGGGTGGTGGGGGTGGGGTGTGGGGGGTGGGGTTGTTGGTGGTAATCGGTTTGATGTTGAGGGGGGAACGAACCTGAAAACGCTGATGGCTGTGTAGGGCGGAAGGGTTCCTTGCACGCAAGCACTAAAAAGTAAACTGAAGTAACTGTGTGGGGCGCACGCTCTTGACGAAAAAAGCACGACAAGCCTTGTATGACTGAGGAAGCCAATGGGGTCAGCTGTCAGAAAAAAAAAAGCAGACATTTCGAAAGAAACATGCGAGGAAAAGAAAAGTCTCATTGAGGAAGCGGAGAGTTTAGGTGAGAGAACTGGATCGAGGAGTTATCGGGAGTACGGGGAACGTCCAGACAGCGGGATGCTAGGTCCCTTCACAAGCGGACCCGAACGTGCACGGTTCCTTGGGGGGATGACACGGAAAGACAGGAACTTGGAAAGTAACTGGTTTAGAAGCAAGCCAAAATGGCCGCTACACGAAACCTCAAAAAAATCCTCAGTCGGGGGTGGGAAAAAAAATAAAGCGAACGTGTTGGTCGGGAAAAAAAACCTCACAGGAATCCCCAAACGAAGGCCCAAAACGTCCTACTGCGTGCAACGGGAGAGCGGGGCCAAAAAAACTTACCCTGTGGAAGGAAGAAAGCAATTTACAAGAAATTGGCCGAAGACTCAACTTGGACGTGAAAAGGCAACGCGGAACAAAAAAGAAAAAAAAAAAAACGAACTCTACTAAGAAGGTAGGGGCCAGCAAAAAGGTCAACGCCTCGGGGGGGGGACAAAACCGTTGGGGGGGGTGAAACAAAGGGTGCGAAAAAAAAAACGGCAAGGGGGCCCGCCGCAGCGGGTATGGAAAAGGATTGACTCGAGCCTTGCAACGGCAATGGGGATACACAGGAAAACAAGACCACGACAGGAGGGGGAAGTTTTTGATTTAAGCAGGGTGGGGAGCTTTACGGAATACGCACAGGGGGACGCACTGGAATGAGCGGGGGCGGCAAAAACCAATTTTGTGGGGGTTTTTTTTTTTTTTTGGTTTTGTTTTTTTTTGTTGGTAGAAAAAACACCAAAAGAAAACCAGTCGGCCAACGGGAACAAGGCTGCCGGACCCGATGAGAAAAAATTAGGTGGGGGGGAAGGCACAGCACCCACTTCACACGGTACAAATGGCCGGGAGCAAGAAGACCAACCAACAAACGTCAAACGGAAAAAGGAAAAGGTTCGACAATAGGGTGCAAAAAAACAAAAAAAAGAGCGGCGTACGAATAAAACATCAGGAACACTCAAAAAGGATTGGGTTGGGGGGCCCAGGGAGCCCGGCTTCGACCCTTCCTCTGTGGGGTATTAGGGAGGGGTTGCCCGACCATCGCCTTGGCGTGCGGGGCACGGTGACTTTCAAATTTGAATCGGTGAAAAAAAAAGCTGAAGGGGGGAAGGGTCCAAAAGACGTTGGGAGGGGAATCGGCCAGGAAACTGGGTGGCCAAAGTGGGAGCGGGACATGTCACAGATGCAGCAGGTAGCGGAACCCCGCAAAAAGGGGGGGGGGTGCGGACACCTGCAATCAGCTCAAGAGGGAAGGATCGCGGTCAGGGTAAGCCCGGTCCGGCAGGGGGGGGGGTTAAAACCGAAACCCAAAAGGCCCCCCTAATGATAAAAAAAGAGCGGGGATCCGGAAACAGGGGTGGCCATTAAAGGCAATGGCCGGACCGACGCCGTGGACGTGACAGAATATTACCCAATCGGGGGGTCTCAGGCCTCACCGAATGGGGTTAAAACGGGGGGTCAGACGCGGGTAAAAAAAAAAGTGGAAAACAGCAGGTGACACCTGGTGAAAAAAACAGATTAAGACGAAAAACGGCCCTGAAATCGTAGGTCAATGTTTAGGGGGTCAACTGGGATACAAAGCAAAAACAGAGCCCGACAAAGTAAAATGCCAGAAGCAATGTTTTGGGGGTCTGAAAGGTACAGGAAGTCTCGCAGACAAAACCGGTCCGGGAGGGACTAGGGGGGGGGGTCGGGGACAAAAGGGTGGACACATACAAATATTGTTTGGCAAAAACGCCAACGCTCAAAAAAAAAAAAAACCATTCACTAAAGATAGACTACCGGCACAAGTGGGGGACAAACTGTGGTAAAAAAAACTGTGGAGTTGTGGGAAAATTAAGATATAAGAGGTCCCTTAAGCGTTCAGTAGAACTTATGCTGGACGTACCTCGCAAAAGAACAAACAGAACGAAGAAGACAACAAGAAAGGTCAGGTGCAAGGGATGAACATCGTAAGCGTACCAGACAATCGCCCCATCCACAGAGAGGGAAGAAAAATGGATCGGGGAGGGTGTGAAGCACGGGAAGGAAATAGTTAGAGCACCAGGGCCCCAGGAACTGCAAACAGATGGTATCGAATGGGAGGAGGAGTGGTCCCTTCCAAAACCTATGGTAATCAATCTTAGGGGGCAAAGAGAACGAATTACCGCAAAAGAACGGCGCAACCACTGAAAAGGCAAATCGAAAAATCAGGGCCCCTACGCAAAGGCGATGCAGCCAACTAATCACCGCTCGGGAAAGGGACAGAACAGGAGAAAGCAGCCTGCATGCAAAAATCGGCCAATATTAAACATAGGGGGAGATTTCCGCAACACACGCAGGCCAAAACATTTCGGCATCATCTCTCAAAAACAAAAAAAAAAAACGGAAGGGGGGGGGAAAGAAAGCGATAATGCCGAATAGAAAACCAAGGAGGGGTCATCCCAACTGGGCTGGGTCCTGATAAATGTGTGGACTATGCCGGATTTACAAGAAACTGAGGGAAGGGGGTGGGGATGAGCGGAGAGCAGCAAAAACCTGCAGGGGAAGACAAAACAATCCCAGGGGGACGAGGGCCGCACTCTTCCCGAATCTCCAACCAAAGGAGAGGCTAATGCCGCAAAAAAGAGGTCAAGGTGAGGGAATGGCAAACGGTCATCCGCCCAGAAGAGTTTTTTAAAAAAAACCAAGATAAGGACGGTGCCAGACCGGGCCCAATATAGGAAGGAAACTATGAAGGGTACAAGGGGGTGCGTTCCCAGTGGGGTTGTTTTTTTTAGTTTTTTTTATGGGTTGTTTGGTGGAAGTGGGCGGCAAAAAGGGGGAGGCCGAATGGGGTTATTGCGGGCACAGGAACTGGCCCGAGGAGGGGCCACACCGCATGAAATACGAATCAGTTTGGGAGGGGGGGGGGAAAGGATGCACCCGGTACCGGCCGAGGCTATCAAAGGACGGCGTCGAAAATGCTGGGGCAAGCGCTTTTGAAACCGTGCAGCAGGGTGTACGGAACCCAGAAAACATTTGGGGGGGAGGAAAAACGAAGAATGGAGGAAAGGGGGGCGGGGGGATGAGAAAGAAAGAGTAACGTAAAAGAAAACGGTGTTGAAAAATACCAGAGTACAAACCGTCCGTGGGGGCGGTTTGGGGGTCGGGACCGGCGACAGGTTGGGGTGGGGGGAGTTAAAAAGAGTGGGGGGGGAATGGAACGAGCATTTCGGGAAAAACTGAAGGAAAACTAGGGGGGGGGGGTGGGGAAAAAAAAAAAAAAAACATAAACAAAAAAAAAAAAAAAACAGAAAAACCCAGAAGAAAGCTGAAATGGAAGGTTGACCCGAGCAAGGCGGCTTTGAAAAGGGGAAACGCGAACACTAAAGTCGACAGAAGATCCTTGGGTCAACCATCAAAGGGCCAACGAACTTGAAGCAAAAAAGAGAAAAGCGGAAAAATCGAAGCAGAAAAACTTGACGGCCTAGACCTTGAGCGGTAATTTTTCACAATGGGGAGGGACTGCCCACAAAGGTCCACTGTTTCGGGCGGGCAGCCCCTTATCCGCACTGGGCCCACCCTCAAGGAAAGGAAGCAAGTACAAAATCGCTCGATAGAGTGGGAAGTCCCGCATAAAAAATGCCGGACGACCCCGCTAAAACATCTAGGGAGCTTGGGGGGAGACAGGACCTTCCACACGTGGAGGGCCAAGCTTCCAAAGCTAATGTGCAGATCCGAATTGGGACCACGCTCCCAAACAAAGGAAAAAAGAGTACATTTTCGCCAGATCACGAAAAGGATGACCCGGACTCACAAAAATGTGACTTGAGCTAAGAGTAAAATCAAAATGAAAACAATCTGAGACACCAAAGTGCTATGGTTGGCAAAAAAAAGCTCCTTAACCCAGAGATTTGCCCAGAAAACTTTGACAAAAGGGGGGAACAAAACCTCCGTCAACACCTGAAGGAAGTGGTGTCCTCCCTATGTATTGTTTTTGGTTTTTGGGGGGGTTTTTGAAGGCCTGATAAAAAGTGGGGGCAGTCCTTGTCCGCCCGCAAGGCAAATTTGTTGGTGTTGCAGAAAGGTGGAGGCTTAAGGAAACAAAACTCCTACAGAACGAGGGGGGGGGTGAATGGGGGCCGGGTGAAAAAAGTCACACCATCCCAGGAAGGGTCAGTAAACCCTGGAGAGGTTGAATTGCACGGTTGCGGGGGCGGGGCTATCGAGTTGGGGGAGCAAAACCCCGGACCACGTGGAACGGTTTCCTACGGGCGCAGTGAATCGTGTAGCCACTCCAACCCACCCAAGGGGCAAAGATATGTCATAACTAGAAAAAAGTTTGGGTGGGGTTCACGAAGGGACGTGGTCTTGGTCCACACGAACCCAAAAAAAACGCGGAGACAGGTTACGTGGCGTGGGAGGACCCGCAAGTTGGGGCAAAAGCGGAAAGTACCGGGGCACCGTTTGGGGGGCGCGAACCCACAACCGCCACCCCGCCTCCCAGGGCAAACGGTTTTTTGACCAAAAAAACCTGCACGTTAAACAGGGATGGGGTGCAAATTGTTAAGGGTCTGAGTTATAGGAGGTTATTAAAAAAAAGCTTTGTTTATCAATCCCACAAGGTCCCAAGGACACTTGGTACGACCAGGTTTTGTTCTGAAAAAAAGTTGCAAGAAAAGGGGTTTGGGGGGTTGGGGTTTTGGGGGGGGGGTCTAAAGAATGAAAGGCCAAAGGGGGGGGGGGGGGGGGACCGCGCTAAATTACGGAAAGCAAACCCCCCCCCCCAAAACAACCCAAACCCCCACGGATGGGGCTAATGGGCAGGTTTCGTCGCGTTATTTAAAAACGGAAAAGGTTCGAAATGTGTCGTCAAGTTTAAAGAAGAAACGTAATGCGTCAAGGGGGTGTTCCGAGGGTTCGTCGGAAGCCCTGCCCAACGGGGGGTAAGGTTGGTTGGTACAGCAGTAAGGTTCAAGGGGGGGGGGGGGGAGCTCGGACGGGGGAGGGAGAGAACAATGATCATTAGGGGGCCAAGCGGGGGGTCATTGTGACGTGTTTGGGTTGGGGGAGCTGAAAACGGGAGACTGACTGAAGACCAAGCGAAAGATATATCATAAAACCCTCCAAACTGAAAAAGAGATCCCGACCAAAAGAGAGAAATCGGGAATGCCAGAGGGCTCAAGTTTATTGGTTTTTTTGATCTTGGAGAGAATGGAGTGGGAAAGGGGAGCACACTTTGGAACCTTCAAAGAGGAACGTACAAAAAAAGCCGGCACGGGGGGGCAGGCACAAGAGGTTTTTGACGTTAAAAGCTGAGAGGCACACTTCCCCGAAACGTTGTCGCGCCGCAGAAACCGGCATCGTCAAGGGAAAAACAAACAGAGGTAGCGCTCCTTGGAACGGCGGTGGCAATCCGATCAATCCATAGAAAAACAACTGTGACCCAAAAACAAAAGCTGAACTTCGACAGATACACCTAAAGGAGGGGGGAAAACAGTGCAACGCACAGAACACTAAGGGATTGTAAGGGAAGATTAACCGGGAGAAAAGGGTTGTTACACCAGGGGGAACCTGGTGCGATAAGCTTCCTGGTGCCGGGTCAAAAGTGAGGGAAGTAAAAGGGGGTCTACGAAAAGAAAACTACACCAGCGTTATCACATCACAAAATATTTTTAACCCCTTTTCAAATCTGTTTTGCGGTGTCAAAACTTTCCAGACAGATTCATCACCCGTTCCTAACGGTTGTGCGGGGTTGTGTGGATGCTGGTTTTCGACTTAAATCAAGCTGAAAGTAAGGAGGGGGATCAAGCAAAATCAACGTGAGACGTTTTAAACCAGGAACGTTTGGAGTGGGGAACGGTGCCTCCTGAGGAAGAAAAAAATTTGCAGCGAAACAATTCAGCAGACACAAAGCACACAAGGGCACCCTAAAGATCAACAGAAGCAGACACAAAAAATTCAAGGGCGAGACAGGTCAGGGGGGGTGGATGTGGCGAGAATTTGGTTCCTGGGAAAGAAAACCGATCGGAGGGGGGGGGGGGGGGTTTCTGAAAGACAGCAAAGGAGCAGGGAGAATTTTCATGGGAAAAGCACAGGTGGAACAAACCAAAGGCCAGTCACGAAAAAACAGAGGGCAGTTTAAATAGCAGGAAACCAACAAAAAAACGGAAGGCGTCTCGGAAGGAAAAGGATTATTTATGGTCTAACCCCAAACCTTCATGCGCATCAAAGGGGCGCGTCGCCCCCGTTTGGTCTTGGTTCCAGGGAACAACAATACTGTAACAGAGTAGAGTATGAATAGGACTACTTGGGGGCACATCGGAAAAAAAAAACTCTCGAAAAGGTCTTTTCGTTGTGACTCGCAACTTCAGAAAATTAAGAAAAACCGGTTCTCGAACCCTAGGACCGGATGAACTTGATTTAGATTTTGAGGGGGGGGGACGTACGATGTGTAACACGGGGGGGTCCCAATCTCGAGGAAAGCACGAGAAAAACAAACGAACCCAGGGGAAGGGAGGGGGGTCAGACCTCAGTCACAAACGGAGCCAAACAAAAAACCGAACAAAAGAATCATACCTCGGGCCACAAATCCGGCTCAAAACACCGCAAAAGGACTAAGTAATGGGGGTCAACCAGAACGAAACCAAAAAACAAAAAAAATCCACCTGAACCGATAAAAGTGAAAAAACTTGTTTACCACCCATTTGTAAAAAAGAAAAGTGTTTCGCGACAATGAAAACCGAAACGGGGAGGGATGACCATATGAAAACACAGGCACCCTTTTTTTTTTGTGTTTTTGTGTTGGGTTTGGGTTTTTTGGTGGGAAAAGAAGAACCAATAACAGACTATAGAACCCATGCTTCTTCGCATCCAGGCCAATGGGGGAAGAAAAGAAGGGGGGAACATGCTGTGTGGGTTAAAGACAAAATCAAAAACAAAAGGCGTGCGAAAAACAACCCGAGAAAGCTCATAGTAATTCAAAAACCGTACCGGGAAAAACATAAAAAATACTAGATGTCTCGGGAAAAAAATGGGGGGGCAACAAAAAGAGCGGTTGTCGAAAAAAAAAGGAGGGGGAAAGGTTTACCTGTATCGTCGAGGCAAGACAAGTCAACGTGTTGGTGGTGAAGGGGGGGAAAAGGGAAAAGCACGGGGGCAATTTCAATAACTTTTACGAAGGCAGTCGAAAACGAAATGTTAAAGTCAAACAAAAAGGGATGTACATCCGACAACAGGAAAATTAACTGTAGGGGTGAACCAGCGGGGCGGAATCAGGGGAAGAGTTTGGGAAGTTTGGTGGTGGGGGGGGGTTCCAGAAGAGCTTGGGCCGGTATTTGACAAAGATGACAAAGAAACCAAAAAAAAAGAAAAAATGAAGGCAGAAAAAGGGTTAGGAAAACCCAGAGGAGAGGTGAAACTGGCGCGTGGAGGGGGGGCAAGAGGGGGTAAATTTTTTTTTTTTTTTTTTGGGGTTTTTTTGTGTATTGTTCACTTTTGGGGGTGTGTGGGGGAAGAAAACGGTTTCAAACGAGTCAAAAAAATCAAG
>Ga0179593_1810517_pt1 | contig 19770 bp, 23 predicted proteins | sample CZODoug2_1_08_16_FD_185931 | JGI IMG/M metagenome (GOLD analysis project Ga0179593, IMG submission 185931) | Vadose zone soil fungal communities from Angelo Coast Range Reserve, California, USA - CZODoug2_1_08_16fungal (PacBio error correction) | ecosystem: Environmental > Terrestrial > Soil >...
CCCAAAACAGGGTCCAAGAAGAAATGTGGTCGATCACCGGCGATCCTTCACAGAAGAGGGTGCCGGAAGAAAGAAGGGGGGAAAGGTGGGCTGCACACCCGAAAAAGCGTCAGCCGTCTAAAAAAAGCGGAAATAGGAAGGAGGGTTACGGCGGGAACGATGTGCTCGCATTCTTCTTCATCCGGCGCGGTCGTGAAGAAAAAGAGGAAAGAAAAAGATCAACAGACACTACATCTGGGATCGATCCGCGCGGGATTGACGAAAATAGAAATGACGGGGCGCTCGCTAACCTGCTGAGAGCTCGCTGAGAGGGAGGGAGAGGTAACTGAACAAAACGGGAAGGATACGGAGGGTACCGGCAGGAAAAGTCGCCCCGCATGCCTATGCGCTGACAAGAGGGAAAAAAGGAGATGACGCTCTGCTAAAAATCTTTTATCATTCGAACTTCTAGGAAACAGAAAAATCACGTCGACGATGCTCTGACAAACAAAATAACAAGGAATCAGGCAGAAGCTGCTGTACGGGATTTTGGGGGGGGAAGGGAAAAAGGCCAGAAGAAAAAAGGGGAGATCTAGCAAGACTGGGAAAACGGGACGACTCTGTCCGACACAGGGAAGCCTCCTCTAAGGAGACGGGACCGAGTGGGCGGTTTGTCAAAAAAAAAAAGCTAAAGAAAAAAAAACCCATGAGTAGTAAAAACGATCGGAACCGGAAGGGGAGAAAAAGGCCAGGGCGAGGGGAGTGCGGTCCGAGCAGAGATAGCTAGAAAAGAATATGATGAGGAAGGATCAGAGTGCCGGAAGCGATCGGCGGATCTGTCAACTTGAAGCCGACAAGCTGCAACTGGAAAAAAAACGAGGAAGCGACTCCGAAAGCCTAATCGCCTCTGAGAAGGGACTGTGAGATTAAAAACGAGCGATTATCGGAGAAGGCTAAACGCAAAAAAACAAGCAGCTCCAGGCGAGCGAGCGAATCGTATGGAAGGCGTTTAAAACGAAGACGACAAAACAACGCTCAATAGACATGCTGGAGGCGTCCTAGAGGGAGGAGGGGGACAAATAGAAGGAAGAAAAAAGCATGTCTTGCCAAGGGCACCTAGGATATTAACAAAGTGCCGGGGGGCGGACTCGTGAAATATTGGGCGGTATCTGCTATCGTTTCTGGACAGGGCTCGAGAAAGACAGATCTAATAGCAGGGTGCTGATCGGAAAGACGTGAAAGAAAAGGAGGAGATTAATAACACTTGAAGAAACACATGAACCAATCCAAAAAAGCAAGATAACATGGAAGTAGTTACCGAAAAGCAGAAATAAGTACGCCCACGGCCGCGCGCACACAGAACAAAAAAAGATCGGGGGAACATCGACCACAAATCCTATCGCCCTCAAAAAAAAAAGTAGGAATATCAAACATGAGGCCTCCTTGCACCAGAGGCACGGAAAAAAAAATGTGGAGCGACGGAGCACATCACGAGGATTCTATTGATCACAGTCCTTCAACGAAAAGAGGAAAAAAAAGCATGAGGTCAGCCTTAAAGAACCCAGCCACGAACGCCGGCAAAAGAGAGAAGCGGAAAAAAATACATACATGCCCAAAATCGGGGAATTACTTCCTGACCAGGAGCGAGGATCCCAGAGAGGGTCAAAGGAAAAAAGATGCCAAATGGGGTCAAAAAAAAAATCAAGTATAAAACAAGCAATGGGGTAAAAGAACCGAAAAGCCAGCTCCTCATGATATCAGTAACTCCCGAGGAACCTGCGAACAGATAAAAATCAGGAAACTACAAACAGAAAAACAAATAGTATATAGAACCTGGGTTAATCAAAGCCTCCACATGAAATAGGGGGAAAACCGCACCAATCCACCATTCACCCACAAGAGCGGGGTCTCAAAGGGAGGTATTGAGAAGAAAGATGGGCAGTTTTAGCGTTCGGTCGGCCAAGGCACATAAAACGATTAACTGCAATCGATGTGGCTGCTTGGGGGTAGTGATCCTTGGAGGGCCTGCCTGTAGGGCGGACTGGCTTATAAGAAGCAAGAGTGGGAAAAGACTAGAAAGTCAATTAATGCAAAGGTACTGGGGATCGGGGAGGGCGACGGAAAGGAAAAAGGTCTTAACAGAAAAGGAAACGTTCTATTCCGATGGAAGTTCAATGGAGGAATTCTCGGCATGATGGAGAGCAAAAAAAAGGTTCAAAAGGGAATGAAACACTGCGCGGACGGAGTTGTTCTGTCGCTACGAGGAAAAAAAGACCGGCGTCCTAAATGCGCTTGAGGAAGGATTACTCTGTATCTATCATACGCGACGCAAAAGTGCACGGAGGGAATGAAGTGCTGATCTGCTCGCGGGGATCATGGCATGAGAAGGAGGGGAAGCAAGACGGGCATTGCGATCAGGTGTTAATGTGTTCGGATTTAAAGAGAAGTGAAGGGGGTGGGATACGGTGGAGGCCCAATTCACCACTAAGGGGAAAGGATATAGGTCGGGGTTATATACCAAGGAGCTACTCTCCTACTCGCCTGACTAGGAGGCTCGAAATGAGTATACGACAGGCAGGGAGACGGCATGGGCAAGAGAAAGGTAAGAGACAGCAAAGACGGCCGACAATCTTCCTCGCGGCATAAAGGAATGATGGTTCCCCTCACAACCAAAGTGCCGCGGCAAGAGGGGAAAAAGGTCATTGACGAAGCCAGCGTTTACGTGAGAACTCGGGAAAACGAGGGAGAGTTATAAGTCGTGTCTAAAAGGAAAGCTGCCATGAATTTAAAGGCCAAAAAAAGAAAAGGAGAGGGAGAAACAGACTGACCTGGAAGACGGGGGTGTTTGGGCAAGTGTCGAGCGCCGAAAGAGGGAGGGGAATCAAATCAAAGGTTCGGCGGAAGTTAGGGAAGGCGGCCAACTCTTGATATACAAGGAGGAAATTGGGAAGAAAGGGGAAGGAGAAAAAACGAATAACAGGACAACTGGAACACGGGAAAATCTAGACATCATCAACCAAGGTCCTATCTCCTCGATCAGCGCAGTCAGGGGTAAACAAAAGGAGCGATCGTCAGCAGGTTTCAGAGGAAGAATCGTCTAAGAAACAAGGGCTAAGGGTACTCCGGTCGGGTGACCAGTTAGTCTCCAGACTGCGTCTCTAACAAAAAGCTCTTCCCGGAGGAATGAGAGAATCGTCAAAAAAAAAAAATGTCGAGAAAACGATCTCGAAGAAAGAACGCAGCCAAGCCTTGGCTGCATACGGGCTAAAAAGAAAAAAATCAGCTTTAGCCTGGACCGTAATCCGCGCGATGCCCAAATGCGGACAAACGGAGGAAGGATGGAAGACCTGAAAAAAACAATGTCAAAAAAAGGAATCGCCCTACCTCGCATGAGAGTCGGAGGAATCTGAGAAGACTAACAGCATGATCGCGGATAATCGCACCACAAAGAGAGAGCGAGACGAAGGGGGGAGTGGAGAGCGTGACAAGTCTCAATCGAGAAGAAGCGGGTCAGGGAAGGAAAGGGACGGAAAAGACCGTAAAATCCACACCTCCGGGTAGCGATAGATTGAGCTTATTAATACATTTTGAAAAAAAGTGCAGAGGAAAGGGCCCGAATGAAATTTGGAAGAAATCCGCGCCCCCGCTCTTCCGCGATCGGGATCGGAGCTAAAAAAAAAAAAACGTTGCCCCTGGATGACTAAACCGGAATACAAAGATATTCCTCTGAAAGGAACAAAGAAAAGAGGGATTTAAGAGATGTCGTTGTCCGGAGACAAAGGCCAACGAGTGGTCACAGCAAAAAGAGAGGACCTGGCAGGAAGAAGGGGCGCTGGTGAGATCAAACTAAAAAAAGCACATTGGCTCAAGGGCTACCTCTCACGACTAAAACGGGAAGGGCCGCTCGTCGGGCGCGCAGGGGGAGCCCTGAACGGAAGCATACACTTAGTAAACAATTTTAAAGGCAAAGAAAGAAGGCTCGGTACGGGGGGGAGTTCAAAGAGATGGAAGTGCGCGACTCGAAACCTGCAGGTGGACTCTGCGGAAGTAAGAAAGGGGGGGAACAAACAAATAGGGGGGAAGATCGCAACAGCAAGGCGGACGGGTGTTGAAATAAGGGGCTGACTAAATGACTCTCGTGCTACCAAAGTTAGTGTGTGCAAATCTGCTGCTTGCGTGAACACTTGAAGAGGGAAAATTCGAGAACTCACTACGAAAAAAAGAGCCTGTATAGAACTGAGATGGAGTTCATGGATAAAGAGGTTCTAGCCGCAAAAAAACCCGAGCCGCCGGGGAGGAAGGATTACTGAGTTCGTACTACTCCCGCTGAGGAGGACGTCAGGGATTTAGCTCACGCTTATGGATTCAGAAAATTGAGTTGTAAATAGGCAAAGGCCGCAAATGAGCTCGTCTATCGAAAGGGAGCGAATCGCGAGGATTGATCCTTATCGGGATCGCAACAATTGTGCGAAAGAGAGAACTGACACGGGGGTGGAGGACAGACGGAGCGTCTCTCAAAGGAAAACAAAAAAAAAAAAGGAAAAAATTTCCTCAGGGGTCGGACAGATTGCAACGAAAGAAAATCGACAAGAGTTGCGGTAATCAGGGGGGGGAGCGAGGCTGTCTACCAGGAGAAAAACACAGGGAGATTTAGGCTTGGCTACTCGTCAGGCGGGTTACATGCGGCGCATAATCACCGGGAAAACAAAGCAATCGAAAAGTAGAAAACTAGCATGAAACAACCATGGAAGATAAAAACGTCACGAAATCATCGGACCTCGGGAGGCTGGTCCGAATGTGCCGTTGGGGGGGGGACGGGACCAAAGACTCGTGCGGTGCTTAGAAGGGTCCTCCCGCCAGCACCAGGAAAGACGGCGAGCTCGGAGGTGAAATGAAACTGGAGCTTCGCAGTCAGGCAGACGCAGAGTAACGATTAGTTCATCAGAGGGCACCACTGCACCGCAGGACGGAAGATGTCAAAGAAAAATCCTGGAAAGTCCACAGCAGGACTGGTCAAGGAACGCCCCATCTTGGCCAATAAAGCTATAGCCAAAAAAGGCCGGTCGCCGCCCCATTAGGGAGAATCAGAGAGAGGCACGGGAAAACGGTCAACTTAAGAAAACAAAGGGCCTGGAAAAAGGGGGGGAAGAATCCGTTGAGAAGGAAAGATGATAAACGGGCTCACCTGGAAAAGAAGTCAACAAGGGAAGCGCCAGCCACATCCTCCGCGCCGGAATCATTACCAAGCAAAGCCAGAAGCACGTAAAACAGTGAAAGACGAACGCGCGCCAGGGAGGACCAATAAACTCGAAAACTCTAACAGAGAAGAAAAAGGACGGGAAAGGCCTGCCTCCGGAACCATCACTATCAGCGTTCTAGCACGCTGATCGCTATCAAAAGGGGAAAAGGAACCCAGAGCAACGATCCCTAACATCAGCCAAAAAATCCGTGTAACAGGAGAAAAAAAAGCAAAATCCATAACAAATCGCGTAGAAGACACCCAATGGCAAAGCCGAATATCCTCTCTCAAAAGAGGATTAGGGGGGGTGGAACTGGGGCATTCGCGGCGTTCGAATAGATGACAATGGCGAACTGTAGAAAGAAGAGGGATTGGAGAATCCCTGCTGGCCGTGCCTCTGATCGTGACTGGGGAGATCATAACTAAGTTCCGGCTGGTTGGCAGCGAAAGGGGGGGGCGAAAAGCGAACAGGAAGGCCCTGGCTAGTGGCGAAGGAGCTGTTCTAGGGCGATCTGGCAGACCGGCGAGCCGCGCAATGAACAAAATTCCAAAGGGGGGAACTGTGACACTGACGCAAAAGTACGCGCGGCATGGAAGGTATTGAACCGTCGCAAGGGTAAGGCCGGCGCTTAACATCCGGCTTAAAGGATGGATTACGCGTTGCAATCCGTAGCCAATGATGTGGAAGAGAGGAAGGAAGGAGGGGGGGCGGAAAGGGGGGGCTGGGAGGCGCAAGGGATTCTGGTAGGCAATCGCATGCGAGGGGTCGTCCGGAAGGGAAGGGGTAAAACGGGAAAGGTGGAAAGAGAGCGTAAATTCACTGGCGACACCTACCAAGGGTGGCCGTTGATGAGAGTTAAGTGGACCGGGAAGCCAGCAGTTCCAAAAATTAAACGATGCAAGGAAAGAGGGCGGAACAGATAGGGGGCGTGTGCAATATGAATAGGACTGGATTCAAGAAAAGGCTCGCCGCCAAACTGCAGAAAGAGAAAAAATAGCAGCTAGCCCGAAAAGATCGGCCAAAAGTGCCGTCCCATCGCTATGTCTTGAAAGATGGGACTGCGAAATGCGGAAACGAAGGAAGATTGGTTAAAGCGTGTGGGAAAGTAAAAATTCGCCTACAGTAACCGAGCGAGGTATCCAGTCCCGAATCGAGAGCGACTAAGTGGAGAGTAGGCAAGGGGACGGTGTTCGATAAGAGAAGGATGATTCCTACGATCTCGAGGCGAAAAGGCGTAAAAATAAATCAACAAAAAGTACTCCAGGGTTTAGATAAATTGGCTGTATCAAAGCAAGGTCGGGGGAAAAAAGAGAAGGAAGGACCCTCGGTACCGATCTTACAGGCCTGAAGACAGGGGTTGCAAGAAGGGTCGGAGCGCAAGGAAGCTTCGCACAGGAATTCGTCCTTGTCTGTCTAATTAGGGAAGTCAGAAAGGCATGCTCAGGCAAAAGAAAGCGACGTATCATGCGGATGCAAGAATTCAGCGCCATCTGGCGCGCAGAAAGCGTGCAGAAGGAAGGAGAAAGCGGCATCAACCTGAGCGAAGAATGTCAAGAAAAAACGAAAGGGGGCTTGAGACGAGGGAGGGGTGAGGCCAACAGAGCAATCTTAGAAGGGGAGCCGTGTTCCTGAAACACTAACGCCGATTCAGAGCGTCAAAGGAAAAATGCACGGCACAAGTGAGGCAGGAAGTCAGCTGGAGCAAGAAGAATGTCACCCAGTACGTAGGTGAACGCACAGGGAAGGGAAAACTCAGTCTCCAGAATAGTAAAGAAGGGGGAGGTATAAGAAACCCGGAATAGCGGAAGCGACGATCAATAACGTAGACCGTACGAGTCCGGAAGGCGGGGTCTTGAAAGGAAGAGGATAGCCAACAACAAACGACTTAAATCCCTCAAAGCGCCGCTCCCGACGAAGCGCACACAGAAATAAAGGCCCACCACTCGTGAGAGGGAAGTGGCGGCGTTGAAGATCAAATGAGGTCCCCGGTGCCAGAGATAGAAAAGAAAGCTTCCTGAGAGAGTGATCAGAGTTGGCTTTGAAGCGTCCAAGGGAAACGATGGTAGCGGTCACAACTCGTCTCAAACACACGAGGAAAAGAGAGAAAAAAAATAAAGAAAGAAAGGGAAGGGGGGGAGGACAAAGGGGCCAAACGCCTTGAAAATCGGGGGGAAAAGGGGGTCAATAACGTCAGGTAACCAAGAGAAGGCATGAGAAAGATCACCGAAAAAGAAATGTTCAGCAACTTCTTAACAGCTAGAAAAAAAGAATCAGATGGGGTGTGAGGCGGGAGAAGGGGGGCATTAAGCGCTCTCGGTCAGGCGCGGGAGAAAGGGGAGAGACGGGGGGGTTCATAAAGAGGTAGAGAACACATCGGGGGCGCAAAAGGCAGGGGAGTCTCAAAGAGAAAAAAAAGAACAAATCTCATAAATCCTTGGTGGGACGGCGAAAAGAAGAAAAGCTAAAAGGAACCACCAGATTGGGGTTGTGCCGCCGGGAGAAAAAGGGCTCGTCGGAAGGCAAAGGCTGCTAAGCGGGACTAAAAGTTTGTGCCAACAGATTTCATACATAGGGCTTCATATAAAAGGAAGCGCGTAGGCAGAAGGAAAGAAAGACGACGGACGGTCGAGGGGGAAAAACAATGCATACCGGGTCAGAAGGGGAGTAGGGGAATCGGGGGGGAGGGGGAAAAGGTCGTAGCCCGGAATCGGGCGAATGGGAAAACTCCGCTTTCTATCGGGAGGGATTTGCAGGAAGAGGCGCTACGACAAGATGGAGACTAGGGCTCGTCAGAAGGGAAAAAAGGTTATCGACAGTCAGGGGAAAGGCTATAAAATCGTGGAAGTGCGTCCTCACACGAGAGGAGCGTCAGATAGGTGATTGCGTACATGAATGTGATCTGATCGGAACGCCGCGCAAGGCACAGAGGTCTTCTACGCAGGGCAACTTGGTCGCACTACAATACTTGAAGGGAAGAAAATGCAACTAAAGGAACCTAATCACCCAGTATGAGATCGATAGGAGAGAAAAAAAGAGCCGGAACGAACTCCAAACTCAAGCAGCTCCAGGGAAGGAGTATCGCGACTAAGACGATTTCGGGTCACAAATGGGACTAGGAAGAAAGGAAGAAGGAAAACAAGGACACAATCAAAATCGAACAGCTGGGTCGTCCGAGCGCTAATATTCATCTGCAGAGAAAGAGTCACAGAAAGGCAAGCACGACATCTATTATGAAAGAAAATTGCCGAGGTCTTTGGCGTGCAAAGGGCAAAAAAAAGGAAGCGAAGGGGGTCGAAAGAACGACGAGAGGCTGCAAAAACTCGCCCATCCCCTGAGGTGAATTTGAAAGAAAAAAAGGACAAAGAAGGCATGGGAACGGAAAGGGAGGAGAAAAAGAGAGGAAACATCAAAAAAAAGAAAGTAAAAATCAAGAAAAGGGGGGACAGCAAAAAAAGTGGGTAACGAAAGAAGATGAGAAAAAAGGGGAAAGGGAGCGCTATTCGAAGGGAGGGCAACGTCATCAGAAGGAGGGGAAAGAACTGCCAAACACGAGTTACGGACAAGTCCTGGGAACAATAGAAAGCAGCAAAAGGTCGCCAGTCCCCCACGGCAATCCCCATTTAAATCCAACAAAACTAAAAGAAAAAGTGGCATACAACACGACAGTGCCGGGAAAATCAAGCCGAACCATACACATGGGCTCAGTCATAAAGTGCAGGGCCGAAGAAATTAGAAACATTCCAACCGAGAAGAGGTTCGCTCTATCAACCAGTGAAAGAGATGAAAAGAGTCAGGAAAAAAATTATCAAAGACAAACACCGTATAGCCAGCCAAAAAAAAAGTGTAAAAGGAAGCAGAGCGGAACGACGGGGGTCAAGGCATCGCACAATCCTACAAAAAAAAAAAGATAGGAAAAGTCATCAGTGTGACCGGCTCCAAAGAATCCGGTGTACTCGGTCTGCCTCCTATGACAAATGCCAAGCTGCCGAAACACAAGACGCAGCAAAGGAACACATTCGCAGATCATCAAAGACGGACCGAGAACAAGGGAACAATACCAGCGCCAAAATACTACTCAAGCCTCGGGTAAGAGGCAAGGAAGGTCAGAATGGAACTAGATCGAATAAACAGAGGTCACACAACGAGGAAAAAAAAGTAAAATGAGGAAGAGAAATTGAGATGTGCCTAATTAAGGATATAAAGGCTCGTCGGTCTTGTAAGGGAGGTGACAGGCGCGTCGTCGAAATATATTGACTTATCATAGAATCTGGATTCCTACTTGGGGGACTAATTTGTCTGCTCACAAGAGGGACACTCTGTGCCTTTGCTAACGCTGGAAGTATAAGGAGGAAGGAACCGAGAAGTCCATGCTGGCGATCAAAGGTCTAGGGGTCGTCACTATTCTGCAAACGCCGCCTTGAAAGGGGGGGCCTCAACTATTGCGTTTCTGTGACCAGAAGGGATTGGGGGGGACAAAGTGGCACTTACTTCAATATAACTGGACAGGAAGGAGAGTCCGGGAGAGGTCTGGGGGTCAGAATCAGCAATACAACAAACCTGTCCTGTGCGAGGTGCCGGCGGGTGACATTGAAACGATGGTATGGAGAAAAGGCGTCGGGCGTGCGAAGCCTCGGTGGAAGTGGATGGCCAGAGGGGCATGTGCACCTGTTGTATAACGTTGTCGGCCTTATCAAGCGGGCCAGGTCCGGGCCGGAGATTAAACAAAGCGAAGGAACGGAAGACAAAGCACTCGCCCAGTTGCAATAAAAAAAAAAGCCTCTACGTCGTGCCGATCGGAATGCGAAGGGGAAGAAAAAAACGATCGAGAACACAACGAGGCGACATCTAGACTGTATCACTAAACAAACTCAAACGGAGGTGTAGCGCGATAGTGTCAACTTAAGACGATCTAAGGTCGGTACTGTCGCGAAAGAAACAGCGCAAGGACGAAGGAGGGGGAGTGTGGGAAAAAAAGCGTAAACCGGAGATAGCAATCACCCAAAATCAGTGTGAGCGCAGATCCTACTGGATGAAGGCTGGGAAAAAGGTGGAGAGGGAGCTCGGGCATCGTAACAAAGATAATAAGGCGATTGAGAGGAAAATAATTCATGAGTCGAGCAAGGCTCGGTATAGGGTGAGGGAGGGGCGGGAAATTAGACGAATAAATAAAACGGGCAACATAGCACACACAAAAAGAAAAAAAAAAAGTCTCACGGCCGAACCAGGCCGAAATCAAAAGGTGATATAACTCCGACGTAAGAGCGAGGACGAGGTAAACAAAGGGCAAGCGCAAATAAGTACAGAAAGTCGATCCTGCAGGAACGCCAGATGAAGAAGAACAGCCAGAATAAGGGACTGGGAAATCATCGCCAGAAGCGCAATCGGCTCTACGAAACTCGGACCGGGGACCTAAGGGGCAACAAGTGGCTGCACGGCTAGTCAAGCGTTGCCGAATCACGGGGCGGTTACGGATGGAAAGCCCTGCTTCCGAAACGGCTGCAGGCACACGTGAGCAAAGTCAACCACAATGGACTCAGCAGTCTCAGGGATCTAAGAGGGGCCAGGACATGTAGGTTAGTGCCGGGCACGAGCAGCGCCGTAGGGAAAAGAAAAAAGAGGACGGATCGGGGATGCAAACCGTCGTCGAAGTTTCCTATCGTGTCGTTGTCGTCATTGAATTGTGCGAGAAAAAGGGGGGGGAGGCAAAGACGAGGCACCGGCACGCGCCCCGATTCCGCAAGAAAGTACAAAAGACAACCGCAGGCAGCGCGTGGGCTGAAGATTTCCCGTTGATGTATCACTACCGCGCCGCGTAAAAAGCGCGGGAGGCCACCATCGACCTGGGGGAATAACCGGTACACGATTCGCGGAAAAAAAAAAAATAACAGAGAGGACAAACGCTGGACTCGGATTTGGACCAAAAAGGTTTCTCAAAAGGACGACACGGGCTCACAAGAGGGACACCAGGGGGGAGAGCTCGAGGAGCAGCGGCAAAATGGGGGGTGGATTGGGGTGGTGTGACTTTTTGTGAAAAGAGGGGTACATCACAAAAAACATTACTGATCACCAGCTTTAAGTGGGGGGTAAGTCCGGATCAGGGTCCAAAAAAGGTAACAAAATGAGGAGACAAGGCTAATCGTCGAGTTAGATAAAAAGAATTAAAACTTCAAAGAGAGAGGTCTGACAAAGACGAATCAACGACAAATCGGTCTTAAAAACCCATCGGAAATCCGGCAAAGGAGAAATAGGAGAGAGAGTCAAGCACTGGACCGGCGGTGAACGATCGACAGACCTGCAGAGAACTAGGAAATAATCGTACAAAAAAAAAAAGGGGAAAAAGAGCGTAGGCACTGGGGAAGGAAGGACGAGTAAGAAAGGAACCACACTGAGACAGCGGAACTTTTATAGGAGGGCTTTGAAGGCAGGGGAGCACTTAAAAAAAAAAGGCGCTGCAAAAGAGTTTACGATCCGTAACAGGAAGCTAGGAAAAAAAAACAAAAAATCTCCTTATGCATCCCAAGGAATGGAAGAAGTCGTCCACTTGGAAAGGGGGGGAGTAATCCCGGAGCACTTCTTGCAGAAAGGCCACACTTCACTTGCGGTCGAACAGGTGTCGGAACAAAAGCTTGGAAGATGTCAGACGCAATAGAAGGGGAACCATATGTGTCGCCTTTCTAAGTGGCCCGTAAAAACACCCTGAGAATAACAAGCGGATGAATGTACATAAGTCAGGCATCCTAGTCTTGTACAACATGCAAACGGGAAGGTTAAAAAAACATTCAGAGGCCAGACGTGGACAGGAAAAAAAAAACGGCAAGGTAGAAAAAGTAATCGAAAAAAGCTGCATGCGGACTTCCACTTACTCACAAAGGGATCATAGCGTGTGCTAGGAACCAGAGCGCGAGCGAGTCTCGGATACCGCAGAGATCATTTTATCGAAAACGCGGTGGATCTAGAAAACAGCAGGCTACCTGGAGGGACGTCATACGACATAAAAATTATGACTTGAACTCGGGTTAAAGAAGAAACAGCAAAAATGACAGCTGGCTAGGGGTCCGACAAAGCTTACATCAAAAGCGCGACCCGCTGAGAGGAGAAAAAGAACACGACTCAAAAAAACCAGTGATAACGGCGTTTGAAAGTAGTCTGCAAACACGCGCGATATCTGCGCGAACTGAGGGGAGCAGGACCGGTCAGTCGGCACATCCCAAAAAAAATCAGAGGGGGAGTGTGAGACAACAGCCCAGCTCAGGCAAAAGGGGGGAAAGTCCTATTAGCCTTTATCACCCTACAACACGCCTCACGTGGGCAAAGAGTTAGAAACTCTCCCAGTGGGGAATAGCCATCATGAACTGGCCACGAACAGAAAAGAGGGGGTTCAAGAAAAAGAGCAACCAGCACAGAGAGGAAGATCATGCACTATTCCGCCTCCAGGTTCAACCCAGCCCCAACAACAATCGAGGGACAGGTTGCTCGATCATAAAGGGGTGAACAGGGGAGCGCGGACAAAACAAGGCTGTCGTAAGAACATCAGCTTATCTCCAAGCCACACCGAATCTCCGGAGGGGAACCAGCATTGAACAACAACCACGGCTCATCTCAGTGAAAGAAGTGCCGGAGAAAGAAGGGGATCTGACGCAAAATTCCTGTTGCCTGTAAAAAGAAACCCGCTCAAAAACCATCACTGTAAAATCAGGTAAATCCGCAGCAAAAGAAAGGAATGGAAGCAGAAGCAAAGAGGGAAGCCGTCGGAGATACAAATCCGTATCACCTACCAGCAACCAACGTGATAGAAAAAGGTTGAAGAAAAAAAAAATGGGAGAAAACCAGCAAAATAGAGCCGCAAGACTCACATGAGGAAGGAAAAGGAAAAAGAAATAAGTGATTTAGTCCTGGTTCGAGAAGGGACAATGGGAGCGTCCAGGTGCACAACGCGCGGAGGATGGACGAGACTTAACTGGGAATTGAAGCCTGTTCCTCAGGAGGGACTGTTGGAACTAGAGGGAGGGGGGAAGGAAAAAATTAGCGCGGGTAGAAGCAGCGATGGGCAGGGGACAGAAAAGCGCGGAGGGAGCGGTGGCGATCTTTCTCACAAGGCCCTCCCTTCTCTTCCGGTGTCTCTGTCGAGTTCAGGAACCGCACGGAAGGGTGTGGATGGAGATACTTGCCTCAGGACATAAGGTCAGGAGGGGGCTGAAAAAGAGCGAAGGAAAACTGGCTCGCGCTCAAATTTGCTTCGCGGTGCGGCCGTACTGTTTGCACAACGTTTCGGGGGAGAATGGGCACGATGAAAACGCATGCGCGAGCTGTTCGTCTGGGGAAGGGGAAGAAGAGGGGGGCACGACCACTACGGGTCTAAAGGATTAAATGGTCGGGAGTTTACCGGGAGGGAGGACGGGAAGATCCTGAGATAAAAGCACCTCGGCCCCAGATCGGCAGGGCGTAGAAAAGCGGCAAGAGGTAAGCCATCTCGAGGTGCCTACTGCAACTCCCTCTGAAACTGGGCTTTAAGGAAGGATTGGACAAGCGTTTCTCTGAGGAGCGCTCTCGGACGAAGCCGCTGGATTTTGATCATGTGAAATGAAAAAAAAAAAAAGAGCCGAAGTCCGGAAAGACGGGTCACTGACCTTGCTGCTTGAGTGGGGAAAAAGAAAGCCAAAGAAATAAAGATCGTGTAATCTCGATCTCGAAAGGTCGGCGGAGTGGACTTAAAGCGAACTTGGGGGGAGGGTCAAGTGGGGACTAAGAAGTAGAAACTGGGGAATTTGCAGCACGTTCAAAACCCAACCTCTCTTCCTGACCCATGAGCAGTCTGAGACAGGCCCGCAGCTAGGCGACCGTGAAAAAAATCCGCCGAGATCGGGACGGGTGAACTGCATCGAACGAATCTTCTGCTAAGCGGAACCAGTTCGAAAATAAAAGGCGGAGAAAACTGGCGTGTCGTGACCGCGGGCCTCTTCGCAAGCCGGCGCCAGGGAAACTCGGGAGAAGAACGCGTAGAAACCACTGGCTGCATAAGGGGAGAGGTGTCTGCGGTGCCAGAGTCGCCGACTAGGGAAGGCCGGAACGAATACACAGAGGGTCGAATACGGTCACGCGCATCTCAAAAAGCACCAAAAAACGCTGAGGTCGCCTCGACCGGATGGGACTCTCAACCATCTTACATAGAAGCGGGAAGGAACCAGCGACGAACAGAAGAAGGTGGGGGCGATCTGACGATCGGGGGGTCTGCAAGATGGTCAGGGGTCTTTTTATTCGTCCTTGATGTAGACAGACGATGAAGACAGTGTCAAAAGGGGAAGCAGCGAAGAAGAACTCCAGCCGTCAGACATAAATCCTGTTGCGATCCAGGGAGGTTTAAAACCAAGAGAAGGGACTGACGTCTTTCAACGGGAGTTCCTATATCACTCCTCGCCACAACGGATCGTCAAAGTGTAAAGTCGGGGATAGGCACCATCGAACTGGGGGAAGAGTCTCGAAAATCTCTCTCAAAAACACATGGGGGGGGGCGACCTGAGAAGAAGGGGTCGGACAAAGTGCCCACGCTTGGGGTGAAAACGATCACCGCGAAGACCCCCATCTAGGAACGGACCGCCGACGGGTGGAGGTGCTCTAGGGGAATACGGGAAACGGTGGTACACTGCGATCAATCACAAAGGGGGAAAATAACAGACTGCATGCTGGCGCGAAGGGCGTACGGGCGCGCTGAAAAAAAGCGCATGAAGAACGCATAGATAGGAAAATAAGACTAGACGAAGAGGAAAAACTCAGGACGGCTACGCTGTCTTGCATATCGTTCGAGAATCTAGGCGGGGGACGAAAAGGGGGGAACTGATCTCGGCGGCCAAACGAGGTGACTCTGGGGAAGGGGAACGCAGACGAGGGGAAAGACGGCGTATCCACCATCTCCTGCTGCGCCGATGTGGGGGTGAAAGTGTGCGAAAAAAAAAGGGCAACACGCGACAGCGTGGCAGCGAGCGGGAAGTCTAAAGAGGTCGAAAAGACTGGGCAAATGGGGAAAAAATTCGCCCTGTAGGCCAATAGGCGGACCAGGGGGAGAAAAAGGGATTCGCGCGGGGCTCCCTAGTCACAGGCGATAGCGGTCTTTAGGGAGGAGGTCGCGACGGCACTGCGCGAAAAAAAGGGAGGCGCAGAGGACTGTCGCAGCTTTAGAACTAGGCGTGGGGGCGACAAGCTCGAGGATCTCTCCGGCGGGGACATGTAACGGGAAGCGAGGAGACAATAAAACCTATGCAGGGACTCAGAGATGGCACGGGGGTGCAGAGGACGGGCCAACTGGGGGTCCTCCTGCCCAAGCCGTAGGGCAAGGAGACCCAGGTGCGGAGAGGAACGAAATCGAATCGAGAAGACGATCTTTAAATCGCCAACCAAGAGAGCCAACTTCCCAACTCAAGACTCGCGAGGAAGATTTCGGATGGGGAAGGACGGTAAAGGAGCCTGTGTTTCCAAAGAAGGCTCTGAGGTGGTTCAGCGAAGCGACACTCAGAAGGAGAATTCATACAAATCGCTCGTTCACGCTCTAGGAAAGAGGGGGGTCCGGAGGGGTCGAAACATCTCTAATGCTTTCAACAAAGGAGGGGGGTCTCGGAAAGAGTAACAGACGCAAAGCCCCATGCCGAGGCTATCTCTATTCTGATCTCTCTCCTGCGCAGCCCGCTTATGCGAAAACGACGTACCCTCTCCCTGCAAACCTAACAAGGGGCCGCGCTCAATCCCACAGTTCAAAAACGACTTGTCAAGTCGCGACGCCACACCTCGCGCAGGCCCATCTCTAAACGGCAAAAAAAACCAAATGCAGATAAGCACTATGCCGGCCTCCTGTGCAAAATCAGGGGGCAATGCCATTTTTCGCAGAGCCACGCGGAGTAAGCAGAACAGCAACAGAAAGAAGTGTCCGAGCCCGTAATCGAAAAAAAAACAAAGCGCCGGGCCCAGAATGTCCGCATCGTCTGCCGCCAAGGGACGGGGGGTCTCACGCTTTCATGAAAAGGACGGCTACGAAGACAGCCGGCCTGAGTCCGAGAGCGTGAAGACCATCCTGCATTCGGGGAAGCCCATCCCGCCAAGGAACTCAGACTGCATGATCCCGAATCCCAGACTAGAAGGAAAAAATGGCTCCAAAGCCAGGTTAAGAAAGTGTAAAAGAGAAAATTTCACAAAATATCTCTCACAAAAGGTCTGTATGAAAAGATAAGAGATTGGGTTTGTCCTTGGAAACTGGGTCGGGCTGGCCAAAAGGAGGGCTACTAGCGTGGGTGCTTTAGGGGAAAGGCCTGGGGGAAGGAAGGCCGCGGGAATATTTGCTCGGACGCTTGGGGCTTTCAGGGGTGATCGGAGAAATCTGAAAGGGGGCGTCAGATTTCGAGAGTGAGCGGGCTTCAAGGCGCGCACCGCTGCAAGAAGGGATAGTCCGAGGGGGAAGGCGGGTGGTGGCTGGGCTTCTGTCTCTGACCATCTTTCACACTCTTCGTAGGAAAATATCATCGAGGGGGGACCTCGGGGAGCACTGGGAATGCGCGGTTGAAAGCCGGCCTATTGAACGGAGGGAGCATCGGGTACTGTAAGTTTAGGGAGGGGAAAATCGCGGCGATGGCCAATCTGAAATCTATTTCTTTTCTGCTGCATTCCTGCTGTGGGGGGGAGCGAAAATCTAAGATGGTCGGGGGGGTGATACCGTGCGAGCCGCAGGGGGAGAGTCGCCTCGGGAGCATCATCACGGAAGACTCCTCTCTTCCATGGCTGGCGGCGATGACCTGGGAACCGCGTGAAGAATAAGGGAGATTGAAACTCCTCACTACTCGGCAAGAAAATTGGGGGGGATGGGTGTTGTTGGGGGGGTGGGGGGGCCAGCAAAAGGTTGCCTGAGAAGACCAGCAGGCAGCTTGGGGGAAATCGAAAAAGAGGGAAGGGAAAGGATCGGGTGTGAGAGGTTTTCTACCGGAGAGAAGAACTCGAGGAAAGGGGACCGAAAAAAAATAAGGAATGGGATGATGCGGCAAGGTGTCGATCTGCACGGAGGGAAGAAAAGAACGGTAATCTCGAGAGACTGTCTATGGAGGCGGGGGTCGTAGCGCGCAAGCGGGAAAAAAGGGAAAGGGAGACAGGCATCCCTGGGACAGCGACCCGGAAAAAGCCTACGAGGGGAGGTGCAAAAAAAAAGCGCTCTCTTCCAGTCCCCAGGCAGCAGCACCATTTGTATGAGGAGTCCTCGGGAGGAACAAGAGAGCGAACCTATCCGGGAAGTGGGGGGGGGAGGCACGAATCAAAAAGCGTCTCTAAGCGGCTGACAGTCGACCATAGGATGCAAAGAGTACAGGCTTAAGTCCTGTGCGAGAAGGATAGGGAGCCTCTCAAAAAAGTCCTAATAATTCGAAACACTTCCCGCTTTGGCGACATTGAGAGGGAAACAGGCACGTTGAGCCGTGGGAGGAAGCACGCGAGGCCCACTCCGCAGTCAAAGGAAAACGACTGGAACATTCCGCTCAGCATGCGTGGCCGAGGAGAAAGAGGCTGAGATCCAGGTTCATACAGAAAAATCGAGAGTCCGCCGAAGGGAAGTTCAGAGAGGGGAGGAAACGAGACACAGGCACACGTTCGTCTACCGAGTTCCCTTGGTCTTGTACTTGAACAGTCAACATGAAGAAAGGGAAAAGTGCAGGGGGAGCAGCGGGAAAGAAAAACGATACAGGGACCCGCAGACACCAAAAAACGGGAGGTGATCGGAAAGGGGAAAGGGAAGAAGCTGAACAGTGCTGCGCACCGGCTTGGAGGTGCTTTCCGAGATCACACCGCGCCAAACGTCGGGCGAGCTGTAAAGGGGAAGGCAAGGGGGCCTGTGGAGGTACGGTACAACAGATGTCGCGGGAAGAAACTGAGGGGGACAGACGCTCGACGGGAACCAAATTCTGACGCCCACAGGAAATGTTGTAAGAAAATCGGAAAGGAAGGGAGCGGAGTGGATAGGGACATCACCTTTTAAAGACGGGGAAGGCTGCAAAGATCCGAAAACAGTGCCTACTCGAAAAGGTGCTGCGGAAACGAGTTCGGAGGGGACGGCCGCGGTGCAAGGCATCTTCAAGAGGGGGGCAAGGGGGCACGCCGCGGGTAGGACGGAAGTCTTGCATATCGTCTCCGGACGCCTCGGAATCTAACAGGGGGCTGGGGACGAAGTTCGCGGGGGTCTGCCAAGGGGGGAAGTGAGGGGGAATCGCAAACTAAAAACTGCGCGACCTTGTTGGCCGGCAATCGGTGAAAAAGAAAACGTGGGCAAAGAGGATTGAATGCACCGACCGGAAACTTCGGATCATGGATGAAAAGCAGGATGAAGGTGACGAAAAATCGTTGGAATGAAGGCTATTCTGGGGAGATAAGGGCTCGGCAGGAGAGAGAGAATGGCCGGTAACTCGAGGGAATGCCCAGCTTCTCTTCACTGTCACCAGAGTGTCGGCCGGACTTATGCCAGGGCTTTTTCAGACGGGCTACACAAAGATGGGGGGATCTCGACAGGCCGGCGGGAGGACTATCACGTAGTAGTCAATCAACGGGTGAGGTCTTCAATGAAGAGAAGGAAACCGGGACGGCACGCGTCGGTAAACTGTCGCCGGACACAGCTGAGAAGAAAAAGGTTAACGTATACTCTGCTGACAATCGCAATGAGAGCATTCTGAGGGAAATGCGACAAGCTCCGGGAGCTAGAAAAAAACAACAAAGGGCAGGAGAGCGCTCAAGGAACTATTTCGGCTGTCTACTCAGCGAGGGATTCGGAGAGGGGGAAGGCTCGAGACACAGGTCAGGCTTCGTCCGAGCTTGGGGCAAAGAGTCTAGAGGCTCAAATTCAAGCGCAGGAGGGACAAAGTGCCGAGTGCTTTATGACGGCACAAGCGAAGGGGCGCAAATACAAGGATATCGGAAAAAGCCGATGAAAAAACCCCAAAAGGGGAGGAAAAGAGTAACTGGGACCTAGTGCGAACTACATGGAGATTCGAGCCGGCAAATCCCGAACCCTCGAAGAAGCAGGACGAAAAGGTGCAGACCACGAAAACCCAAATCGAAAAAAACCCACAGGAGGAAAAGCACCATCGAAATGCGTCGAAAAAGGGGGCCAGCAAAGATAGAATCGGACTCCCCATACCAATTCTCTCAGAATCATCAACGCCGGGCCTAAGGGGGGGGGGAAAGAATCCGGAAAGGTGGGTGCGAAAGAGCAGCAAACCGGAGAGATCAGAAAGGGGGGGGCACACAGCTGACCAGATTTCCTATCACATATCCCACAAGAAGGCTGGAGCCGAATGCACAGAACTGACTCAGCTCCAGGAGTCTCGCCTTGCATAAGGAATCGGAAGAAAAAAGACGAACCGCCAGGAAGGGGAATTTCCTCTTTCCCTCCGATCACCATGCACGGGGGAAAAGGAGGAAAAGGCCACGCGGCCAAAGGACTGTAACAAGTCAAGGAACAGGCATAGGGAAGAAAAACATCCGAGAGAACTAAAGACGCCCTCGAATCCCTAATCCTCTAACAATCATTCACACA
>Ga0179593_1413447_pt1 | contig 19768 bp, 18 predicted proteins | sample CZODoug2_1_08_16_FD_185931 | JGI IMG/M metagenome (GOLD analysis project Ga0179593, IMG submission 185931) | Vadose zone soil fungal communities from Angelo Coast Range Reserve, California, USA - CZODoug2_1_08_16fungal (PacBio error correction) | ecosystem: Environmental > Terrestrial > Soil >...
CTTAGCAATAGAAGGCATAGGGGGATAAGTTCGAAGGCTGTACTTGCGGCTTCGATAGAGAAAGGATCTTCAAATTTGCTGGTAAGTTTTTGCTTCGCGAAATGCTACGTAAAAAAAGGACAAAGAGTTATGAAAAAGAGTTCCAGCCAACAATACGAAAAGTCTGAGTTAAGTATTCCATTGAGCCACTTGCCAGAAAACAGATATATATCGCCGTTGCAGTGCAAATGGAGGGTATTCCCGAACGGGACGTTACACAAAACATGATGCCGAGAGGGAATCATAGCCATCCCTCCTTGTTATGCAAATCAGGTAGCTGCGGGGGGGAAGGGTTCCAACACCACCTAGAGGGCGGCTAGAGGGCGGGGAAAAGGAAAGAGTTCCGGCAGAACTGGGATAGCGGAACTTATCGAGGGATCCTGGTGCTGGGACTGAAGAAAGGACTTAAGTTAGATATAGCTCCGACGGAAAAATTCCGAGTGGGTTTCGGAAAGAGCAAACCGGGAAAAAAAAAATCACGGAACAGGGTGCGTTGCGACATCCAAAAACGAACCAGAACTTTAAAAAGCAAGGATACAAAGATAAATGAAGGGCCTGGGGAATGGCGGTTACCTGACTTCATACGTGGATTTGAAGATCCACTCAGATAGGGGGACAACGGGGAGGGTAATTCGGGAGAGGGCTGGGGACTCAGAATAAGAGATACTGACAGTGACTGCTGCTAGACGGAGAAGAATCAAAAGGAACAACTGATGAGAAAAACAAAGTATTAGGAATAAAGAGAATATTCGGGTGCCACATGGGAGGGGGAAGGGATACGGTACGGCACCTAACAAACACCCAAATGGGGCTGTCGATCTTATTAAAAACCCAGGGGACCAAGAGAGTTCCACTTAAAAAAATTGTCAAGCGTAAAAAGAGAGGAAGGCGTGTTCGAGAAAGCATACTCTTGAAAAGGTAGGTGAAAGAAGGGGAACAGGCGGGGGGGGGGGGGAAAGAAAAGGAGGAAACAGATTTGGAAAACGAGGTGAGGGAGAGCACGCCCCGTTCCGACTGGGCTCACAGGTGCTCGAACCGGAAAAAATAGCAACAGCCAGTGTGAAAAAGGAAAAAAGAGGGGAGCTAAACGATATATAGAGATTGAAGATCGTCAGCCGGGGGGATATTGAAAAGAAGACCATCTGCTCTGGAAGGCTAAGGCCCGAAAGAAAGAGAAATCCTCTAGAGGGAAAAACGCCCAATCATTAGAGGGGAGGGACGGATGGGGGAAGTAAAAGGAGAGGCCATCGTGATTGGGCGAATCGATGACCAAGAGCTTTCAAGGGGGGTGGGGTCATAACAGGTCTGCTAAGAGGGGAAAAAGAAAAAAAGCGAGAGATCGCCACTAGGTGGGGAAAAACTAAAATGAGGAAGAGTGCTAGAACGTCACATTGAACAATGAATCAAGACGTTTCTTAGGGGTTGCTGTGTAACTCCTGGGAGACGAACGCGTAATCAGAAAAGGGAAACACGCAAACAGCACGCCCGTGGACGAGATCGAAACCTAATAATTCGACACTACAGATCAATGACGAGCATACATTTCGTGCGTGATCCGAGAATAAAAGGTTCTCCAAGGAGGCAAAAGGAGGGGAAAAGTCTTGTAGGACTTCAGGTGACACTCTTCGAATGTGCCTCTAGGCCGAGTTAATCACTTCAAAAAATCAGGACCAACGAGAAAAAGGGAAAGACAGAGTGCTGCGCTCTGTAGGCCGCTGCATGTGAGTGGAGGGCCGGCTAGATTAATTAAGGCTGGAGGACAAGCCCAGCATATAGGTTATCTACCTTTATCACTGAAAAAAAAGAGGTCTGAAGAGAAAAAGGGCTGGCTCAAAGAAGGGGCAGGCACGATTGGCCGGTGGCGAAATGAAGAAGACGCCCGCCGCGCCTGCATGATTTTTTCGCTTCGAATAAAGGTTCCTTACTTTCACATGCTTAAAAAAGCCAAAGGTCACGGCAGGAAAGAGGGAAGGTACACAGTAGGTCTTTGGCCGTCGAGTCTATGCGCTTAGGAGGGAGGCAACATGAGTAAGCAAAAGGGGTCGCTTGGTGAGGAAAGGGCACTCGTCAGCCGGAGGGGGGTCCCCGGACGAAAAAATACCGGGTAAAAGAAGAGGTTGGTCTCGGCGCGCCTTTCCTAGCGGCGCAAGGTCACCTCCTGAGAAGAAGGTCCGCTCGACCAAATTGAAGGCGGGCCGGGTGGATATGAAACGCTCCTCCGCACCAAAAAATAAGGATCGAAAGAGAAAAAACGAACGGAGTTGCTGTGACGATCAAGACCCAGCCTTAGTCAGCTACAACGATTGGCACAAGAGTGGGGCGAAAGGCCGTCCCTGGAAATCCGAAGGAGAAGGGACGCACATTTCGGAACTTTAGCACAAGAAAGCGGATCCGGCTCAAAGTGCGTGTACCCCGACTGGATGGGAGCGGCGAAGACAAGACGATATCTGAGACGGGTGACGAATCTGCTGGTCCAAAAGAACGACATTCTCGGGCCGTGAGCGACCCGGAGGCGAACGTAATATGAAAGCGCCGATACCTTGGGTCTAACAGCCGTTCAGGGCCGGGTGTGGCCGGACTGATACGTGCAGGGAAGATGAAGAAAGGAGAGTGTCCGCTACGCGCGAACAAAAAAAGGGGAGGGTTCGGAACGTAGACGCTGAAGACTGATTCCTGGAGCGACATCGAAGGGACAGTATGATCGATGACCTGTAAAACTGAGGGAAAAAAAAAAAAAGGGAGGAGGGGGACTATCTCCAAAAACACCACTGGATGGAAACAATGGAGAGAGGTCGAAGCGTTCACGGTGCAGAAAGGCGCGGTCGGATGTGTGGAACGGTGGACGAGAGAGCTTTCGAGGAGAGGGTCCCACATGCAATCAAGTTCCTAAGCGGCCGGTGGCCGAAGATAAAAGGTCCGACTAAAAGAAGAAGTCAAACCTATCAACACAAAGATGCTTGGGGTACTCCAAGTGATCTTCTGCTTAAGTCGAGCCCTTCTGAGAGAAGTGGGAACGATTGGGGAAGGTCGCACGCCAGAAATTTGCGCGAGGCAGGGGGAGAGGGAATCTTGACAAGGAACGAATCTTGACGTCAATGAGCTATTAGGGGGCATCTGAAGTCGGAGGAGCCACACGTCACCGAGAAGAGCCGCGCGATCTGCGATGACTGCTGGGGGGGGGAAAAAAAAAAAACTGGGAAGGGGGAAGACCCTGGAATTGCTCAGAAAAGCGTCCAGCTGAAACTTTCTTACTTGGAACGGAGAATTGAGCGACCGCACAACTCCGGCGGAGAGGACTATTGTATCGCTCGGGTGCGGGTGGCCCGAGGGGGACCGCTTCCTCTCCCTCAGGGAGAAATTCTCTGAATTGGGGGAAGGAAGAAAAGCATCAGAGGGCAAATCTGAGAGGAGCAGCAGAGCCTCGCGCTCGAAAGCACATCTATCCTCGGGCGTCGACGGTACGGGGCCAACACTAAGGAGATCCCATTGGAAAAACCTCGGCCTGAAGAAGTGCACAAAAAAAGAAAGAAAAAAAAGACTTGAGGGATGCGAGCACCACACACAGAAGAAAGCGAATCGATATGAAAAACAGGACGCAAACGCCCCTTGACCAACTGGTGGGGGGAAAATCCTTCTCCTTAAAATTCGAAAGAAAGGAAAAAGGGGGGAATGCAGCAAGTACGCATCTGAGTCGAAGAGTAGACAAATGCGATCATTGACGCGGGCGACGAGGACGTCGGGGCACAGGCATCAGGCGACCAAAATCACCTGCTTAGGCCGCCATCATCCTCAGAGACGTAAAAGGAAAGAGGTGCTGTTGTGGGTTTGATAGGGGGAAGGCACCAGCGAGATGAGTGGGGGGGGGGTGATTAAGAAAAGCCTTAAGATAAGGATCAAAGAAACCGTCAAAACAGAAGCCGAAACCCGCGCTGACCAAACTCCGGTCGGAAAAGGGGGAGGAGTGAAAAGGAAGACCGGCGCTCAGACTTCAGAAGTCAGGGACGGGAAATGTTAGGAACGCGTGAGAAACATTCCTATTTTCCGCATAAGGGGGAGGAAAAAAGGTCCTTCATCTTGTCGCGAACGTTGGAGAGATACACCCTAGAAAAAGAAGGAGAGGGAGACGTCAAGATCTTTCGACTGCTTCGGGTAGAGGGCAGCGGCAGGTGCAGGGGGAGATGACTATGAGGGGGAGTAGGAGATTCTACGATGGAAGGGATTCATTCCTCCAGAAAAAAGAAGAAAAACTGGATTAGAATTTTAAGAAGGCAAGACAGCCAAGAAAAGGGAGAGAAAGGAAACACTCGGACGAAAAGATACGCCTTAGATCGTTACTCAAGGCGTGATAAAAAAAGAATACCGAGTACCACAAGACGCTGGGCCTAACTTCTCATGGGCATCCTTAAATCAGAAATGTACGAGGGGGAGGGAAGAGGGACCACACGCTCGAATATTGAACAGTGGCGGATGCAATCAGGGATGGATTTCATCTTAAAATACAAGAGGAGATGGAGGGATTACCGTACTGGGGAATTGTATAGAAAAGGGGGGGGGGGAAAAATCTTTCCTCACTTTAATTATAGCAACATGGCGAAGGAGCTCCTCGGTTTCTTTTCCTGCTAGAATAAAGAAAATTCAGACAAAGGTAGGGGAAAAGAATGGGGAGAGGGAAAAAGCCTAAGTAAACTGGCAGAATGTCGGTGCGGGGAGGATGACTTTGCTTTCGATCCAAACTTTAGAACAGGGGCGGGGCTAAAAAGGAATGAGAAGACGGGGGAATGTAGGGGAGAAAACGGGGAGGCCGCCAGATGCTTAGAGCTAAATGCAGGGGGCGGCGTTGGTACCGGAGAAGAGTTGAAACAACCTCCAATGGAACCAAAAAGAGGCGAGGATAAAAAAAAAAAGGGGGAGCGGAAAGGTAGGACGGTTTACAGAGGAAGAATCGTATTTCACACAGAAAAACCCAAAAAAATGGCGGGACTTGATGAAGGGGAAACCAAAACAGCACCGAATTGGACAAGCGCTTTTCGTCCCGTTCTAAGTAAAAAAGGGAAAGGAAAGGAAAGGGGGGGGAGAGAGGGAAAAAACAAAAGTCGGTGGACTTTCCCAGGACTTACGAGCGGTTTTACATGATTTCAACCTGAAACAGGGCATGGTAGTAGGCAGACCCCCTTTCAGCAAAAAGGTGGTAGGAAATAAGAAAAATAAAAAAAAAAGAGGTTCGCTTATCACCTTAAGGGACATCGTATCCAGCGAGTTTATATTTCCGACGAAAACAAATCAATGATGGGGGGCATCCGGCTGCATAAACGCACTGCGGTGGAAGAAAATCTTCACAAAAAAGTAAAGGGGGGAGATGGGGGCGCAATGAGGGGCTGCCAAGCGAGGGCGAAGCAAAAGGGAGGCCCGCTCTTTCATCTTTGTGGGGACTCACTCACTCTAGGAGAAAGAGTGGGAACCCTTAATTAGTCAAGAAGGGAAGGGACGACTCTGTCTGGGGCCCATAACAAAAACCACTCAAAAGCGTGGTTCGTAGTGGGGTGATACTCCTTTCTAAGCGGAAAGAGAAGAAGCAGCAACCGGAGCATACGAACTTCAAAGGAGAAGAGGAGGGGAAGAAAAGGGATGCTAACTGGGACTCATAAACGGTAAAGAAACGCCGGAAGTGGGAGAGGAAAAGGATCTCTGGACTTTCTCACTGCCTAAATTAAAACAAAAGGGGGGAAGGGAGGGGGATTCGGAAGAGTGACAACACAAAATTGCTCAAACACGCCGGTCCGTGATAACCGGGGTTACTTCGCGTGACAGTAATAGAAAGGGGGGGCCCTTCAGGATTAAGGATCAAAAATGAGGAAAAGGTGAAAGAAAAAAAAAGGTGGCCGCGGGTGCAGACACGAAACTCTCATTTGGTAATGAGGGGGGGGTTTCAAGGTGCGCGGCATTGTTCTTGAAATGAAAAGAAAAAAGAAGAGAGGAAAGAGAAAAGGAAAGCAAACCCAAAAGGGAGTACTCGAGGAGGAGTCGCGAAGGAGGGAGACTGACGCAGACCTTGCCCTAACTGACCTAATCGAAAAAAGAACGAGAGGCGCAGATTTAGACCCGACTCCAAAGATTCCGTACCCCAGGAAAAAGGAGGGAGAAAAAAGCCAAAGGGAAGCATGAGATGAAAAAAAATTGAGGAGGGGGAGTTGAGATATCGGGACGCAGGAAGTGTGAATTGGGACTCAAGTAACCGCAACAAGGAGAGGGGAGGAGCGGAGTACACTTCCATGCCGAGTTAAAAAGGGGAAAAAGGGGGCTGGGATTAACGAAACTCTAGAGTTTTAACTGCGCGGCAGGAGCATTGCAAAGAGGGGGGAGGGATTAGTAACCGAGAAGGAGGAAGGAAAACCGAGATGATTCAGGAAATGGAGGGAACTTGGGATGGAGGAACGAGGATAAACCACCAGCAATCGAGAACGAAAATTAAATTCGATTACTCAAAAAAGAGTGAGATCAAGAACTTAAAAATCTACCACTATGTCAATAGGGGAGAAGAAGGACAGACTGGTCTGATCACTCGTTACCAGCATCGTCTCACTAAGAAAGGAAGAGGAAAATACAGAAAAGGGCTCAACGGCGCTAAAGGGGAAGCAAGAAGACGTCGAAAACAGGGGTAAATAGAGCTCGGCGCCGGTGAAAGAGGGCAGGAAAAAGCGAAAAAACTCACTCACATTTCGGAGCGAAAAAAAGAAAAAAGAGAAACTCAGATAGAAACGAGAAAGGAATGAGCAGCATTGGAGACCCAAGGCCGTTCAGGAGGGGCGGGGATAGGCCGGACTTGATATCAAAGTTTCCGCTCCTGCAGAGGAAATACGCGCGAGCCCCGAAACCGTCCTTCGTCGCGCGGGACGAGGGCAAAGAGGGAAGGTGGGGGGGAGAAAAGAGAAGGGGATTACCAAAGGAAGTCAAAAAAAACGACAGAGCCGGAGGCACAGGACCTTTGACTTCGTGTTGAAATTCTCGAGCAAGATGGTATGAGAAAAGAGAAGGTTTGAAAAAGAAAGAAGGGCTGTGCAATGTGAGAATGGAAACGGTGGAGATCATAATGAAGCAGGAAAAATAGTAGGGGCGAAGTCGAACGGAAGAAAAAGACAAAGAACGGAGCGGTGGGAAGGGAAGTCGGATACCTGGAGACGAAAGAAGGAGCGGAGCCGAAAAGCGATCAGAAAAATCAGACAGAAGGAACTGAGTGGGGGAGACCAGATCCTAGAAGATTAAGTAAAGCTATCTATTTTTAAGAGGGGGGGGGACGCTTCGCACGCCCAAGAAAAAGAAGGGTGCACGCCTCGGGACGAGAATGAGGTCAAGAAAAGATAGCGAGCGGGCGGGGCAAATCTAAGTCGGTGGGAAAACAAATCTGAGCAACAGGCACGCGCGGAGTCTAATTACCAGTGCGACGAAAGGGGAAAGGAGGGAAAAAACGGAGTTCGAACAACGCTCAAAAGGGGGAAAATAGGGGGTTTAGAGAATGCTGGTTCTTGAAGAGTACTCAAAAGAAAATCATGAACATTCATACTGAAAGACGGGGGGAAGGAGAGGGCGAGGAGAAGCTTCACAACAAATCAAGAGCAAACTTCCACTGGACCGCTTGTTAATGACAGGACCGGTAATCGCCTCGGGGAAAGCAGATAGCAAAGAAAAATAGCGCAGGAGAGAAAAAGAAACAGCTCTGGGCGTCGTCTAGAATAGGATAAACTTGACGGATCGCCGCCAGGGGACCAAAGGATTAAAAATTCACGGCCGCCCTCACTCTAACATTGGGGAGGGAGAAGAAAATACACTTACGAGGGAGGAAAAAAAAGAACCAACCTTGAAAGCGTTGGTGAAGACGATGCAGCCTAGGAAAAGGAATTAGGGATTTGGGGCGGACAGCCTTTGAATAAGGCCCGTTAAAGCATACTTTGGATTAAAAGTATAAAATCATTCTACCATTGGAAAAAAGCGAGGCGGCAATCGACTGAGTGGGAAAAAAGGAGTACGTGCGGATAACTCAAAGGCGCAAAAAGAGCGAAGTCAAAGAAGGCTTTGGAGGGTATGAAGGGCGAGGGCTTCCTGAGTGAGGGGAGGGGATTAATTACTAGAATCTAATAGAGCGCAAATTAAACTGGGAAAAAAAAAGCCTCGATGGGGGCCCTGAAGACAGACCGGGAAGATGGGAAAGGGGGCACTCTTTCGACAACTCTGTAAGGCACGATTCCGGAACCTTGAAGAAAATTAGATAGGGAGATGAAAAACTCCGAAGGTTCACACGATCAGAAAAGGAGAACAACGATAATCGCTTTCCCTAGGGACAGACGAAAGAATGCGGATCATCGATCAAAAAAGAAAAAAATGGAAGGGCGAAGATAGTAAACGATAGAGGAGAAAAGGGCGTCGGAGGGAGGGCGGTCCTGAGATTGGAGGGCGGTATTCTCTGTCGGCTGGCGCTATGAGAAGAGGAGGGAACTCATTCCCGAAACCTAAACCTAGTCTGCAGATATTGGTTAAAAGGGGAAAAAAAAGACAGCCACAGGTCCAATGCAGGAGGGAGTCAGTTTATCGACGTTAGTGCAAGACGGTAGAGGGAAAAACAGATTGCGGAACAAAACAGATTCATATCGTGAATAATAGGATCGAAAGCCAAAGAAAAAATTCTCCCAATCCCTGTCCATGAGAGAGGCTTGAAGTGTCGGCCACACGCGGGGCGGAGGAGCGAAAGGAAAAATGAAGACCGTATGCAAGGGGAACATGGGGAAAGTTAACTATACAATACTGCTGATAAAGGAGGAGGGAAAGGGTACTCAAGGTCGCGAGAAAAGAGGAAGAAGGGAACGCCCGGGACTTCCTGGGCAAAAGAGGACAGTCCCGCTCGGACGTCTTTCTTCCTGCCCAAAATTCCAGGTGACAAAAAGGGGTAGTGAATCTGATGTAAAAACCCGACTAGAAAGGGAACAGGGGAAAAGGGACGGAAAAGTTGAAAAGGAAGGGGCGTGGGCTGGGCGCGGAAAAATCCAAGTTCCATCTGCGGGAAAGAAAAAAACGTTTAAATTTTCGGGGGCAGAGGAGGGCGCAATCAGCAGAGATTAAAAATGTCAAGGGGGATAGAGGGAGAAAAAAAAGTGCCTTAAAGAAAAGCAAGGTGAAAGCTCTCGAGCACCCCACACCGGATGAGGGGAAGGGGACTATATCGATTCTTGGTCATTGCAGGTGACGTTACCAAACACAAAAAAGGGGAGGGGAAAGCCCAACTCCAACGGCGTATCAGAGAGGGGGAGACCGCAGCGAAAAGTGGTTAATCTCGGGGACAAAAGAAAAAAAGTGACGAGCGTCCAGAGACGAACGGGGATGAGGAAGGCAAAAAGCACAGACCGTTGAAGTCAATGACAGGTGAAAACAGAAAAATTTAAACGGGGCCTTGGGGTACTCATTAGGAACTACCTTTGGGGGGAGAAGGGGCGTCAGCGACAAAATCAAAGGGAAAAAGGAAAAAAAAGGGGAAGCAACAAGGAAGACAGAGTTTCCGAAAAGCAGAGGTAGAAGACCTTAAGGATAGGGTCCCGAGCGGGGGAACATCGATACGATGTATAGGTAGAAGTCACGTCCGCTGGAAATCGAAGAGGTCAAAGCTCAAAAAACGAGCGGGTGGCCGAAAAGCTTAAAGGCATGGAAAAAGGGAGGGGGGCAAAGACCAGGAAAGAGGAAATTGTCGAACCGCTGTAGGAAACACTCTGCTCCTGTTTGGGGGGCCGGCGGGAAAAAGGGGGGCAATACGACGTAATACGTCACCGGAAGACTAGGAGGCATCGTGGACGGTAAGTGGTGGCCCACACTTAAACATCTCTTCACTCAAAAAGGTTCTTAGTGTTTGGGGGAATGGAAGAAGACGCCGTTAAGCGTCGAAGAAGAAAAAGAGAGAAAAGAAAGAAACGGAAAACGGGGCCGATCAAAAAAAGACCGTCGACCTTCTACCGCTCTGAGGTGCCTCGCCTATTGGAGTCGGTGGTCCATTTCGCCACTGAAGGGGGAAAGGAGGGAGGGGCACGCTGGGAACGGTTAGGTCTTCAGGAAGGGACACCTTCGAGTGGTGGCGACCCGGTTTCTAGAAGATACGGTCAAAAGGCCTCGGCCAGAGACAAAAAGACCGGGAAGGGAAAGAGGAAAGGTACCCGGACCGTACCGAAGTTGCCTAAGTGCGCGCGGGGGAAATGTTATGAAATTTTCATGTGTGACGAGGAAGGGGAGGGGACTTAAGTACAAGACATAATCCAAGAAGGAATCAGGCCACGAGGGGAATCGTACGAGGAGAGGGGAGGAGTCAGCATGAAGGATGAAGCTGGGGAAAGATTGGCCGTTCCCGAAGTGAAGGATCGGCACCGAAACCGGAAAAAGGTCATGATGGGAAAGGCTCAAAAGAGTACTCTTTCTAGGAAAATGTCAGAAGGCCAAGCACGGAGGAAAAAAAAGCAATTCCTTACTATGTTCCAAAATCACCAACAGCCTGGAAAGGCAGGGCTTGTGAATGAGGGTTATGAATGTGGCAGTGGGGAGCGAGAGACAGGATAAATGGTCAAGCGAGAAGGAGAATCGTTGGATTGGAAAGGAGTGCGGCGGAAAAAGGATTGAACCTTCCGACGACAGAAGATAAAGGTTGCTTGTATCGAAGCGGAGAGAAGTTTCTGGAGCAAGGTTCACTCACCGGAATGGACCAGAGGAAACCAGGGGGGAAAGAGTGGGGGAGGGTGCTTGATTGGATAGGGGGAAAGAGAAAAATCTAGTCAACACCACATAGACTAAAAGGGAAAATAAATCGAATGACTTCGCAAGCAAAGGGGTGACGAGATCAAACAAGAACCTTAAGTCGACTAAAAGGGTCAAAGAGACGGACATGCGATATCACCAGGGGATGTCAGTCACTCACGTGACCAGCAGGGAGCCACTAGGAACCAGTCAATTGAGAAGTCCTGCGGCTCCTAACGAGTCAGGCGCCACTTGAGGATGCCATCACGGAGAAAAAAAAGTGAAGACTGGCTGTCATCGAGGACGAGAAAAACTCAGAAGAAGAAAGACTGAGGGAAGGCCGAAGCGACACTCATCGAAATAGCTAAAGGATCGCTAATCATGATTGGAGCCGGTGGAGAAAAAACCGTTCAAAGCGGGCGGAGAGGGAAAAAAGAGGAATTTCCGCTCCTTTCAGGGGGGACCAGAGGGGGGAAGGTAAACGAACGACGAACCGGAAGGAGTCGCGCCTTGACTTGCAAACTCCGGACCTGTGAAAATCGAAGCAGGGTCAGTGCTCACCGTACGCAGCGACAGAGCCGGACGGACACAGTGGAAATAGTCGTTGTGGGAAGGACTCGCACAACAACGGTAAGGAAGAAAAAGGGAAACAAAGAAAGGACTGAGGGGACACTGGCTCTTGTCGCTTATTTCCGAAAGGTGGGGGGGACGAGAATACTGAACGCTTAGGAGGTCGCCACTCATAAGACGTTGCGTCCAGAATAGCGGGTCGGTACAACGGAGAAATGAAGGAGCGGACCCGCGGGGGGAGGTGAACCCTATCAACAACCCCAAGGAGAAAAAGGAGGAGTATCGCTATCACTTAAGGAAAAAAGTCTATCGAGGGGTGCAGTCGGCACGACCTTGGGAACACAGCTGCAGTTTTGAGGACTAGGAAGACAACAAGACGGAGTCTATTCAGTCGAATGTGCGGCCAAGCGAAAACCAAAGGTAGGGGGAGGAAGAACAACTCTGAGCGGGAACTGCGGAGCACTCTGCGAAATTGGCTTGGAGAGGAACAAAGACGGCACGGAGTGGAGACCCTGGATTCCATGACCGCCACTGGGACGCCAAACTTGAACATACGTTAAAAGGTCTTGAGAAAGACAAAATAAACGCGTCGGTTCCATTCTGATTTTAGATCGCAGTCGTTCCTGCTGGGGGAGGGGGGGGACTCGAGAAAAGGAGGCCCCCACAACCCACTGCCAGGAATGGTACGCGGGGAATGCGGCAAGGGACTCGGCATCAACCAGCGCAGATCCGAGCTAAAGCTAAAAAAAAAGAGGAGTCGGGAGCGTCAGGACGGTACGTACAATTCTTCTCGCCGCAGGGGGACTCGGCCTGAAAGGGGGGTGCAAAAAGAGAAGCAAACCCATTTGGCGTTACTCCTGGGAGAGCGAAAGAAAACGGGGTCAAACTGAGAGAACGGGGAAACCATAGGTTTGGGGGGAAAGAAACCCGTCCTGTGTATTCGAGAGGAAAAAAATGGGCTTGCGTACATCCTTTGTGCAGGGCCCGGAAAACGTGCGGAATCGAGCGGTGCGCTCGCGATCAGGAGGGAAGGGTCGGGCACAGGAAAATAAAAGTCCTGCGAAACTCCTTCGCGACGGCCATAGAGAGTCAAGCGCGGGGGACGTGGCATTTCACAATGAAGTGCGGGCTTCCTCATATGCTTGTTAAGGGAAGTAACTACTTAAACGGAGAAAAGAAAACTTTCATAAACATGCGCGCCTACAAGACCCTTCCGGTCTGGAAAGGGTAAAAAAGGGGGGGAAAGCTTACTAACGTACCGATCTCTGTAAGTCCACAAATGCCGAAGAACGTCCCACAACGACTCAGGGGGAGAACGGCGTGAAAAAAAGCCCTTTCACCAAAGGGAGAAAAAAAAGAGAAAAAGGAAAAAAAAATTTCCATCCTTCATCAGGGGGAAATTCAGGGCTGAAGCACGAGAAAGGAGCGTCCATCAGGAGAGGTCAAAATGGGGGAAAAACCGGAAGACGATCGTCGCCGCCTCCGAGAGTGCGGTGATGGCTAAGGCTGCGCAAGCGGAATAGACAAAGTCGGTAAAAGGTTCAAGAGGACAGAAAAAGAAACCCGAGCTGAGTGAAGGTTGTTCCAGTACGGGAAGAAACACGATGCGGCCACACAAGGGAGTTCGCCGTGAAAGCTTTCGTAGTCAAGGGAGGAGACATTGCCGTATCGCATCCTTCAAAGGGAGTCAGGGTAGGGACATCCGTCATGCATAAAGGGAATGCATTTGAATCTTGCCACCCGGAACTGCTAGAGCTAACGCCAAGGAAGGAGGAAGAGCCGCCGGGAAGGGTCAGCTTTGAAAAAAACTATAAAGGGAGCTGGGATGGACAGACTCTATCCTTAAGTTCAGGTATAAACCTATCTTGACCATCTGATACGTGTTGCGAGTCTGGGAGACGCGGAGGAAAGGGCGTCTGCATGGCGATCAAGACGGACCCATGGATTTTAAGTTGGGAGGGTAAAAAAAGCCTAAGACTTGCAGTATGTCTCACTGCTGGGTTGCACGGGAAGAAATGAAACTTCACGAATCTGAAGGACGCTCGCACAGAAAGAGAAGTGTCCTTCGGTGGGCGAGTGCGGGAAAATAGAAGCATGAGCGAGGGGGGGGGGGGGAAAGATGCCTGCGGCGTGGCCGTACCTGGAATCTTCCAACCTGAAGGGGTAAAAGCAGGATCTCTCAAAAAACATGGCATAAGAAAAGGGGGCGCAGTGGAAGAAAGGTGAGAAGCAGCTCCAGCCGGAAAAAGAATATGAGGACGGACACGCAATCTAACCCAATTGGGACAAAAAAAGTGTACACGTTATTGCGGCAGATCGTGGATCGCGGACAAAAAAGAACTTGGAAAAAGAAAGGGGAAGGAAGGAAGTTTCCTTTAGATTTTACAGCAGATTTCAACTACCGGACCAAGATGCGACAGAAGACGCGACTGAGAAATCAGAGACTCTCAACAACGGCACAGATGTGTAAGGTGGGAAAAAAAAAATCAAGCTGAATTCCGACCAGGAAGCTGTCGGTCCCGAGGAATCATACGATCTGGGATGACATGGGGCGGAGCATCCGGCTATAAGAGGGGTCAAGCTCGGAGACGGTGGAAAACAAGAAAGAGAAAAAAAGGAAAAGCGTTCTAGGACGGATTTTGAAGAACGGCTGCAAGAGGGAGGGGCGAAAACCTAGATATGGTCATCTGTGGGGGGCTCACGCACCGTCAACGCGGTAAAAGGGGCACTCAGACGTTCGATAAGAGAGAATGGTGGACCTGCTCTTCTGCAATCGTGTCTGGGCCCGGGTAAAGCACAATATCTTCATATCGGGGGGGAATGAGTTACCCGTGAGAAGAGGAGAGGCGGAAAAAAAAAGACATCACAACTCAATGGATCTTCCTGCGAGCGGCCGCCCCTTCTGCGAATTCTTGAGCCTCCGTGTGGAGCGGTGATCCCTCGTGAATCGCCACTGGCGCCGCGAAATGAACCCGTATGGTTCTTCGGAAGAGAGGGGGACGACTTGAGGGGATAAAATTTCTAACCTTTATCTTCGCTTGACAGCCAGGCATCGTGCATCAGAGACCGCCCCGGGGAAAACGGCGGCTGAGGGGCGGGAGGGTAGGCAACAGGGTTATGGAAAGGGTCAATTTTCGCAAAAAGGTAGTTAAAAATCCAAGCCTCATACGAGAGGGAAAAAGGGAACTAGCCAGGAAATAAAATGAGAGATTTTTGCATCTAGCGAGCGGATTTAAAATGGCGGCGGGCAGGTGCGGCTCAAGGATTGAGGAATGACGCGGAGGGAACGCAAAACACTTCAATTAACGCATGATTGTGTACGGCATTCGTACACCAAAGAGGGGAAAGTACCGGTTCGTGACTTGCGAAAAAGGGAGGTCCGCCAAACGCGAATCGATGAAAGAATTGTACAACATAGGCTGGGGGGAGGGTCGAGTGGTACTATTATTACGTAGGATGTTCAGGGGAGGCATCGACAGATAAACCAAGTCGGGGGGAGGAGGCGTGCACGACTTTGAAAAGGGCCTGCCAATTGCGTCAGGAAGGGAATAGGGAGGTAATCCGCCGCCGACGAGGTGGGTTCTTTTAGAGGAAGGCGGCTCTGCACTAGCTGAAGATGTTGCCGGAATACCTCGCTGATAAAAGGAATGGACTCCCAATGGGTGCATCGAATGTGGGAGTGCTTGCTTAGTGAGAGGGGAAAGCGGCTCCATCTCCTCCGAGCCACCGACGAAGCCGGGCGCAATCTAATGACTCGACCGGACGGGGGAGTCAAGACAAAAAAAGGGATGGAAAAATAGGGGGTCGTGCCCGGTCATGAAAAGAAAGGGGAGGGAAATCACTAACTGGAACCACATGTCGTCGACGTAGATCAACTTAGCGCAGATCCGATCGGCAGCAGATTGTGCGTGCCAGTCCGCCGCCTTCAGATTTGGCGCAGGGACTCGCCATCGACGGAAGGGGCGCAGGGTGACTAAGCAGCGGAAAACATCGGACGAGAAAAAGGCAATCGTAAAGAAATAAGCTAGATGCACAAGAGAGGCAATCGACTTATCTAAAAGTTCCCACAACCGTTCAGTTGGAGTGGTCCACTGATGTGCGGATGGTAATAATGAAGGTCTGATGATCATTTAAGACTACCGTGAACCGGCTGAGTTAGAGGAATAGACTCTGTAAAGAGGAAGGGTATTTCTGCTCCTCAGAAGGGGGGGGTAACAGTATATTCCGGGCCCGACATACATCTGCAGAATTCTGGAAGCAGTCACTTTGAGTTAAAAACGGAAATGATCTATAAAAACCCACGAGGACGAGAGAAGATTTCAAAGAACTCAAAACTGTTAGTGAAAGAACTGGAGACGGTGGATCGATCGGGAAGTAACTCTTCGAGACGTCCACAGGTCAACCGGCTGGAATTCTCGTGGGGTCGTTCGCGCGGACCTGAAAAAACTTAGGAAGCGAACAAGAAAGCAGAAACAAGAAAACAGCCCGACTGCTGCTTTACCCAGTCTCGGCGATAAAGCTGAAGGAATCTTCTAGTCGAGTGTGCCGTTCGTAAAATTGCATCCTGCAGTTTTGATCAGCAATAAGTCGTTAACCCGCCGCCCACTTTTGGAGATGGCAGAAAATCTGAAGTCGGAGGAGAATCAATCTATCTCCGGAGAAAAAAGCCTAGCGATCGCGCGTGAAGGGAAGATGCGGGCCCGGAGTGAGAGAACTGGGGGGGACCGGATGACCCCACTCTTGAAATCGTGGGAGGGAAAGTGGGTATGGATCTGCTCACCCCGTCGGCGAGGATAGATTTATCGCGCACCACGCGGTCGAGGGGGGGCCCGAAGAAAACTTAATCAAGAAAACCACGATCCATCCTCTAATGGGGGGGTCGAAAAAGTCAGGTATCGAGGTGTACCTCTTCGGTGAAATAAAGTTCGCGCAAAGAGCCTAGCTCGTCTAAGCAACATCTGGCGTGGACGTAGTTTTCAAAACCTTCGCTCCGGGGGGCCTAAGGGGATTCAGATTGGCAGCTCCCTACCTGCGGGGAGCAATGGAAAGCGCCTCCCACTCCATCCTAAAAAAGAGGATATCGTCACACTCAAGACAAAGAAACGTACAGGAGGTGGTGAAATCTTCCCGATGGTTTCATAAGATGCTTTTAAAAAACGGTGACGTCCCGTTAAAGGGGACCCCTTTGGAGGCGAGAAGTAGAAAATGCTCTCTCGACCGTGGAGAGGCGGAGAGGGGGGAGGCACAGCGGCCCAAAAGAGACTCATTCACTCCGCCAGACCGCTACGACGGGGACAGGAATTCAAAATACTATTGAGAGCATTGTCATTTCCAGGGCTATGTTGCCGAGGAGAATATTAAGAGTACTCCGCATAAGACGGACGAAAAGTTAAAATAAACATGAACTGCCTACCCGCGGGCGCCTTCCGTCGCAAAACCGGTCCTGAGGGGAAGCAAGAGGGATGCGAGTGCCGTAAGCTCTGTGGAGGAAACGAGGGGAAAACCTAAGATTGCTCACCAGGGAATCATAAAGGAAGAAAAAGGGGTCCCCGAGGTGCCAAGGGAGCCGGCGCCAAGTGCGATGATTCATCAACGTCGCAAGGCGAGCGAGTAATAGGATCGGTCGACGGAGACGGGCGGCTTCTAGAATCGCGACGTTTCAGGTTGCAGTGATGCCCCTGTTTGCTGATGCGCTATCAGTAAGGCGCTCACAGACAGAAACAAAAGACATACTAACCCTATGGATATTTTGTCAAGGCGGGCCCAGACAGCACGATGCAATAGCAGACCAAGGGAAAGAAAAAGAAGGATTATCCGTTGAAGAAGAAAAGCTAACGGAAGCCGCGAGTTTCGGGCTGCCAACAAACAGGAAGAGAGGTACGAAGGAACGCAATCCGCTGGCACCTAAAGGCAGCCATTCTAACGTATATACTGCTTGGGAAAAGTCTTTCTTGGGCCCTAGCGATTGACCGCTGCTATAGAAAGAAGCGAAGGGAGCAGAAGATAACATCCGTATCGCTGAATCGGGCCCGTATCCTTGAGCAGAGCGAAGCCCTGGTGGAGATAACAATGGTGACAGGGGAACCAGGAACGGTAAAAAAACAGGGGTTGCTCTGCCTGCCAAGGCACATAAGCCATGGAGAATCAAGGATGAAGGTACTGGAGTGCTGGAAAAGGTGAGGGTGACCTGAGTTCTGCGCAGGGGGGGCTTTGACGGCAGTCCACGGTCACATATTCGGGAAGCGAACGGAAATTGGAAAATAAGGATTGGACAATGGTGTCTAGGGAGAATCAGATACTGAGACGGACGCTGGAGCTGATCGGGTGTGGACCGGACAATCTCACTTCATGTGAACCGCATCGAACAAACAGGAGGAACATAGGGTTTTCTGTGAAACGTGCCGGGACTGACCCGCCGCAGCCGATCAATCTGCGTCTAAATCCCTGATACGCCGAACGAAATGAAAGCGTGATTTCCGAGCGGTCCTCATCTACGGGATGGGTCGAGTAAGCCAAGCAGCGAAGCAGAGAAATCCCAGGCACTGCGTTTACTGGCGGTTGGGGGTAAAATACTTGGCAATGGCATGGAGTGCGCGGACAGCCAGTTCCTACGCTGTCTGGCGACTCCTAGACCTAAAACACGGCGGGACAGATGGTCGAGAGATATCCTACCTAGGATATCGGATCCGAGCAGGGAAGAAAGGGCAGTTTTCTGGACATCATCGGCAGAGATGCCATACTATATCATCGGTCAGCTCTCCGCCCTAGAGCGGGTGGCCGACAAGAATCTTACCAAGCAGAATTAATGACGGATTTGCCTACCGTAGAAAGTGCCAGAGGGTGGATCATAGGAAAGCTCTGGAATATGTCTCAAATCCACTCGGAGGATCAAGAAGAAGCAACTCAACCGGAGAGACTGATCGTCCAGATGTGAAAGAGCTATGCGTCGTAGCCTGGCCCGTCACATGACAACTATCGGAATCTGTCCGGGCGGGATGAGTGTTGAAAAAACACGTTGCTAACGACGGGTCGCGAAGCAGAAAACACAAGGGGCAAGAGGAGCGGGACGCTATCCGACATACACGGGAAAGTCGACCGATCCTAAGGAGCACATCTTCATTTTCGAGGAATCGCTCGAGACCGAAGCGGGACAACTTTCGACAGGGTGACCTCGTCAGTGGGGAACGCCGTCTTCTTCGAAAATCGCCGTGACAGCTCGGGGTGATGCCGGTACAAACCAAAGGAAAATTTAAAACCTGGTTCAGGAAGGGGCGCCGTGTGAATCGCATGTTTTTGGGGTTTCTTTGCGCCGGGGGCTCTGAATAATTAAGTAGTGTAAGTAATCATACGAGGAAACTAGACAAATAGCACAGCAAAAGAATTTGAATCGCGCGAACCGCGAAGTATTAGAGGGCGGAATTTCCTGTGAAAAATGTAAGGCGATCCGCCCGCCGCGGCACGAATTAGCGCATAGTGTTCGGGGGGAGGAGAACAAGAGGGCCTGTGGCCGTAAGTGCGAAAAGCTGTCAAAATACCGGTACTCAAACTGTTCAATGCTGTGCGCGAGGTGTGACGATATCGGGGGGATCGCTTAGGATGGGGCAGTGGCGCTCGGGGACAGAGTAACCGCAAGGAGGGGGGAGGAGAGCCACTCTTTCAGGCCGATTGCCCCCCTGTCGAGAGAGAAGTGAAGTGGAACCTACCGGGTCGATGTTGGGTGGGAGAGGAAGCTGAGAAATCTGCTCTCCTTTCCTATGGCGACCTGGGGACCTCGCTGATTACCGAAGGGATCGATCCCATTGCAGCGAAGGAGTGGGGAGGGGGGAAAGGTAGCGGCTCCTACCTCCAAAAGCGCAAGGGAGGGGATAATAAAGGACTCTACCAAAGTCGAAAACCATCAGTTAAAGCAGCTACGAATATGGCGTAACATTGACAGGGCCAAATAGAACCAGGTCTATCCGCCAGGTTTCGCACGGACCGTCAATTAGCGCAGAGGGCGTCTGGCTCCTAACGTCCTCAGAATTGCAGTGGATTCCACCAGGAATTCAGATTTGCTGCTGCTCCGACTACTATCTCTGCGCCAGGGTGAAGAAAAGGTCGTCCGATGGCGAGAAATGGGGGGGGGAGAAAGGGTCGGGCGTGCAAACCCATCCGGCAAACAAAGAGAGAAGTCTCTAGCGAATTGCCGATAAATTGGGTCCACAAAAAAAATTCAAGTCCTTGCGTGTTGGATTGTCAAAGATAGCGTTTTGCATCGGAGAAAAAAAAGTCTCCTTCAGGGTAGAGTATCCCGGAGAAAAAAACCGGGAACGAGGGGCGCTGGACGCTGCGGGACCGATCGAATCTGGGCTGATCCACCAAGCGTTCAATTGAAACGCATTCCTTTGGACGGTTCGGGGAA
>Ga0179593_1500555_pt1 | contig 19768 bp, 20 predicted proteins | sample CZODoug2_1_08_16_FD_185931 | JGI IMG/M metagenome (GOLD analysis project Ga0179593, IMG submission 185931) | Vadose zone soil fungal communities from Angelo Coast Range Reserve, California, USA - CZODoug2_1_08_16fungal (PacBio error correction) | ecosystem: Environmental > Terrestrial > Soil >...
ACTCCTCTTTCTATGGGAAACCCAAAAAAAAAAACTGGAACCCAATGCCCCGTTTGGCAGTCCATTTACGTTCGATAGAAAAAGAACTCTTTGGACCAATAGTCCTGGAAGCTTTCAATGAGCCATCCATAGTACAAAAGATGATAGAGGGTTGGTAGACCATCTACTTATTTCTTTAGGAAAAGAAAAGCACAAAAAAAAATCAGGGGACAACTAGAGACTGAGTCTAGCTCTTATCAAGGATTGAACTCGCAAAGCTTAAGGGAATTCACATCTCAGTCCTAGGAAAGAGGGAAGAAGTTTAATGAATAAATGCAAACATGGGGGGGGGGGAAAGGGTCATAAAGAATGAACGGGAAAGGGAAAGGAGAAACATGGAAAACGTGAAGGGTTTACTGTATGAAGGGCAGTGAACCATCCTGAGAAAGAATATTAACTTAAACGGGGGGGAGGGATTTGGGGCGAATAGAAACGCAAACTCTTGGGGACGAGGACGCCCCATTCAATTCTCTTGGTTAGGAAAGAGGTCCACTTGTCCAGTGGAGGGAAATAATACGGGAGAGTTCCGACTAATGAACTTGGGGGAGGCAAATGTCATAAAACCAGCGCATCTGCGGCTAGAAGGAGAGAGAAGGGCCTTTGTGCTAAATATCATTGAGAGCCGTCGCCCCTAACTGGGGAAAAAAGGCAGGAATTGGGGATGACCTGATGCAATCATAAGACACTCTCCCCCACTTGGGGGAGGGGGGGGGAACGAGTTGTCAAGGGAGAGTTCCAAAACGGCAGGGGAAATTCGGGCGCGTGGAAGTGCAGCAAAAGCCACTGCTCTAAGGAATAGTTTTTTTCGTATGAGAAAAAAGGGTCAAGACGGGTGGTACGAAACGAAAATCTCAAAATACACCCAGGGTTGGGCAAAAAGAGGGGGAAGACTCTTAAAAAGACTGGTAAAGAACGCGCTCCAATCCGCTGAAAGGGAAAAGTTTAATTCCAAGGCACCAAAAGGCCCAAAAAATCCCCCCTCAAAACATATAGAAGAAGATTGGATACGGAAATAAATGAGGGCCATGGGGGGAAAGAAGGTCAAATTCGAGCATCTTCACCTTTGAAGATCCTTTTTTGCCTGTTCCCGCCTGAGGGAAAAAAGAAAAAGTCACTAAAGAGAAGGAGTCGCTCTCGAGACTAAAGGAGGAGGACCCTTATAGATTGAATCGGGTAATCGGAAAAGACAAAGTCGAAGGTGTGTCTGTCCTCGATAGAAGAGAGACCTCCGGGCCACAAAGGGGGTGGGAAAGTTCATCGGGTTGTCCAAAACAAAACAAAAAAAAAAGACGAAGAAGTATTAATGACAGGGTTCGGAACCCATAAAAGATTGGAGGAAGACACTCTTGCAACAAAACCCGGTTTCCGACACTCGACAGGGAGGATCCGAAAACTGTTGCTCAAAAACACTTTTCGACACGTTCACAATTCTTAATTGAGGGAGGCCAAGACCGATTTGATAGGGCCGTGATACTCAGAACAGTCTCGCGAAAAGGTAGGAGGAATGTATCAAATTCGCCCGTAAACGGGGAAGAGACAGATTTCTCAGGAAAGATCCCCTGATTGGGGGACGATAAAGACGAAATCGTTTTAAACCGGGAGAAAAAGGACGTCAATTTGAAATAACCAGAAGGAAAGGTTCGGTGAGCTAACAAGGGGAAAGACTACAGAAGATTCCTAGCAAGCAAGGAAAGGATAAAGTCTTAAAAACTCCGCAATTATAGCAAAAGCTTAGGGGTCGGGGGGGGGGGAAGTAGGGTAAGACAATTGTCCACATTGAAGCTAGCTCGGCAAAAAAAAGGGGGGGGGGAGGATGTCTTTAAAATCTATGTATGGAGCGAACGTGCCGGGGCTGTCTGATAGAGGAAAAAAAAAAAAAACTAGACTCAATGGGGGACGAGAGTTCTCTCATCCGGGGGAGGGAATTACAGGGTAATGGAGAGGATGTTAAAGGAGGGAGAATAACATCTTGGGGGGCGCTGGATGGGAAACTTAGGCAGCAAGGGGCGACTATTCACAATATGGAGTCGACGAGAGAGAGAGAAAAAGGAAATCGTACTGAGAACCAAAGGAAAAATGGAGAAAGATAAGAGACAGTCCGGGTTCCGACATAGGGGAGGTAAGCATACATCGAGGAGACTCAGTAAGGAATGGTTGAAAAGTCAGGAAAGGAAATGGAACCTGTAAGTAAAGGGTCTCTCCGAAGATTGAGAAAAAAAGTGGGGGAAAATAGGGCACAAGGTGGGCGGCATTTGGAGGGGGTTAGGGGGAGGGGGAGGAAAATTAGAAATGCGGGGAATAAATGCGGGAAGTATCGTTACCGGGGGGAACGCTGCAGGGAAAATAAAGGAGCAAAAATCGGGAAGAACGAGAAGGCTGGGTTAAAGAAGAAAGTCTATTCGTCAAAAGACTCCAACAACAAAACAGAATTAGGGTTCTTTGGCCAGCGCTTCTCACTATTGTAGAGGGAGAAGGAGGAATCCTTTAGGAGGCCTCACGATTCGGGGGAAGAGACGGGTAGGGGAAGAGAATGCATCTTCAAACAGGGAGATTTATGAAAAAGGGGAGAGAAAGGTGCAAAAAGAAGAAACTGAGCCAACACCATGGAGCATTTAGATATCCGTCCCATGTGGGAAAGCGAAAAAAGGTCGCAGGTCGTAGGCTGGGATTTTGATAATAGTGGGTCCAGGAGGAAATCAGGAAGATGCGAATTAGGTAGCCGGGCGGAGGGGAAAAGTTTGGGAAAGAAGAAATTATTAAAAAAAACGATAGGTTTCGGTTCACTCTCAGGGTCGATTTGAAGAACACACAGGGTGGAAAAGAGGGAGGTTGGCTAGCATGAAGATGAAACGGGTTAAGAAAGCAGTCGATATGAGGGCCTAAACTTCCTTCATACTGATAAAGAGGGGAAATAAAAAATCCTTAAGGAACCAAAACACGAGTATTGAACCTTGATATATGGAGGCGAGGTAGAAAGGTCAATTGAACAGAACTGTAGAGTAACACATAATAGAGGAGACTGAACGGCGAAGGGTGACATAAGAAAACCAGAGAAGAAAGGAGAAAATAAGTCACTCAAAATATGGGTTGCCAGGGCAAAAGGTGGAACATGTTGCCTTCACTCTAACCGTGTAGAAAAAGGCGGGAAACATGAAGAAATACATGGATAAGAATGGGAAAGATGACTAAGGGCGGGAGGGGGTAGATACAAAGAAAAGCCAGGTCTTTAAGGGAATCTATCCTGAGATTTGAGAAGCGGAAAAGGGTCAAATTTGTAGGGGACGTTGATGAATAGTGAAAAACAAGGAAGGACAAAATTCCACTCGGTAAGGGGAAAACTGCAAGCCTTCTCTTGTGAAGGTAGGGGTAAGAGGAAACCCAGGAATAAAGAGAAGAATCGGGAAAGTCTAGGGAAAAGAAAGGGGGGAGTGACGGGAGTTCTGACCCAAATGTCTCGCGACCAGAAAACATCGTTTGTCTCCTTGATGTGGTCAATAAGGAAGGGAGCAACGTGAAGGAGGGAAAAAACTTGTGACTACATCGCAGCGTAGCATACTGTTACAGGGTAATTAGAAAGAGGAGGGGTCTGGGTGGGGACTTACGGAAGATAAAAGCACGGGGGTTATATGGCCACTCAGAAACAAGTTATGAATGCTGGTGGTAGTTTTCAGTTCAATACAAGGGGATCTGTTTCAGCGATTATCGTTTAAGCAGATGAGAAGGGAGGGATCGAAACAGCAAAAAAGAGAGCTGGGAGGTGACATTGACTGACTGCAGCAAGAGCTTGTCTGAGGAGGTTTTCAAACCTGAGCGTTTTGGAGAAAAAAGGAGGGTCGCAATATGGGGGGGGGAGTCGTGTTACTCGAAACAAAAGGAGTCACCTGCTAAAGTCTGATTCGTAGGAGGTGCTTAGGATCCAAATAGAAGCACTGATCGAAAGGGAAGGAAATTGTTGGAGCCTAGGGATCGGGGGGGAGGACCCATTTTTTTTCGGCGAAATCAGAGATAAAAAAAAAAAGGGAGGAGGAGGGAAAAGAATATGTCAGGGGAGAATCAAAGGGCATCAAAAATCCTAACGAACGGTAAACTATCTTGAGGAAGAAAGCTCAAGAGCGTATACTCATGGACCGCGAAGGAACCGAAGGGAGTAAGACTATCGAGTATGACCGATAGAGGGAATATATCGGAGCCACGATGGCTGAAGGAACGCACAGGTTGAAAACTACGCTAACTGATTTCACGGAAATTCCCGAAACTTGCCAAAAATCGGGATGGCAGATTCGAAGTAAGAGGGGGAGGTCATCGGGGGACGTTGGGTCACCTCTCAATGGAATATCGGGCAAGATCCACTACAACCACGGGAAGACATTGGGCATTGGGAGTGAAAGAGAAAAAAGGTTTCAGAGCGGGAGAGGGAGGGCTGGTCAACCAAGGGGGGAGGGGGAAAAGGCCGAGGCGAAAGGAAAAGGTTTAAAAAAGAAGGCGTAGTTAGCGGGGGGGGACTTGGATTGGTCCGTGAGCAAATCCGAGGAAAAGCAAGGAAAAAAACGGGGAAGGGAACTTTTTTTTTCAACGACTTTATGGGGGGTTTAGGGGGGAAGAAAACCCGCAGAATCGGACACGGAGCAGAGATTCTAGACGGCTAAGAGAAGAGAAGCTTTGAACGGCACAGAGGGGGGGGGGGAAAAGGCCTCTTGGAGGGAACAAAAAATGTGAAGAGGTGGAGGGGGGAAAAAGAAACTTGTCCAGGGGGAAACAATGACTGCATGCCACGAGACGAACACATTGCCAACCTGGCCGAGGGGGAGTTTCAACAGCCGTGAAAGGGGATAAAATCCAAAGAAAAAGAGAGAACAAGCAGGCTTTGCGACTTTGGTATCCTAGCTTGAGGAACAACCAGAGGGAAGTATGCGGAGCAGTCCCTACAATGGTCCCGCTTGCAGACTGAAAGAGAGCGGTTCTGCGTGACGGAACTCCCTGGGAAGGGGGGTGTCCAGAAGGAAGATTCTAGAATCCTGATAGCATCGTGGCGCGTCGCCAGCGCTCGTCAGGGAGCGCAGGGGAGGAGCACTGAAGGAGAGGGACTTGAAAAAGCTTATCAATCCTAGCCGCCTCCAGCTTAAGAGAAAAGGGGGGCGGAAAGGGGGGGAATTTTCGTTCTTACTTATTTGAGGTTGTGGGCATGCATTGGGCCCAGCAAGACGCACTGCATAAGAGAAAAGGTGGTAAGCGGCATGTTGGGGGGGTTGAGGGGGGAAAAGGAAAACTTTGAAGAAAATTTGTTTAAGTAACTCAGTACAGAGAAAAAAAGAGAGTGGGGGGATCATAATGAAGCCAGACTGTGTTACAGCTAATTCAGGGGAGAGAGAAAGGAGGGAAGATTTAAGGACGGTTCAGCACCTCATTGAAAAAAAGGACGACACAGCCCTCCGCCAGCAAAGGGATAATGGCTAAAAGAAGAGAAGGAGAACATTTTAAAAGTGAGAAAAAAGGGATCGCTATCAACTTTCTTCAAGAGAGACTCGCAGGGGGGGGGGGGGGGGGGGGGGCCCTTCAAAAGAAAGAATATGAAAAAGAGTCCTTCGTATTTCTTCACTCAGGATGAAGTCATAGAAAAAAAGGGAAAGATATCTCTAGGAAAACTGAACACCGACGAAAGCTTGGATCCTACTCAGGAAGCAGAATCCTCAGGCCGTTATCAAGGAGAAATAGCGCTAAGAGACGCCTATTCCGACCTACAACCTGGAACGAGCTCCACACGCCCGACAGGGAGGGGAGGGAAAACACTCTTGGAAGAAAAGGAATCCCAAAGGGGGTCCAAAAGCGTCAACATGCGCAAGAAAAGGGGGAGCCCTAGTTATGAGAAAAAACGTTTTCAAGAGGAGAAGGAAAGGGGCCAAAAAATACCAGACGGGTGGCATGTTCACGTGCAAAAGACATTTCCTGAAAAAGATGGGTTTTCAAGGGAAGAAACTATCGGGAAAACGCCGGGAACGAGGAGAGAAAATCGTAAGTAAAGAAGGGGCCAAGGATTGTCGCCCCCCCTTGAAAGGGGCAGCAGAGGAAAAAAAGTGACATCCTCCACTCAAAGCTCCCGGTTCGCTTGATGCTACTAGAAAAAAAGAAAGGCCCTCCTTCGCTCCCTGAGGGGAAAATTCAGCCGGGCTGAGAACTCAAGGATCAAAAGGAGGAGCTACTGGGTTTGAGGGAAGAAAAATTCCACCGCCTTGAGCCGCATCTAAAATGCTAGGAAAGAGAAAAGTAGGAAATGACTACTACTTACTCCAACCAGAAGAACTGCCGAAGACGGGGGGGGGGAGGAGAAGTTATTTCGGCAAAAAAGGGAGGGGACAAACTTGGAGTGCTAAGGAGAGGTTTCGGGGGGGAGTAGAGACGCGAAAAGGGCTTCATTTGAGGAATGTCAGGGGGCAGCCTTGCGTTCCAAGTCCAGGGCTAGGAGAGGGAGAAAAACTATACGGAACTCTTTACTGGACCATCGGAGAGAGGAAGCATTTCCGGGCAGCCGAAAAAGAGAGGTACACGGAAAGGCTCTTTCAGAGAGGGAGCCTTTACCGATGAGACCCGATCAGTGACTGGGAGGGAAGGGAGAGCCTTATCATTAAACACAACAACGTTTTGGAAGAAAAGGATTTATACCATGTTGCGGAAGCAGTGACGAAGTTAGGGGAACACAAGTCTTAAAGCGCTTGACACATCATTGAGGGCCGGTCTCGTTACCGGTACCGCTTCATAGGGCGTCGGGCAGAGCAGGAAGTCCTTCCTGGGCCGGGAATCTCCTGCTGGGGGGGGAAGTATAAGTTGCTGAAAGTTTATAAAAAAAGAGGGGAATATCACAAAGAGACTGCGTGGCAATTGAGAGATCGAAGAAATGGGGGAAAGAAGAACTGACATCGACTCTATCATCGAAAGGGGCGAAGTGGGTCCGTGTACTCCACATCAGGCAAAACAGGAGTAGTGGAAGGGAAACTTTCATAAGGTTTGAGAGGAGCACGGGAGGAAAATCACCAGCGAGAATTAGGATTCCTGACTTCGGCCGGGAATAGATGTTCGGAGGCTTGTCGTGGGGGGAATGCTCAGGTGGGAAAGGGGGGAAAAACGGCATTCAGTTACTCGGGACTATGCGTGATCTTGGAAGCGCTCATTTGAGTGGACAAACCTCTAGGTGCTATAAGGAGATGGGAAGGGGTTCTCGGGAGAAACAAAGGGGCTTGAAAAGTCGGTTTAGAGACTAAAACCATGCAGGATGCCACCGTGTGTAGCGTAAGGGAAGGAGGGTCCTCAACGGCCTGCAGAAAACCCGCTCCATAATCGGACCAAAGGGGAAGGAGGGAAAAAACCAAATTAAGGGGAACTCGGGAAAGGGCGAGGAAAAAAGATGAAAATGAGGGGATGAGTGCGGAAAAGTCAAGTACGTTTCAGTGCTCGCGTCGAGTCCGGTAAAGGACGACACTGGGGGAGAGGACTGGGAGAACCGGAGAGTAGAATTCTCAGGAGATTCTATATAGGACTGCAGGGACGAAAATTACCAGGAGGTTGGCGCAGAAAGTCTAGGAATCGAAAAGCGGGGAAAACTTATGGTAACCATACCAAAGGGTGGGGAGCTGCCGCAAACCTGGTGCGTGGTCAGAAAGCACAAGCCTATGACAAAGAATAGGCGCAGGGGGGGGGGGGGAAGCATGATCATCAAAGAAACAGTTTGCCATTTTGTCTTAGTCCGTGGCAGACAAGGCAAATAGAGGGGAACTAAGCCCAAATGGGGGACGTGCTGAGCCTCTCGGAACGGGTTAAAGCCGGCAATCGGAGAGGTCTTGGGAAGTTCTGAAGGGGCTAGGGACACTCCAAATGTGGGCCTACAGAGGAGAGAAGAGTTGAGGGGGCTGATTGAAGATTGGGGAGGGGGTGCGTTAGAGGCCCATAAAAAGCCAAAGGAAGGACCACAAGTGGAAAAAGAGAGCCTTGGGTGTTCCATCCTGCTTCTACCGGAAAGGGGGAAGACCCGAGGTCGGAGAAAAAAGAGAAGATACTTCTCCCTATTTAAACAGGGAAGTGGCAATCAGGCTGGGGGGACATTACCAGTGGGACAAAAAACGTCCAGAAAAATTTCGCCATTCAAGGCACCAAAGGTTTCTGCGTGTAGTTTATCGGGTCAATAAAAAGGGAGAGGGTTCCGGGGAGAGCGTGGGGAACGCACAAGGGAACTGAAGCCGGTGAAGGACCTTCGCAACCAGGAACCCCCCCCGGGGGAAAGAAAGAAATAAAAAAGGGACTTGCGCCGCAATAAGAGAAGGGGGATGGGGGACACCGAAGGTTGGGGTCTCAACAGGTCTGGTAAGAAATCTTTGGGTTTGCTCGATATAGTGCAACGAAAGAGAGCCGGTCGGGAGAGCTGCCAAAAGCCTGCTTAGGGGACTTCTCTGCCAGGAGAAAGAGAAAGCTTGAAAGTGAAAAAAGGGTGCGGGATTTGGCCCAGGACACTGGGCCGACGTTTCAGGGGGTGGGAAAATGGCAACATTTTATTCTCTGCGAACAGCTCTAGGAACCCACCACGAGAAAAATATGAATGGTGGGAGTGAAGGGGAGAAATCAAAAAATTAAGCAAACACAGCCGCCCTCGGAAGGAAAAAAGGACGTCACATCCTCCAATCATACTTAAGTAGAGAATAAAATTGAACCTGAATTAGGGGGTTGGTCAGTCTCTCGATAATTGATCTGTTGGGTCGCGGGCCTATATCGAGAACCACCCACGAATGGGAGGAAGAGGGGAAGAGACAGAGGTGAAACTCGGAAGCTCGGAAAAGGAATTGAAATCTGCAGCGCATCTGGGCGATGTGTCGAATGACCAGAAAAGGAAAGAGAAGTCGTAACTCTCCTGAGAAGGGGGAGAAAACAAGCAAGATGGAAACCAAAAAGAAATCAGTAAATACCTTGGAGGAGGGATAAAAACGGGGATAGAGGATGGGCGAACAACTTCATTGGACCAAGCTTCGGAACATGAAAAGGGGTTCAAATAGGGGGGAGAAGGAATGAGGAAAAAGGATTAGATCGGTTTCCGAGGGCACTTTCACCGGAAAAAAGGGAAGGAATTAAATCCGGGAAAAAACGGGGAAAAAACTGTTTGTATTGCGGGGGGGGAAGAACGAAAAGCAATCAAATCTTACACCGTATCGAAACTGGAAGAAGGGATCGATGAAAACTGTTAAGTGAACTAGACCAGGTAAGGGACCTCCGGCGGCCGCTAGGTCGCACAGTTCCGATCTGCGAGAAGTCCAGGGTTTTGAAGAATGGTTGAAAGATAGGACAATGCCGTACTACACTGAAATAGGTCTGGGGGGGGGACGGGATGCCACCCGTGAAGATACCTCAATGGGGGGGGGGGGGGGGGGTTGGGGGGGGGGGGGGGGGTGGGGGGGGGGGGGGGGGGGTGGGGGTGGAAAGCACTAAAAGATCGTCAGCCGCTTTTCTATTGGATCGAAAAGACAAAAAATCGGAGGACGGGCAGCTCACCAAGGGCTGTCAATTCGGCCCAGGGTACCGCATTGCTCCTGAGAGGGGTTCTGAGGGCACTCCTGGGGAAAAACTTGGGGGGAGGCTCCCGAAGTCCACCAGTCCTCGCATCGGAGAGGAGGGACGATAGCAAGTTCAGACTCAGGAGGCGGTGTCAGGTCCTCGAAGAGAGAAGGGGGAACTACGGAGGGGGGGGTAAGGGCATTATAAATCAATCAATCCTAAACACCGAGACGAACGAGGGCTTTGATGCGGGGTTAAGAAAGAAGGGGAAAAAAAATGGGATATTTGGGACACCGTTAAGGACACAGATACAGAACTGTCTATAAGAAACTTTATCAAGGGCAATCGGAACAGAACGTTGCAACAACGTTTGGTTCGTCAAAGCTAATGCCGAAAAGGAGTTAACAAAAGATAGGGGGTGAGATGAAGGCGTCGCAATCTGTGCGAAATTCGAGGACAGGACTATAAAAACTTGGCAGCAAACAATTGCACCCAATATCAAACCGCCCACGGACTCAGCAAAGAGAGAGGACCTCCGGACAGGTGGCGATATCTAAAGAGGACCAGGTGTGGTAGTAGCAAGGTATCAATTCAATTCGAAAAAACGCCCGGGGGGCCTGCACCGGCAATTCAAAAACAAGGCCGATACGCCGAGACCTTCAGGAGGAGAGGCAGAATCTTAGAATCGGTAGGGAGGTCCATCGTGAGAGTCTGAGAAAAAAAGATCTTTTGGGATCACGTACCTCATGCCTCTATCAAGGGCACCAGCAGGAGAAAGGAAAAAATTCCAGAAGGGGAGGAGGTGTCGAGAGAAGTAGCCGCAAAACTGAAAGGAAGGCAACAAGGAACCACGGCCCGACTGCTGTCACAAATGGGATTTAGGAAAAAAGGGGGCAAGTAAAAGAGAAACTGATATCGGAACTGGCTCCTCGTTTCCGTCTACCACTTGTTGATCAAAAAGGAGGAAGGAAAAGCCCCAAGAAGCGGGAAAAACTGGGGGAGGGGTGCGCCAAGAAGAAAGTCGGAAGGCCAATGTAGGGCATCGGGGTCCCTCTCGAGGCCCCGGAAAAAAGGCTTAGCAGAAACCTGCACTCATAAAGATTGCAAAGTTGGTCTCAACGAAAGTCCTTGGGCAATCAGGAGAAGAAGGCTGTGGGCATAGAAAAAGCTAAGGGATCCCCGTTGGGATGAGAAAAAAAAAACGAGAGAAAGAAGAGGCAAAAGGAACGGCGGAGCGACTCCTCCAGTGCCGACCACACACGCCTGCGGAGAGAGGATTGTTTGAAGTAGGAGAAACCGAACTTGGCCGAATCTGACTAAAAAAAGAGGAGGAGGGCTGGCACGTCCGGGGCATCTTCACAGAAAACGAATAAGGTGGAGGAGCGCTTTTATGAGGACTCGGCCCGGCTGATTGACAATTGAAAGGTACCTGGAGGGGCTTCTGGAAGGGGATAGCATCAGCGCAAAAGCGATTGCGAGGGGAACTTCTAAAAAAATTTGTACCAATGAGGAAAGGAATATGAAAAATACCGGGAAATCCCGGTCAACATCGGCTTTCTAATAAGAAGAAGTTAAGGGCACGAGTCCATCAAGCTCACGTTAACATTGAAAGAACCTCTCTGGCCAACTAGCTTTCAGGAATGGAAAAAAGTTGCGCACGGCTTGACCTACTGATTTAAGGAAAATGTATAAAAAGGGGGTGAGAGGAAACGATCTAAAGTTGCTTAGCATTTAACGAGTGAAGGGGAAAAAAGGGGGATCCAGTCTTGGAAAAGATTTGGGAGGGACAGATAAGTAGGGAAGTGGGAATCGGTTATCGGGAATCGTCCGGAGAAGGAAGGTAAGAGCGACCAAAGCGCGGGGGATCAAGAAAAGGCGTCCCGGAAAAGAGACATTTGTCGGATGACAAGAGACGGCGGTTTATTTGCCTAGCTCTCACGAGTGGGACCTAAAGGAAGAGGAAGGAGCAGGTCTTCACTATACATACGAATGATCGGGTATAGCGGCCTTGGGAGGTGTGAGACTAAGGAACGGGGGCAAAAAATGGTCCGCTACCACTAAAAAGGGGGCGAAAACAAAAAAATGGCGCATTGAGCGACCATTACTGAGTCCGTAAGCTCGATGTGAGGGTTTTATGATAAAAAGTCAGGTGGCGGAAACGAATTATCAGAGGAAGAGAAAGAGGGGTCACTGGGGGGCAGGCAGCGCGTAATAAATTCAAAAAAGAGTGTACTTAAATCAACGCTGCTTCGATGGAAAACAAAGGTGCAGTGAACATTGTACTTGTTGAGTCCGAAAAAAAAAAGGACTGCACCGGGGTTATCTTAGAGCAGTGGAGGAGGTACTAAACGAAGAAAGAAAACCGCATCAGAAGGGGGGAAACGTCTAAAGAACTAGGGCCCAGCTTCACCAGTGATCAAAAGTGTAATTAGGATAGGAGGTTCGGGGGAAAGAAACTTCCGCAGTGTTCAGACGCGCGAAAATCAAAAACCTCCAGCGGTCGAGACGCTAGAACCATCTGCGAATTGGGGTCAATCTGAGGCGTGACCTCATTTGGAGACTAAACAAGTAAAAAGGAGGTACGTCCTCAGAAAAGGATCGCAAAGTTTAGAGAAAGAAATACTCAAGAAGGTGAGAAGAAAAACGTCGGGGCGGGGCAGAGAACATCCTCAAGCCTGCTTGACGAATAGGGAAGTCGTGACTCTAGGATTCCTGTTGGAGAAAGAATCCGAAAGTATTGTCAAGGGGGTCGTGGGAAGGGGAGCATTCCGAAGCGTTAACCAAACAGGGAAGAAAAAGGGGGGGGATTTCGCACATCTAGGAAAGGTGGAAATAGAGCAGTAGCTGCTTGTCGAAAGAACCTTGTATCGGAAATCAAGCTAAAAGGAAATAGCGTTCAGACGGGGGGAAAGTTGATGGGCGGGAGGTTTGCAAACTAAATCCCATAAAGTGAGCGACGACCAAGTTTCAACATGCGTTGGTCTCCGGGTTAAATCGCCAGTGAATCGAACAGAAAAAAAGGGAAAAGACTCAGAGAAGCGGAAGGGCGAACGTAAAACCAGGTTCATTGAATAACCAATGAAGGGGGGAAGGGGACTCGTTGCGCAGACAGAAAAGGCGGACACCGGTCCCCATCAGAAAAGCTGGCTGCGTTAGGTATCTGGGAATAAGAAGGTTCTGTTTTCCTCGCCAGGAGAGGGGAAATCAAAAGGGGGGGGGGGAAAAAATAGGGAATGAAAGAACAGGGAACGGCAAGACGATGAGATGAAGATGGGATGGCCGAGTCCTAGTCGGAAATGTCTGGAGTTGCTCAACCCTTCCCCTCAGGGGTTTTCAGAGGGGCTCAGAAAAAAGATAAAACCGTATCGAGAGCGGACATCCTTCGTCGTGCACTGGGAATCGATGAAAAGGATAACAGAGGAAGTGATAGGGGAGAGGGAAGGTGGCCCCGGGTGGGGCACGGGCCACGGAGGGTATCCAAGTGGGGGGTATCTCTTCGGAAAGAAAAAAATAGGAGGAGGAAAATATATGTCTAATATAATCCAAAGAATGGGGGACGAAAAACCAGCCAAAAACCCACAAGGTGCAAACCACTACGCGCAAGATAAAGAGCAGGCCATACAAAAAAGTGAGTGGAAGAGAGACGATAATGAACTATCTGGTTTTCGAGGAAGGGAGGGAACCCATTCTTAATCTGTTGAAGAAAAACGCCAGAAATAAAACTCTCGAAGCTCTTGAATTCTATCATGTCTTTCAGACGAAGGGCTGGGTGCGAAGTCCTACTTGGTCCTTCTCTGTGCTTGGCAAAGCCTCGGCAGGAAAAAAGAAAGGTCTTAACCAAAAAAGACCACCGACAAGAAGACTTGTGGAGAATGGCCACCGGCTAATGGAAGGAAGTGTCCCCAATGGTCAGACGTTCGCAAAAGACCTGTTAACAGGGGCGAAAGAGGCGATGATAGAAACATAAGTGTCCCTGCGCTTTCCCTGGGCAAGGAAGGAGGGGGGAAAAAAAAAATACAAAAGGCTAGGTTGGTCGCTCGTTTATGGATTTGAGAAGAACGCACGAAAAGGCACGTTAAGATACGTGGGGGGAAATGTGAACTGTGGGAACTCCATCTCTACAAAGGAAATCAGCAAAAATGCGAGGGTCCACCGTTTTACGTATGGGCGCCCTGGGGGGCAAAGGGGGGAAAAAAACCTCTTTGCCTGAAGTTAAACTTCCTATAACACATTGAAAATGTCGCTATGTAGGGTATTAGCAACTTCAGGAAAGATACATCAAAACAAAATACAAATATTCTGAAAGACTTTAAGGGTATCGAAAAAAAGAGCTTAGGCGACTCAAAACCATTCGTCGCGGAAGTGAGATAGTCAAAAAGGACACGCTTGCGAACCATAGGTTTCTTGAAGGTCCTGGGGGGAATGGGTTCGGTCCAGGGGACTCAACATTCAAAAACTCGAAGAATGAGGAGAAAGGGAAGGAGTCTCTCGTCGAATGTTATAAGCGGCTAGAGCCTCGTCGGGGCAATCCGAGGGATACACTGAGTTTGCTTTAAAGGGGATAGAAAAGCCAATCTTCCTCTACTTTAATCGGTCACGAGGGGTTAATGACGGGACTTCCTTTAACTAGTGATGGTCGTTTTTGGAGCATAAGTTGGAGAAAGAAGAGAAGCATCGTAGAGCTGGTGTGGTCGGATCGAACCCGTTGAAATAAAGGGGGGGAGGAAAAATACGATAAATAGGAGACGGAGACACCTGTCATAGGCATCTTACTTAAAGACTGGGACATGAGAATGCTAAAAATAAAAGTCGGATCCAGGGGAGGCGTTTAAGAAAAAGGAACGACGAAACCGAAAAAAACCAAGAACAGCGAGATTACCACTTCAGAAGGAAGGGAAAATATAAGGCTCCATGTTTTATGCGCAAGGAGATCCTTCCACTTGCTATCACTTATTAACTAAAAGGGGGAAGGCAGAGAAAGGACAACAAGGCTAGAAGTACTGAGTATCTCGGCTAATTAAGTCCGATGTCCATCAAGGGAAACTAAAAGAAAAGTCTCTTTTAGACTTCCGACCTCAGTAAGCAATACGAGGAGAGATACTTTCACATAAAATTTCAAAAAAAACGAGGGGACGAGGAATTCGACTAATATTCACGGAGAGGCAAGTGTACAGAGAAACGCATGTCTGTAAAAGGGGGGCATCTTAAGAAAAAGGTGGAAAATAGCGTTAAAAAAAAAAAAAAAAAAAAAAAAAAACAAAAAAAAAAACACGAGCAGCAAACTTGCCAGCGTGGTCCGTCTCAATTTGATAATTCAATAAGGCGCAAAAGAAAAGGAAGAAAGGCGGGGGGGGGGACATGAGGGCCGTGCCGCCACTGTGCAAAGCCCTGACGGCTAAAAAGATGGGATCGGGACTCACTCCGTGGCCGGCGGCACAGGACTGCTTAGAGAAGCAAACGATGGGGGCTGGGTAACCCGGTAGTTTCAACTACGCCAAATAAAAAAGATGCAAAGGAGGACAAGGGGACAGAACGGCAGCGCGCTCAGTTTCGCTTGTTAGAAATAAAGAAAGAGAATCCGGAAGGAGGATCATCAAGCGGTAAAAAAAACTTGCGCCGCGAAACTCCTCCAAGAGGAAGCTCACCACGGATGACTTGGGTGGAAAAGAAACCGACACTTGACCTCTCTCCAAAAGGGAGGGAAAGAAGAAGAGGAGGGCTCACGTGGACGGTTTAATCTACTGAAAAAACCAATATAACGAGAGGCAGAAGAAGGGGGTCAAAGGAGAGGGGGGTCGCTCACCAGGGCGAATGGACATCGGGAAGTGCCTCCAGAGGTATTCTGGTGCAACAGCGAAAAAAAAAGGGCGCGGAGTGAGGAAATGGCAGCCTGTCTCGATTTTCAGGGGGGAGGATCTCTTCTTCGAAGACGGGCAAATTTACTGAAAGCACACTCTTGGATTCAAAAGCATCCGGGCCTCCGGCCAGGGGCCTGAACTTAAAACGAGAAGCAGTGAAGGGAATTTATGCCTTTGCTCACGGAAAAAAGAACCACGATAGGTAAGAAAGAAATGTTGGGGAAAATTAATATTTGAATCCAACAACGTTGGAGAAAGGAACTGGAACAACAGTTAAGTGAGGTTAATACACAGGAGGAGAGGTGACTTGACAGACGCATGGGGGAGGGGGGGGCCGTTTTTCGTTTACAGGGTGACTTCTTAAATGTCTGCGAATGGAAGCAGACAATCGGACTGCCGTGAATTAATTGGCCGAGAGAGGACAGAGGAGGTTTTAGGAAGCTACACAATATACTTATGTGGGAAAAAGGGAAAATCCAGGGCCTCAGAAAGGAGGACTGGGAAGCCTGAAAGAATTCGGCTCGGGATCGAAGGTTAGGGAGAAGGCAGGGCACGCAACCCCGCGATTTTCCTTAAGCTTTATCTACAAGTGGAGAGAAAGAAGACATTTCTACAACAAAGGAATTTAGATATCGCCCTAATCGGGCCCTAACCCTACGAGAGGGTGAAGGGTCCGGGGGGGGGACAATGGGGGACTTCGACGGGAAGGAAAAACTGGAAAGCTGGGATGATGGAGACCGCTAAAGTCCAAAGTCTTCGAGAAATTAGGAGGAAACAAACATCTAGGTGGACAATACGTCGCTGTACGGGCCTACGGATTTACAATGTTGAAAAGTTCGAGCAAAAAGCGGAAAAAGATGAATAAAAGAGCATTTCGGATGAGGGAAAAGGAATGTTCACACCTCTCCATTCGGGTCCTGCCGTATTAAAAGATCGAACGCCCTCGGGAACCTGGGGTCCGGGAGTGAGGCTGATTGATAAGTGTGCAAAGAAAGGATATTTCTTTAGAGGTCGAGGCCTGAGAAAGGGGCTCAACTTTCTAAAGCACGAGAGTCAGATCTAATCATTCCAATCACAATTAGGACATGAAGGAGAACCTTGAAAGGAGGTGCAGGAACTATCAAAAGATCTATGGCATCGACTAACCAGTGGAGGGATAATGATCGGTAACGGGGAGAAGACTGGTATGTCCGCCGAAGAAGAAATCTTGTCTTTGAATAAAAATCCGGACTGGGGGTGACGCTTGGACGGGGGGTGCGAAGTTTATCTCGAACGGAAGTGAAGAATCGAATATGCAACAGTTTGCAGTTGTCGAATGAACGTGGCAGCACGCCATAAACCATGAGAAAAAAGAGTCGGCTCTGAACATCTTAACCGGTGGAAAGAAAGCGGGACTCTGAGATGGGAAAAGGTCTGGGATCGGTCTATTGGGAGACTTGTTGAAGAAAGAAGAGAATTCCGATACGTTGAATATTGTAATGGGAGGGCGGGGCTGTTCCCTAAAGAAGAGTGAAAAAAAACAGTCCGCATCGTCCGGGGGGGAACGAAGTCCTTGCTCAAAGAAGGCGGCAAGGGCAACCCTTTCGGAGAAAGAAAGAGAGAGGAGGACAGACGTACTTTTTCATTGTAAAGAAAGGAGTGTCCCAAGGGGGGCGACCAACTAGACACAGTGGGTATCGAAGCCAAAGAAAGGTCCAGAGGGGGGGGGTAGTGATCGGGGCAAAGAAGTGTCTCTGTTTCGTGCGCAGGAGAGGGGAAAACCCCTAAAGCGAATGTATGCAACTGACGGAACAGAGGCCAGCCGAAACGAGGAAAGGGACAGGTGAGCAAAAGCCGGACTCTAGCTGGGGGGGGGGAAAAAGGGGGTTGGAGACACCGCTGCAGCAGAGGGTTTTTGAGAGGGCCGCGAAAAACAAGAATCGGGGGGACACTTCTAAAAATGCCCAACAAAAGAAAAGAAGTCGTTAATTCGGAAAGGAAAAAAGAATATACGCATAACATTCGCGGCTGTGCCCGATAAGTGCTTCCTAATTCGGGCTGTGGTGATGCCCCATTTTGAGCCCATGGATCTAAACGGAGGAAAGAAGATGGAGGGAAACGAGAGACAAAGTGTCCAACAAAAGAAGACCGGCCCGTGGAAACCTGATCTGAAAAAAAATGAACGTCCAGCGCTCAGGAACCTCGAACGACTAGATGGTTCAGCTAAGATGTACCGAGTGGGGGGGGGATCGGCCTAGAGAGAAAAAACCACGATGTCGGGGGCTCGTGTGAAGCCAAATCCAAAGGGTGAAAAAAAAAAAGAGTCTCCAGAAATTGAATCAAAAGTCCAATATTCAGACTCTGGCTTGCAAAAGGACGCTTCATAAATGCGTTGAAATCATTCAGAAAAGGAGAAAGGAGGAGACCCTAATCAACACTACCACCAAAAAGGAAAAAGGGGTTCTAATTTCAAGCGTTGCTAGCTGGGTGACAGGGGTCTTGACAAAAAAGTCGAAAAACCGGAGTTCGCAATTACCTGTGGCCATCTTAACCTGCGATGAGGAAAAGTGCCCATTGAAGGGAAAGGAGCAAGGGGATTAGGGGGAAAAACCCTACATATACAAGGATGCGGGAAACGTTTGGTGACTACTTGAAAAAGGGGTTTAGGGGAAACGCAACAATACTTGAAGAGGAGGGAGATCGTTATGAACTTGGAGGGAAAAAGAGGAAATCTTCTCGAAAATACATTCAAGATGACGGCCACCGGGACCTGGGGAGAGAAAAGGTGTGGGAAAGGAAGGGTCCGCTATGTCCCTTCATGAAACGGGAAGAAAAAGAAAATGAAAACTGTTCCGTCTGGAATGGGGCCTCAACTTCCTTAATACCCTACCTGATAAAATATTCGAAAGAGGGGCTTGTATAAAAAATAGTGTTCTTGAGGAGGGGGACTCACCCTCGCTTTAGAGGTCGTCCCCAAAGGATCTTGTAACGATCTAATCGGGGGGTGACAGGGAAGAAAGACTGGTAACTTGGGGCTTCCAGAGCAACGAGTCCAAGAAGCATCTCGGAGAGGACCTGATTCGCTGTCGCATGGGTAAGCTACCAAAATGGCTCTCGGGGCAAGAAAGGCGAGCACTGTCAACATCTACTTTTTAACCACTTTAGGAAGACCAAGAAACAAATTCCTCTCAATGGAAGCGGACAAGAATTGGTCAATTAGAAATTTAAGACGGCCAATTAAGGGAGGTCAGAGAAAGGGGGGGTGTAGCATAAGTTGGGGCTCAGCGAAAAATGCAGCTACGCTCAGTTTCAAATAGGAGGGGGGGTTTCGGATACCTGGGGGGTCAGAAAAGTGTGTTTTAGTAAGCAGAGGAAAGTACAGCGACTAGACCTAGAGACTCGTGACTCAAAAAAAGAAGGGGGAAATCAAAGTTCATCTTCGCCCAGAATGAGGAGGAGAAGTTTTCCGTTTTCACAGCAAGTGGCACCCACGATTAGCAAACAGCACAAGCCTCCGCCCAAAATCTTCGGCCGAAAGGCTACATGCGCGGGAGAAAGGGATCTTCTATCATTCGATCAAGCTTAGGGGAAAGAGAAAGGGAGGAAGGGCTTCATGGGGACCACTACATTAAGGAAGATAAGAGAATGCGTATCCGGCGAACTCAGAAGTCCCGTAAGGGGTCATCGTAAAGACTGACACAGAGACTAGGGTGATATCCCGGAAAAAAAAGGAACCTATTAGCAAATGCTCTCTACTGGCCACAAGACCAGAAGAAAACCCAAAACGCTAGGTTGTTTCGGAGATGACGAAACCCAGAGTCCGGACGAGTAAGGGGGGAACTAGTGCGCACACTCAACCAACTAAAAGCAAGCTTCATACTTTACGACCGTGTGTCAAACGAACTCGAAAAGGTAAGAACAGGGGAGAAGAGTTTTAATACACAATTGTTTATCGCAAGGAATGAGGGCGCCGCACTGAGAGGGAAAAAAGAACGGTGACGTAAAACGTACCACGGCAGCCATCTGAAGGGAGGAGAAGAGATGTATTTCAGAAAGTCACGTGAGGACCCTATGTGCAGAAGCCCCTGCTGAGAAAAAGGCAATAAAAGGGGAAAACGGATTCTGCACGAGAGCGACGCCCCTCCTTTAAAAATAGAAGAAGGATGTAAGTGGAAAACCTAAAAGCAGCGCTCCTTGAGATGGGATGAGACTTCAAAAAAGAGTAACAGCCGCAACACAACCCACACAGATACAGCCTGTCCCAAAACGCCCTGGCTGGGAGCGAAAAGCCGTGAGCCGAGAAACAAACGAAGAGGGGAGGGGGGAGGATGTGGGATATGCCTTGAAACAGGCACGTGAGCCGA
>Ga0179593_1620656_pt1 | contig 19768 bp, 19 predicted proteins | sample CZODoug2_1_08_16_FD_185931 | JGI IMG/M metagenome (GOLD analysis project Ga0179593, IMG submission 185931) | Vadose zone soil fungal communities from Angelo Coast Range Reserve, California, USA - CZODoug2_1_08_16fungal (PacBio error correction) | ecosystem: Environmental > Terrestrial > Soil >...
AGCACGACGGTTAACTAGGAGGTTTGGGCTGGAGGGTCCTTCCACGAGCGGTTAAGAACAGCTTCGCACCCGAGAATCCGTAAAAAAAGACCGAAAGGAGAAAAGAGTTGGATTGCGCTTGAAAGGGGGATAGCATGTTTGATAGCAAAGGCGCCTAGAACGTCTCTGGGTGCTTAAAGGTTCAGGAAGCCGAGCAAAACGAAGAAATCAAACTAACGGACCTATACTCGAAAGGAGGAAGAAAAGATCTTGAGACTAGATGTCCACCTCCCTAAGCGATTGCAGGGAGGGGGGGTGAGCATAGCTCGAGGACCCTAAGACTCATCTGAGAGAGATCAAATATAGTCTCTCAGAGGACCTCGCCCGTATCGGAGGCAACCCTTAATACTTCCTCCTGGGCAAATAACACCTCCAAGACAGGGGAGGATAGGGAAAAAGGATTAAGCGAGTCGAGAGGTTTCGACACAGAAATAGGCCCATTTCTAAAAGGGGAAGAGTTCTCCGCTGATTACCGACGGGGAGAATTCAGGGAGGGGGAGGGTCAATTTAGAGGAGAGTTTTACGGGACATCCCTTGACAAGAACACGAGAGAAGAGGAAGGTCCTGGAGAAAATCCCAGTCTGTCCCGACCTGTGGGAGAGATCCAGCATTGAGATGGGGGAAATCTTGGCTGAGAGAAACTATTCCAGACAGCGATAACGAGGATCTCTCAGGGAGGACCGTCCAAGCATGAGGAAATAAAAAAGTGAAGTAAGAGGGTTACGAGGCGCATCTTCTTCTAGAAAGAACAGGGAATATAGGGGTCTAACCAGGACTAACAGCAGGAAGGCCAATGGTTAGTACCGGTCGAAACACCTCGCAACTGCTATTATGCTGTTCCGCGCCCACTAGAGGGGAGGACCAGATACTATCTATTCGACGAGATGCCAACAAAAAGAACTCTTGAGGGGACGTTCTCCCCCTGAAAAATCAACCCACAACTTGGGGTTTGAGGATAAATAGAGAAGGGGAGCAATACCTGGAAAGTTTTTGGGTGAGGCGTAAGGGAACGGCGGCTCTGACTCGGGTTTTGGAAGGAAGAAGGGGGGGTAATCTGTGGGCCGGAAGGTACGTTTCTAGGGGCTCAGGAAGGGGAACGAAAAATGGGAAAACAGGATGTTTTCTGGTGAGGGGGGGAGCACGAATGCTTGAAAGGTGCGAGACTACTCGGCAGCCTCTACGAGGCGGCGGAAGTCCTAGAGGACATTCTGGCAGGACGCTCGGAGGGGATCATTCTCTGTTCTGGGGCGGAGCGCAAGACAACGAAGAAACCACCTCGACCATGGCATTAAAAGGGGACGGAACATCTTATCGGAAGTATCCAATTCCTCCGGGAGGGAGCTATGTCCCAGTTATGAGCGAAGTCAAAGATCCCAGGACTCTCCTACTGCCTAAGCAAGAAACAAATGGGGATTTAAGCAGCGAATCTGGTCGGGGGGGTTGCTGCCCCGCGTCTGGTGGGTCTCCGAAGAGGGACGCAAGCAGCTGATCATTTCCAAGAAAACTTTCTCGTTGGGTTTTAGAAAGTCACATTCGTGAAGGGAGGTAAAAAACGACCTTCGTCGAGAAAGATAACGCCCGTCCGAGCGCGCCTTACGCTATGAAAAGATGAGTCGGGAAGGGAAAATGGCGACTCGAAGGAGAGGAAGGGCACTCTCGGTCCCGCTGGGAAGGGGGGAAAAAAAACAAAATTCTCTCTCAAGGGAGAAGGCGGCTCGCGTATCTGGGGTGGCCCTTTCTGTGGGGAGGAGGTGCTCGGGGGGACTCCGGCAGCACCGATGTGGGGTAGCGGGGGCAAAATGCGATCGGCGAAGAAACTCAACTCTTTTTGGTCTCATGGCGTAAAAATACAGATCTGGCGAGGGAAGCGGTGTGCAGCTCGTTCAGGGTGGATAAAAGGGAAACCGATTAAAACCCAAAGGAGGAAGCGTGCACCGCGTGCTGCAGTCATCTCTCTCACCTCTTTGGGAAGGGAGAAGTGGCGCATCGAAACCAGTCTCCCGCTCACTGTGAGAGGGGGGGTACTCTCGTCGCTTCAAGGGATGCTCCAAAGCTCTGCGAACCTTGCTGGAAGCGTGGGCAGAAACGGCCGGTGAGAAATTCTCACCCTCCAGACCAGCTCGGGCTTCGCCTGGAGAGGTCCTCGCACTAAGCTTCTTCAAGTTTTAGAGGGAGCAGGAAGCAAAGGGTGCTACATATCGAAAGGGGCTCAGCCTGAAAAGCGAGGGAGGCATCCTCTGATCTAATTGAAACGGGTGCCTTCCTCACGCTCGACAAAGGGCGTTCTCGGGCGCCTACCCTACCCTAAGGAAGACTAGATACTAGGGGGGATTATCGACGGACGAGTCTTTATGCCCAGAGGAGAGGACCTTGCATGAGAATCTTCTCTAGTACAAAAATAGGACTGGCCTTTTCCTCTGCATGCTCGCCGGGAAAAAAGACGTGGGCTGTTCTTCTCGGAGATTTTTCTACGCACTAAATGAGACAGAAAGAAAAGTCGAAGATATCATGGGCAGCGCACACAATAACATAAGTATCTCGGAAAGGAAAGCGCGTATAGGCTTGCGGAGAAGAAAGAAGACGGGGAAACAGGATCGCCTCTATTTCACCTAAAAAATCGCCAAGCTGGGGAAGGATCAATTCTGCCGGCCAAAAAGAAAAGAAGACTGATAAGGCCGAGCCAAGGCCGGAAGAATTCCTCTACGCAGGGAAGGTTCAAGGAGCTCTAAAGGCTCGCTTCCAAGAAAGAGGAGAAGGAAAGAAATTTCCTGAAGAATCGCCTACGAGCACTCCTACGATGGAGAGAAAGAACACGCTCTTTAAGAAGGGGGGGGAGTGAATACCACAACCTCACCAAAAGAGAGATCCGTGGGTCCGGGGAGAAAAAAAAGGGCGCACGTCTTATAAAAAACACACCAAAAGAGAAAACTTACTAAAGGCGACTGCACTGTCGCCGAGGAGAGGAAGTCACGGACAGGTAACGAATTAGCGGGCGTCGATGCTATTTCCGGAGGGCTCTTTCAGACTTTACAGAAAGGAAGCGCGGTGCTAGGGATGGGAAAAGATCCAGACTATTCTCTTCGCGACGACGAAAAGAAGGCAATACTAGCTTAATGAAAAGAAGGCAGCGAGGGTGGACGCACTGATGAAACAGAGAGTTCATCAGTATTATCCCACGCCTCGAGAGAGGTGGTGGTGGTCGCCTCGAGAAAATTTTTTCCGTTCGAGTTTTTGGGAGGAGAGGTGGTTCAAAACAAGGGGAAAGCTTCCCCTTCTCTGAAGGAAAAGGAACCATGCCGCCTTTCAATCAGTAGGAAGCTCGTCATTTGCGGGGGGTGAGGAGCTCTCTCTCGTTTCCGGGGGAGCCAGCTGGACCGCAGATGCGCGGGGAAAAACATCTCCCCGTCTCGGACGGCGAAAAGGAGTCGACGAAAAGCGGGAACGGATGGAGACGGCGACCCTGGAGATGTTCTTCGGCATTCGCGATCCAGGAAACTCGACAAGAGGCTCGAAGGGAAAGGAATTGGGATCCGCGTTCGCGACGAAAAAAAAGCAGGAGGTATCGAATCAAAGGACGAGAGACTCAACACAACAAGGAGGGGGAAACGTCTCTTCTTTCGATACCTAGAGAAGATCGAACGCAGGCCCTCAAATTGGGGTTCTCGTCGCGCCTAGGTTCGGAAAGGGGGAATCTATGCGAAGGAAAAGCGGGCCGTCGACATCGTAGGGAGACTTCTGTCGACTACGCAGTGGAGGGACGAGGGAGGGGTTACGGGAGAAAGAGGGGATGCGTCCCGTGGCGAGCAAAAGAGGAAGGAACGAAAGCAAGAACCTGACGCGCTTTGAAAAGGGAGGGACCTTCTCGGCAATGAACGAGGGAAAGATCTTGGGATGTCAATTTTTCAGGGGACAAAAAAAAAAGGTTTTCAAACGCAAACGAGGCTTGGGGAATCGAGGCGACCCTCAATAAAGGATCGAAGAGGGGGGAATCATCGAGGAAAGGCTCACGCTTCTAGCTTTAGCCCGCCTGAAGAGAAAAAACCGCGATGAGGAAGAAAATCCTTCCTCGACGAGGGGTCTTGTCGCTCTCCTCCGTAAGGAAAAAAAGCAAGCGTCTGCTGTCAAAAAGTTGGGGAAGACCTCTAACTCTATCTTCCTCAGGGGGGGGCTGACTGCCCGAAGGGCAGCCTAGGGAAATCGAGGAGACTCCCGAAGTGCTGTCCCTGAAGCTGGACGGCTTTCCATCTAAGAAAGTAGATTAAGCGCCCAAAGAAGAAAGATGAGGTCGGTAAAAGACGGAGAAGAAGAATCTAATATCCTCTCTACAAATAGAGAGGAGAGGTTCTTGGTGGTGTTATTCACTCAGGAAGGAGGCCACGAGCGGTTCTTAAGAGGAACCCGTCAGCTTCTTGAAAGACCTTCCACATGGAGCCTTAGATGAGGGAGAGGGGGCATTGGGGGGGGGGGGCGTAGCCGAAGGGGAAATTCCCCGTCGTGCGGGGGAAGAAATTGCCGTCCTTGGAGGAATACCACTTCCTCGTAAGGGGGGGGAGCATTCAGTGGAAGATTGACTCTTGTGGGGGAGGGTCCCGTGACGAAGAGGCAGCGCAAACTTCCTTCTTGGAAGTGAGTTCTCGAGAGAAGAGTCGCTTCCTTTTCAAATAGGCGAAAACTTCGGGCTCTGGGAGAACTGCCTGCTCTTCTTCGACGTGCTTGAAGCGTTCTAAGGGGAGCGACACCCTGGGCAGAAAAAGAGCGAGCAGCGAGCCACGCGCCTTCTAAGGCCGTACGGAAGAAGAAAAGGAAATGAACGAAGAGACTCAGAAAATTCGAGTAATAGAGCAAGATTTGCTTCTCATCAAAAGACAGAAGAATTGCGAGAAGGTTATCTTCGCCCAAAGGGGAACCGTCGAGAGAAGGCGGCGGTAGGGGGGGGCCGAGAAAGAAAGGGGCGGAGGAGGAACCATTAGGTTCCTATAGTAAAATGCGCGGAGCACGGAGCATGGTTAGCGAGCGAGACTGTGCGTGACGACGAAGGAGGGAGCAAAAGATGGAAAAGTGTTTCGTGAGAGAGAAGCCGTACAGCGGGGAGGTAGCTATCTTGGGGGATAACCACTCTGGACATGAAGTTCCAGTGCCAGGGGGAAGGATCAGAAATTAAAGGGGATCCTCCCCAGAAGTATATATACCCGAAACACACCGTGAGGAGGAAGGTGATCCTTGAGAGGCCAATCTCCAGAAAACGAGGGGAAGCTCTATGAGGGGGGAGGGTCCCATCACGCCGGAGACCGACAGTCGACGAATTTGGGGTCACCTCGGTTTAGGGGGGGGGGCACTATCTATTTCAGAAAAGAAAAAAAAAAAAAAGAAATGGAAAAAAGAGGGAGAAAAAAATCCCGTCCAGATTAGAAAGGCACCGCAGACCGCAAGGCTATTTTTAGGTTAACTCTATTCGGAATAAAAAAGAAAGGTGGGGGGCGCCAAGCATGAATCAGGGGAATCTCTTGGCTGGGAGTTTCCAGGAGAGGAAGTCCGACTATCAAACCTGAACGGGGGAGGGGAAAAAGCTTACGTAAAGACGCCGAGGGAATGCTACTCTCCCGTGGAAACCCAAAGGACCGCGAGTTCAGAAGTCTCGATGGAGAGATCCGCCATGTCGTTGAAGGAAAATCGTGTATAGAAGCTAAAAATCGGGCCTCTGCCAGGCGGAGAGGACCCGGATAGGGGAAGGCACCCTTACCTCCTGAAGAGCAGGGAGAAAGTAACTCAAAACCAAAAACCAGGTGATGATCTAGAGCTATCTGAAAATCCGAGGGGTGTAGGACACAAGGAAATGTACACCCGAAAAAAAAGGAACGATGAGAACATTTTATTAATCTTAGGGGTCAAGGGAAAAGGGGACATTTGAACTGGGCCCTTTTACATATCTAAAAGGAGAGAAGAGATTCCTGGCTACAAGGGGGACCATTCTGTCCGGAAAGAAAGCCTTGTCTAGTCATCTTGTCGTGGGGAGCTAGAGAGAACATCTCTGGTCTCGAAAGAGGGGACTTGGCAAGAAAATTACTTTCCTATTTAGAGATAAGAAGTCGTAGGGGACCTATTCTTAGAAGCGTCGTCCGCGATTTAGGAAAAAAACCGCATCGAAAAAAAAACAGTCCTATTACGGGGCAAAATTGTGAAAAAAAAAAGAGGCTACAACCGGAAAAGTCTCCGGTTCATTTCCAAGAGGTACAAGGGGGATGGGGGAAGAAACCACCTACCCTAAGAGCGAACTTATGCCAAAGCCTCCTTCTCGCTCCCTCAAAGAGAAAAGGCCCGGGAGAGAGGAGAGTAATATTATATCTATGAAAAAAAAACATGGCGGCGGATTCGGAAGGATGGGGGGGGAGGAATATCGTCGCTCTGAATCGTTTCTCGGTCCTCCTAAGAAGGGGTGGCGGCCGCAATGAAAAGAGACGTTTCGAGTGGCGAAGGGGGCCGACTGGGGTGGAAAGGCAGCCCCAAATTCTTCTGGTGTGAGAGGGGGATCCCGAAGAGAGACGACGCGGGAGCAGCCCGGAATAGAAGGGGAAGAACCAAAGTTATGCCCTTCAGAGGGCAGCCAGGGAAGAGCCTCTTAGACCAAAAATGGTCCTGTTCGCGGAAATCCGCCAGAAAGAACCTCTACCAGGGCCAGGAAGGCAAGGGGGTCGGAAAGGGAAATCTCTAAAGAAAAATCCAGCCCGGTCGTCGCTTGGAATCCGCGGTGATTAAATGCGTAAGGGGGGAGATGTTTGCTCTCCTAACTACCGCTCAAAAGAAAAAATGGTCGTTAGAAAACCTCTGGTCGGGAAAAAACACGTCGCCAAGGAGGGGGTTTTCTACACTAAAAGGCTTGTTGCCGCTCTCCAGTGGTGTTCCTCTCTCAAGACGGCGCTGTTAGTAGGGAGATAGGCACATGAGGGGTTTTTCCAATAAAAAGGGAGGAAGCGTCAGGGAGAAAAGCCTTCTAGCGAGAAGGGGGCCATGACGCTATAAGAGGGAGAGGTGTAAAAGCACTAATCATCTCTATCTAAAATCACCGATTTCCCGTGCGAAAAGAAGGTTGTAACGAAAACCGGGGGGTATAGCGGTTCTCAGGGGGGGGGGTTTCCTCTGTCTGAAGGTTTATCTTCGATGTTGAAAGAGGAGGAGGACCGTCAAGAGAAAAGAAAAAAGGCAGTTTCTAACGGCTTCCTGAACGATCACAAGCGATAGGAGAAGGTCCGCGCACACTCCAAGCTCCTTGCTTTCTGGGGGGGACCCTGATCAAGAAAAGAGGCTTTTCGAATCTTTTCGGGATCGTCGGGTGGGACAACAAAAGAAGGCATCTGTCGAGGGGGGGAAGAAGCTTCTGTGCCATCATAACAAAATAGGGGTTCACGGGCGATTTGCTCAATGGAGAAATAATCCCAACTGAACAGGAGGGGGGATGGGGGCTCTGAGGCATCTCCGCAAGAGGGATAACTGGAAGGGAAAAGCCCCGTTGTTACCGGCATTGGACCGTCCGGTGGAGAAATCTCACTTCCTGGGAAAGGGGAATAAGGTCATCGGGAAACTGCCACGACCACGCGAAGGGGGATGATAATATGGGAAAACGCCGGGCAACCTCCCTGTAGGGATATCGAAAACAAGAGAGGAAATCTTCGGGGAGCCCTCATCTAGAATATGGTTAAGTCCTCAAAAAGAGACCTCTCTTTCAAGGTACCTCTCCTGAGAGAGACGGGTAAGTAAGACTAGGTTCCTGGGGACCTCTCTTTCCTGTCAATTAGGAGATGACGTTATGAAAGGGGAAGAATTCTTCTTGACGAGTAGTGAAAGCTGTAAGGAAGGGCCCGAAGGAAATGAGGAATTCTAATGCATCAGAAGGGGAATGTCGCGTCCTCGAAAAGGGGAACCATTTTGTCGAAAGGAGAACTATAGATAGAGAAAGAGAAGGAACAGTCACAGAGAAAGAAGTATGAACGAAGGGGGGGGGGAAAAGGCCTCTATGAAAAACCATATCTAAGACAAAAAAAAAAGATTCGTCTAAGAGAGGAAAAAGATTACAAGCCAATCTTTTCCAGGATATCAAGGCTTCAGAAGACACGCCTAAGACTTTTTATTTGAAGGAAGTACGCCATAATGAGATGTATTATTCCGCTACGAGGGAGAGCGTTTACTCAATTCTCTGGAGAAACCGGCGCGAATCTCGAAAGGGACCATTTTTCCTTTCAGAAAGAAGCTGACGTGATCTTTACAAAAAAGAGAGGATAAGCACGCTCGTGAAAGAAGGAGACCACCACCCTCACCAACAAAGATGGGGAGCCTTTTTCAGAAAAATGGGGAACCTTGTCGCACTTAGGAAAAAAGATGGACCGAAACAAGCTGAGGGGAAGGAACGGGAGTACGAGATAGGGAGGTCATTTACCTCGTAAAGAAAGAAAGGGAGTGAGAACTTCCGGAGAGGGAAAAGGGGAGATTCTCCTCTATCTTCTCTTTCATAAGGGGAAAAGAAAAAAAAAAGTGCAGACGACCTACGATTAATAAAAAAAGAATGAAGAGACGATTCGCTTAGGGAGAAAGGAGGAGCTCTACACTACTATTCACTAAGGAGAAGGATAAAAGAAAATTCTCTATTTTGGACTAACTTCAGAAAGCCGCAGACTCGTTAAACGATGAAACAACGCCGAGAGTTTCCTGGTGAGAGAGATCATGAATGGAAAAGGGGACGAGGGTTTGAAAACTCTGAGAGCAACGGAAATTTAAAAGGAAGAGCTTCCTTCAGGGGGAGCTTCCCGTTCATCTTAAAAGGAAGAGAGTCAGGGGAGGAAAAAAAGTGCTCCGGTAGAGGGGGGACCGGGTGACTCGACAAGAGAAAGGCAGCGGAAGTCAAAAGAGCGACTGCTGTCTCGACAAGGGGAGAGGCGGGAATAAAAAGGCGACTCTACCTGTCGACGAGGACCGCAAAAAAGACCCCAATGTTTCAGGCAAAAGAAGGGGAAGAAATCAGCGGGTTCACTATCATTGGGAGAACACATCTGGTTAATCGACGAGTCGAAAAGAACAAAAAAAAAGAGAAGATTCGTCCGCGTCTTTCGGGGAGGAGGGGCCGTAGAAAAGTGGAGGGGGGAACACGCTTATGTCGTCATTCCGCACCACTGTGGATTTGAGAAAAAACAGAGGTCGACAGGGAAGTGGGAAAAAAGCGTCAGAGGCCTCCGTGAACGGGGAAAGAGGTAGAACGGAGTACCAGGGTGAAGGAGGGACTCCTCTTCGCTTCTTCCGAGAAAGGCACTAAAAAAAGAAAAACGATCCGGAACCTTACCTCCTGTGAAAGGGGAGAAACGTCGGAATTGGAAAAAGCAGCTTTCAGCTGACGGGGAGAGTTTTCCCTTCACGACTCAATTTTAAAGAGGAAAGAAAAAAGACGCCTGAGGGGGAAATCCATCTACGACTTTCGGAGGGGGAGCGTGAGAGTCAAGGAAGGTGCCGCTCCGCAGTTCGCAAAGAAGCCGCTCTTCTCTCCCTTCAGAGACGTATTTCAATGGTCGCGCTCCGAGGGGGAAAAGCATCTGAGAGGGAGCCCAGATCCTATAACTCTGAGAGGGGGGAGGGAGCACTAGCCGCTCGGGCGCGAGAGAGGGAAAAAGAACCGCGTCCCGGAAGGTACCTTGCACAAGGGAAGAGAGACATCTCCTAAAACCTTCTCCCCACCACTAAAAGGAGGGTTTTACAAAGGGGGAAAGCTTTTCGGAGGTCTACAGACTTATTCTATCTCGGGGGGATTTGTTTGTATTTCAAAGGAAGACTAAAAGGGTAGAAGAAGGGCGGAGCTGTCTTGCCGGGAAATTGTCCTGCGGAGCCTTCCACATGGAGGGGAGTCGGTTTAAAAAAGTGGGGGGAAGAAGAGTCAAGGGACGCTCCTTGGGAACGAGAGCATACTACCTGGGAAAAAATGGATTAGAAGGCATAAATAACTAGAAAGATCTTCTGCGTGAGGTCAGGAAAGAACCTTGTACTCAAGGGAAAGATTGGGGGTGTTCGTTCCGTCGGGGGAGTCTTCGATCCGGAGAGAAAGAAACCTTCGGATGGAAAGATCGGAGAGAGATCGAAAGAGCGAAGTTCCTCGCCGAGAATCCTGAAAGGGGGGCCATTGTTGGTTGCGGGAGAAAGGAGGAGCGACGGGAGGGATAAGTCTTTCGTTCGCAACCTGTGCAAAGGGAAGGAAGGACGACAGAAAAGGGGCCTTATGGCCAAAGTACTTCGCGAGCAGGAAAGGAAACACGGCCGTTTGCCGTAGAAAAAAGGCTACTCTAGCAAAAGGAAGTTCATCTACAATTCTAGGGCGAGAACAAGCTCGTGGGGGCCATGACCAAAATCTAACGGAAGTCAAAGAGAGGAGGGCCGAGAAAGCGCTTGAGGAGGTTTAGACTAAAAAGGAGGAAGGGAGAACGATGCTGGGCTCCCTTCATGCCGCTTTTAGAAGAGGAATGTTGGAATCGAAAAAGGGGGGCGTGACGACGATGCGGGGGCAGCTTTTTCGTTTTGAGAAGGGGGCAGGGGAAGGGGCTCCCTTCGAAGGGAAAGCACCAGTAAGAAGAGAGAAGTTTATAAAAATCAGCAAAACCAAAGGGGGACTCAAGGGGAAGGTATCATCCCTATGCGGAAAAGACCCATATCCAGATGAGCTTTGCGACTGTGAGCAGGGGAAGCAGCCAATAGAACGGTACCGGGGAAAGGGGGGGATGATGGCCCATAAAGATCCTGTAAAAAGGGAGGCCAGGGAGGGGGGTTTGGGGATGGGTCTTCCCACACGACTATTGAGAACTGAAAAAAAGCGAGAGGAAAGCCAGATTAATCAAGGGACCGACCTCCATTATCAGGTGTTAGGGAAGAGCTTCTCCTATCTGCATGGAGACCACCGAATCCGCAAGAAATACGTCTCTTTGCTGGAACAGGAACTCCTTCCACGGCCTACTAAGAGGGATGGGCATCCTATTAACAATAGTCCCAAGTTCGGTAAGAGAAAGTCTTCCGGTTGTGTACAACCTACAAAAAGTGAAGTCTATTTCCAAGTGTTCTAGCGGGGCAGAGAGGAGAGAAATGGATTAAAATAAAGAAGAAGTGATTTTTGGGGCTCAACTATAGGAGGAGGGGAGGTCTGAGGTCCGAAAAGGAGGGTCGGTTTCACCCTTACTAACGGGGTCTACTAAATAAAAAAACAGAAACCACAGTGAATTCGAGTAAAGGGAGGGATCCTAAATCCTGCTATCTTGGGAAAAAGGCCAGTGAAGAGGGGGGGAGAGAGGAGGTCTTCCGCTTATTACGGGGAAGAGAAAGGGGAGGGAATGTAGGGGAGAGGGGAGTTACTTCTAATCTGTGACTGGTATATCTGGGGGGGGGAAGGAGCCTTTATAAAGAAAAAGGGGGACCTTCCTTTCCTAAATTTTAATCTAAAAGAAGGTTGTTCTTCTCTAAGGGGAAGGCTCGAAACGGGAATCTCTGTTTCTCCTAGGGAGAAAGAAGATCCTGAAGGGAAGAGAAGGGTGGGGCCTCAAAAGAAGGATTCGAGGCTGTCTAAGTAACCGTGAATATCGGAGAAAAGAAGAACCATACTAAAAAAGGAGTATTCCCACTTTTTCTGTCGGAGGGAGCCCAAGAAATGGAGAGGAGCTTGTAAAAATTATTAGGAAAAGGCTGAACCACCTTACTATCAGAGAGAAAACCGCCCGCCTAAAATAAGACTGAGACAGCCCTTTCTTTTTCTCCCGAAGAGAGTATACTCAACAACACAAAAGGATATATCTGATTAATAAAGGAATGCAATCATGTTTGGATTCTTCAAAATCTTCTCTCTGATCTTCGGGGGGAGAGTACTCCCGAAGGGGTTTTTTCCATCCAATACGAACAGGTAGCGGTTGCGATTTGGGGGGGAAGCTTTTCTAACCAGTGGGAGTAAAAATCATTACGGAAGGAGAAGGGGGTCTATTCTTTTTGGGGAGGGCCAGAAGACGGGATGAGCAGAATCCCTGCTTATCCCTCTCCCGTAAAAGAAAAGAGCTCGGCGCGATCCTCGGAGAAAAAGGAGGGGGCGGCTCCAGAAAGCTAGAATACAATAAACAAAATGAAAAAAAGAGCTTTAGAGGGAAAAACAGCCTGTGTACTCTAGAGGGGTTCTCACTTCGAGGTAAAAGCTATTTCCCATGGAGGAAAAAAGAAAAAATCCAGGTCTCTCCTAAAAGCAGATCGAAGCTTAGCCCTCTGGTCGGTGGGAAAAAGGAGGATGGTTTTCGACAGGAAAAGGTCACCGCTCTCCGAGAAGGGAAAGATCCGCTCATCACCCCTGAGCCTGGGGGAGGTGAGTCGAGAGGCCCATGGAGTATTTTTCCAAACAAGATAGGGAAAAGGAGAACCTCTACGCCCGTAGAAAGGGGGCACAGAAGGGGACGATGATTCTCGGTCTATCCTCTAAAGGGGGGGGAGAAAAGAACTGGAGGTCTGTCTTTGGGGAAAAGGAAAGAAAAGTCGAGAGCTTGGGGAAAGGAGGAGAGGGTGGGTTCCTCTTTCAGGACCCTTTCTGTTGTGGAGGAGGGGGGAATCGGGGGGCCGCATCAACCGATAAGGGAAAAAAGGAGGCCTGACTGTGCGAATAAAAAAGGAGAAAAGAGAGGGAACTCGCACTAAAAATTTTCCTTCTGTAAAAGAGGGAAAACTGCTCACTCTTTACGGGGAAAAAGAAACTTCACTCTTTTCACTCGAGGGGAAGGAACCAGACACTGAGACCAAAAAAGGAGAGGCCCGTCTTGAGGGGTTCTTTTCCATCATCGCGAGAAGAGGGGGGGGGGGAAAAGTTGGCGCATCCTCGAAAGGAAGACGAAGTAGAACTCCACGGGAGAGTCTCTATTAAGATTCCGAGAAAGCTGCTCCCCTGTGCTTTCTCTTGGGAAAAGGTTGAGAAAAAAAGTCCTGTGCCAAGCTCGAGGAAGGAAGGAAAAGGGAGCTCCTATAGAAAAAGGGATAGTCTTCATCTAGTGAGTCTTCACCGCACCGTGAAGGGCTCCACCATGAGCTCAAAAGGAAGAGCCAGCCTCGATCTAAGGGAGTCAAGTTCAAACGAAAAAAGCTTTCTCGTCCCTAAGAGAAAAGAAGGAAACGTGTCCGAGGAAGTAGGGCGACGTCACCGAGCTGGAAGAGGCATGTCAGAGACGGGTGAAGAAAGAAGAAAGAGGGACGAAAGAATCCCCCAGATTCATGATGAAGAAGAATCGAATGCATCAGCGGGGAAAGGGAGCTTTGCCTCATTTGTCTAACTCACGAAGAGGGGGTGAAGAAAGTAGACAAGTCAGAGCAGCGGAAAACAGAAAGAAGGATTCTCATCAGAGGGATTAGCTCGCGAGGAAAGAAAACTAAAGAACAATCACAGGGATAAACCTCCAAAGCAGTTTCGAAGGGGATGACCAGCACTCCACTCTTTTAAAAGAATAAAAGGAGTCCGTAAAAAAGGGACTTGGTGGGGGAAGGCATACTATTGAAAGAAAAAGATGCTTCGGAGAATCAATTACTGGGAAGAAGAGAAGGCTCAATGAAAAAAAAAAAAACGGCTCCATGTGGGAGGAAGCCTACGCAGGACGTCTGAAGGGAAAGATTCCGCCGCCTCTGGAAAATGATCTTATTTAATAAGAAGAAGAAAAAAACTCGAAAAAGGGAAGGGGGGAAAACGACGCACCTCTGTGCCTCACGGGAGCCTTCGTGTACCTGGGTGGGTGTTTCTACTTCAAAGGGAACGTCCTTTTCCTTCTTCATTTACCTCTTGAAAAAAAAAGGCATTCGGCTTCGTCGAGTTCGAGTGAATCGGCCCGTTCATACGTTCCAATCACCACCGAAAGGGGGGGGGGAAGGGGTTTGAAATACTGAAGAAAAAAAGACGGAAGGATCTCTAAAGACTGCTTCTATTAATTAGCTAGAAGACAGGGGGGGACAAGCTTCGCCAGAGGGCTACCTCTCGACTCTGAAAGAAAGCAATCGATTATCCAAAGGAAGGGGTTGACGGTCGAATGAAGAGTTTTCGCTTTCTATTTTTTTAAAGGAGGAGGGGGGGAAAACCTGAAGAATGAAAATTCGTCTGAAAGCGCAGGGGGGGAAAGGAAGATCCGAAATCTGGGGGAAAGAGCGTCAGGTTCGGCTGAGGGGGGGATCTCCGTTTAAAAAAGGAGAAGCCATAGGGCCGCATCTCTAGGGAAAAGGAAACATCTCCCTCGGCTCTTAGGAAAGATCGAAACAGAGACTCCGCACGGAAGGGAAGGAACAGGTCGACGCGATGTGTCCAAAGAGCGATCCCCATTGTGTTGCACTCGAAGAAACTACATATCGGTACAAAGGGGGGTGTTAGTCCTCGTTCGCTACAGAAAAGAGGTAGAGGAAACAAGACTAATAAAGAAGGGGGAGTGAAAAAGGGTCTCACCCCCCCTGGGAAGTAGAGAAATCTATGGGGAAACTCCGTCTAGAGGGAAAAAAGAGTAGGAAGCTTATTAGAGGGTCGAGGTGAAAAAACACTGTGTGATAGGAGAGGGAGTCTTCTACATTTTCTCCTTCTAAAGAAGAAGGAAGCGTCTCTTCGGTAAAATAGAAGAACAGAAGGAGACAGGTTCGATGAGAGTGCGCCCTCTCTCTGAGGAAACCTTCCACTATATAAAGAAAGGAAAAAGACACCTTGACTGCGCGGAGGTACCTTTATCGACGATGTTTTAAAAAAAATTTCATCGAAAGGGTTTGATGAAAAGTGGAACACGACTCATATTTTAAAGAAAGGCCTCATCTGATCTATGGCTACCCGGAAAGAAGAGAGGGACGGAATTTTATGAGAAAGGACGCTTCGAGCGTAGACGCTGACAGAGGAAAGAAAGACTTCAACGCTGAGGGGAAAAAAAGGAGTGCATCGTCGTGTAAGGGGCGTCAATCGTCTGCGTCATCTTCGTCTGGAAAAAATCCATCTAAAGAAAAAGTGGTTCTGGACGTCTGCAGCGAGCAGAGGAGAATAGAATTCGAACGGGAAGCTGGAAGTAAGAGGGGGGAGAAAAGAGACTCCTCTACTACGTTCCTGGGAGAATAAAGGAGAGATTCCCTTTGAAAGGACGTTGCGCCGCGGTGTCGTCGAACTGTCTCGAGTAGTGGGGGTGTCACTAAGATCACGCCTTATGAAAAAGCTTCTCCTCTTTCTTAAAGGGGAAATTAGGTCATCGAGGGCCACATTTATCCGTTCGGAGGAAAGGGGATTAGGCAATAAAGGATAATAACTTAACAGAAAGCCTGCTCTGAATAATCCATACTACCTTTACGGGGGAAGAAACATCCCAGAGAGAGTTTCCTGGGCCTGCATGGAGCATACGCAGGGGGGGGATGTCATTCGTTGACAGGGGACTCTGCGATCGAAAAAAAAGGCTGTGTTCCGAGAAAAGTCTGTCCTTCGAGAGAGAGGAAAATAGGCCTTGGGAGGAAGTAGGGGTGGTGCTATTGGGGAAATGGACTTCGACTTTCTTCTCATCTTTAGGGGAAGGGGAGGGTAGAAACCACCTGTGCAAAAGAGGAAAAAAGAGCCACGTTCTATTCCTTCGAAGAGAAAAAGCGGAGGGACAGTAGGTTGCAGAGTAATACAGCAGCCGGATGTGGAGGAAGGAAAAAACGACATCCGAAGGTCTCGTCAAGCTCTGGAGGGGAGAAAAAAAAGCGCGGGCGGTCGGGTCGGAAGAAGAGAGCTCGGACGAAGTGAAGGAAAAAGAGAGGGGGCTTAAAGGGAAGATTCTTCGCCTTCAGCCGGGGGGAGGAAGAAAATTATCTCAGGGGGGGGGGAGTTATCCACCTTTTCGGGGGAGCAGCAAAATGATAGAATAAATAGGAAAAGGAGAAAACTGCCGGAGACGATCCTTCTCTCGGAGGTTATAAACCAGCTCTGGAGAAAGAAAAAGAGACCGAAGACTCCTTCAGTTAGCAGAAGAAAGACTAGAGGGGAAAAAACCCTTTATCTTTGCGACAAAGGGCAAGGAAAAGATCGCCACGACCAAAAAAATCTCTATTATGGGAAGAAGAAAACACTCCAGGGGAAAGACTTAATTGTGTTTTGGGGAAAAGGGGAGGCATTCATGGATGACGCTTTAGGAACCTCCATAGGATCAGTGGGAAACGAAAAAAAGCCACAAGTTGGAGTGGAGAGGAGGGTGAGCAAGGGGGAGGCCCCCGGCGTCACAAAAAAAGGCAGAAAGAGCCCTTCTCCGGGGGAAGGGAAAATTTTTCAAAAGAAGAAGCGCACAGAAGAAAAAAGATAAACATCCATATTAACAAAAGGGAAGACCCAACGCTCTCTTCTACCGAGGGTTAAGAGAACCTAATCTTTACCGGTTTCCATTTTCTGGGTGAGCGTTCAGCGGCGAGGGGGACCAAAAAAGAGTTTCAAGAGAGGAGTCATGGGAGAAAGGGGGCTTCTTGAGGAAAGCGCGCACATTGGGAAATACTCCAAGGAGAAGAAGAGAAATCAAGAAAGGGGAGGGTTGAGCTGAATAAGAGGAGAGGTAAAGCCTTAGAGAAGGTCTACAACCCTTAGGAAGGTAAAAAAGAAATTTCTAAGAAAAATTTTATTAATTTCTTTATTGAAGGGAAAAAAGAGTGTGGGATTCTGAAGCTGCGAAAAGAAGAAGATGGAGAAGGGGGCGCTTCCCATTCTTTCCAGAAAGGGGGAAATCTACCCAGCTCATTGTAGGGGAGCATCTTCTTGCGGAAGAAGATGGAGATACATCTAATAGGAAAGAAGAGCGGCCTGTCAAAAAAAAAAAAAAAAAAGAAAAGAAAACCATCATTAAGGAAACGGGGGATAAAAAAAGAAATCGTCGATCTTCTCTCATCGGGAAAACTTAATACTGAAGAATCAGGAACCGAAGACAGCTTCCTTATCCCAGGGAGAAAAAAAAAGAAGGGCCTATACAATCGCAACTTCTCCTGGGAAGGGAGCTGACCACAAAAAGAAAAAGGAAAAACCTACTAATCATAGCGACGGAGAAAGGGGAAAAAAACTACTCCTTAAAAAAGCATGGCGTCTCAGAATATCTCTCACAAAAAAATATCTAATCTAGGGAAATCCCACATGGAAAAAATCAGACTATTCTGGTCAAAAGATCAGTCGCCTATCGTACAGGGTCGTCCTCTCTTGTGGGAGAGGAAAATCTCCCGACAAAAGGCTAGTTGGTCTCCCAAGAACAAACGTGGTGAAAGGGAAAAGGGGGATTCATTTCGTTAGGCCCGAGAGGCAGATACTAGCGGGAAGAACGAAATGCCGAACGAGGAGAGGCATGCGGGACGGCTCGCGAGCAAAGAGGCTCTATCTCCTTAGACCATTCGCTGAAAAAAAGAGAGGAAAAGCCCAAATGAGAAAAAGAGCTGGAGATTCAAGTTTCAGGAAAAATAGCCTGCCGAAGGAGATGGGGGAGCGAAGGTCCCGGGGCAACTCGTCCATTGGAAAGAATACCTCCGCTGAAAGAGCGTACTCATCGGAAGCCCTCTTGTCGGGGGAAAGGAAACTGGTGTGGAAACGGAAAAAAAAAAAGGAGGAAGCTAGAGGTCCTCGCTCATCACAGAAAAAAAAATGGGGGAGGTGGAGGGATCTGCACAGGAGGAGGGGTCAACAGCGGAGGGCGCGGAAACAGACTCCGGAAAAGGGGACGTAGAGGGGACGTGAAACGAGGAAGTGTAAAGAAGAGGAGAGCTCTAAGATCAGGAAAAAAATCACCTTGAAAAAAAGGGGAACAGCTTCTGGGGAAACCTTCTCTTCTCATCGGTAGAGCCTGCGGGGGGGTGCTTGCTGCTCCCGTGAGGTGATCTTCACTATTTTAAAAAAAGGCTCCTTAAGAAAGGTCTAATACTTCTTAAGGAGAAAAAAGAAATTGCAGACGAGAAGCAGAGATGGGGGTCCTGGCGTGAGAGGAAAGGCTCCTCTTTCTTGATTCCCTGGGGAAGAAAGAGGTGAAGACTCGTCACGAAAGAAGGGGAGACACCTATTGACCAACCCAAATAGGGGGATAAAAAACCGATCTGTAAAGAGATGAAACTCTTTTGAAAGGGAATTTTGTCTCATCCTAGAGAGGATAGAAGACACCTCTCACTGTTCTAAGAGGGACATCTTCGCTTCAAAGGAAAGGGGGAATGGGGACTCCACGAAGGAGTTTCATTTGGACTTCCGAAAAAGGGGCACTCACAAGTCAGGGGGAAGTCCGACGTCGTCTGTAAGGGGAAAGACATCAGGATCGTGAGCCAAAAGAAGTAGCACCGACAAAAAAAGCGCTCCACATGAGCTTAGAAGAAAAAAGGGAAGGGGAGAAGCCTCTTATCGGAGGGACTTAATGGTTCATAAGACAGCCGGTTCGAGTCCAACAAAAGGGGAGAGGAGCGACTAGGTTCAGGAAAAACCGTATCTTTCCGATACCCTTCTTGCAGGGGGGGAAAAGCCGGAGGAGAAGAAAAAACGGAGAAAATCTGCCTTGCCCTCAGAGGGAAGAGAAAATATAAAGGTTTCTGTGGGGAGAGGGGAAAAAAGGGGTCGAAAAGAACCTAATGAACCGAAGCATCTCCCTCCAAATCACCAACAAGAAAAGGACAGATTAGAAAGGAAAGGGAAAAAGAAGACCTATAGCTTAATACAATAAGAACATGGTACGACGAGAAGCGTATTTCACAACACCATATCAATCAGGGGAATAAAAAGAAGCGAAAAGAAAAACGGTGGTATGTGACGAAAGAGCGCAAAATTCGGCGGAGGACCCGGGGAAGTTACAGGATCTGTAAGCAAAAAGCTGCTAATCTCACTACTTCTCCATTGACAAACTAAGAAGGAGAAATCTGAAAGAGAGAAAAGGAATATCCTCACTCTCTGAAGATGAGGGAAAGAAAAAATCACAAACCCCGAGAGGAGATTCGCAAAGGAAGGCGCACTTCTTCTCGGGGAAAAGGAAAAGAGAGAGACCTGATTGGGGTGGAAAAGCCGTTCGTCGAGTAGAGGGAAAGGGAGGACCAGCTTAAAAAGTAAATAGGGAAGGGAGAGTTAAGCGAGGGAAAAAAGTTCTTACGGTCCAGAACCACTTCTTAGATCTGTCTACCAAAAGGAGAGGGAAAAGGAAAAACGCTTCGCGACGCGGAGGAGCAAGAAGGGGTATAGTAGAGAGAGGAAAAAAAAATGATAATCTTCAAAAAAAAAAAAGAAATCCCTACGTCCTCTAGGGCCTCTTCTCGAGTAGGGGAAGTCGCCTCTAACGGGGTCCTGCGCGACAGGGGGGAAAAGGGGAACATTGAAAGAAAGGGAAAAAGGCTTTAAATCTGCGGGGGGGGGAAAACCCAGAGAAGGTCAATCTTCCTTCAAGAAAGAGGGTTCCACCGGCAAGGTGAAGGTTCTAGAAAAGGGAAGGCGGCTCACTCATCTGACGTCAACATCGGAGATACTAAAAGCCGCAACGCGTCCCTCTGAAAGGGGGAAATGTACGAACGATGGGAAAAGCAGCGATAGAAAGAATAGGAACTCTTCGCGAAAATGGAAGGGAAAGGGGAAATCAATTTGGTAGGCCGCTTTAGAAAAGTCTAACAAACGAGAGATCAACAACACAACTTATGATGAGGAAAGACGCGACAAGATAAAAAGAATCCCAATTGAGGGGAAAAGGAGCAGTCTCTCCTAGGTCTAAAGAAAAAGGAAGAA
>Ga0179593_1404655_pt1 | contig 19767 bp, 24 predicted proteins | sample CZODoug2_1_08_16_FD_185931 | JGI IMG/M metagenome (GOLD analysis project Ga0179593, IMG submission 185931) | Vadose zone soil fungal communities from Angelo Coast Range Reserve, California, USA - CZODoug2_1_08_16fungal (PacBio error correction) | ecosystem: Environmental > Terrestrial > Soil >...
TATTCCCAAATCGGAAGGGAAAAACTTTCAAATAGCCAGAGGAAATGCTTAGTCAGAAGGTCTGATAACAGCGACAACCAAAGTGAAAATCTGGTTATTGCGCAGCTTCTACCTTCAAATTGGCTCGGGTGCGGAAAGGGGAGCCGTCACGTGCTGGGACAAGGGATACAACTCATCCAAAATATTGGAGAAAAGAAGAGAAGGCTACGAGAGTCACAAAGAGAGCTCTTCTCTAACAGCTCGGCTCCAGAACAGAGGACTGAGAGACACAGGATTTCGGAATTGAGGCTAGCTGCCATTCGTAAAAAAGGGGATTTGACTCGAAATGAAAGGGAGAAAACAAAAGAAAAGCACTTATCTATAGCTCTCATGGACGGCAACATCTGGCGGAGGAGGGGATACTTTAGGCCTAAGAAAAGAAATCATCTAACCACATCGAAATGCAAGGATCCCACAGAGAACCCGGCAGCTGGGAGGCGAGGCGCGTGGAGGCCCGGGAGGAGCCTGAGCTGTAGACGCAAATGTGAGTCAGAGGACTCAAAAAGTTGGCGGCGCGAAAAAGGCACATTGCCGCAAACCAAGCTGAGGGGGGCAGGAGTGGTCCTGGACAATCCCTATGAGGAAGACCCAACCAAGCAATGAAAAAATTCAAAGGGAGGCTGGAGAGCCCTAACACATTTGAAGGAGATCTAGAGAACCAACAAGGAGGATATACCTACCAAAACGTTTGGGACGAACGACAAAGGAGGGCGATGATTGTTTATAGGGGATGGGGGGTAAGGACGCTCAACGCATAGGGGGGGAAGTTGAAGGAAAAGAAGGGAAATCGCGAGGATTGCTTATTAGACAGTGTTACACAGGCGTGGGAGGGCGGCAGGCATCATGTTCCGGTTAACTGCAAGCTCTAAGAACTCATCGAAAGAAAAAGTCGATAAAGCCTTTCAAGCAATAGAGCCGGGTGTATTAGGGGGAGATGCCTCAGAGGGAAAGTTGGGGAGCGGCTAGGGGGAAGCGAAAGTCCCGGAACATATGGACATCCGGCAGTTGACTAATCGCTATCTATAGTCAGGAATATGAAAGGACAGTGGCAAAAATCTTACGTCTTTACCGATGGAAAGGAAGAAAGGCACTACCGGAGGGTGACTAATTCCGGCATATATTGGAGAACGACCCTGTCGAGCTCTCCGTGGTGAGAGTATCCTCAGGAAATTCTGGGGAAGGAACAGGCTTGAAACATTATGGGGTGCGCTTAAATGGAAAGAAGCGAAGAGTAAAGAAACAGCCTAACTCTTGAACGTAATTCCGTCCGCTCACTAAAATAAGAAGAGTTGTTTCATCCCTCTCACGGAAGATAGAAGAAAGTTGAGAGGAATACGGCATAGTCCATTCGATGGGTCAGGGGTATACGGAAAGGAGAGTTCCTGAAGCGTTTCAGCATTCTATCCATGCATAAGTATAGGGGGGGGGAGGGTAGCGGCGCACTAGGGCACCAGAATCGACCTAAGCGCGATTTCTGGGGAAAGGTGGGCAGCAAGTCAGTTTGTTCCAAAAAGCCCGAATGGTTAGATCTTGATATACGTCAAGGGGGGCTAGAAGGGGAAGAAAGGAATCTATCATTTAACGGAAAAAGTCCGTCGGCGCGTGTGATGAAAAAAGACAAAAGTCGAAAACGTTTACCAATGAAACATCAAAAGCAGGAGTACGGACGCTTTGGATCGGGTAAGACGTCCTAAGTAGAAAGAAAAAAAGACTCAAAAGATCTCATCTCTCAGGAAAGAGTTTCATTCCGCAGGACTATGTTTATGGGGGAGGCATTCAACGACTATTTTAATAAAAAAAAGAATACACCTTAATGTGCGGGAAACCAAAACCACAGCGCCCTCTCGCAATGAGGAGGGAGGAAGCATAGGAATCGGGTCAGTGGGTGGGACTCCACATGGGCCGAGGGGTAAGAGGCCATTCCTTCCTCCTAGATTATGACGAGAGATATCCGGTGAAGCTCTAATGGGGAGAAGAACCCGGGTCGACCGACCAGAGAAATCCCCGGTACTTTGATAGAAAGAATGAAACCCAGTCAGGCCCTATAACTCGGTCAGGAAGGAGGAAAATTCATAGAGGACTTTCTACCATGATGTCTTTCAGGGTGGAGCGTGGAATCTACAGGGGGGCTTTCTGAGGAGCGTCGGGGACGTCGGGAAGGAGAAAATAATGAGAAAGGCGTACCTTTACAACGAAATGGAGGTGGAGCTTAAAAAGGCACGCATAGCGAGCCTTATAATAAGATCTCTCAAAAAAAGGGGAGGGGGGGGGAAGAGATAGATCTGTAATATATTGGATATCCTTGCCGTTTAGCAAAAGAGAGGTTAACCGCTTTGATACGGTCTAGGGAGAAAAGATTACCAAGAGCCCTACTCGGCCTAACCAGAAGAGAGAGAATTTTCCCTGGCCACATTGAGCACATTGACAGCAAAAAGCAGAGCCAGCCTGAATTCAAGAGGCGTGGGGGGAAAAGGTCATCTCAGAGGGGAAACTTTTGAACATGGGGAAAAGGGCCTTAAAACCGAGCGAGCTTACACTGGGGCTTGAGAGGAATCTCCATACCGTTCTTCCTTTCTGACCTGAAAAAAGGGACGGACCCTCTGCATTGAGGGAGTAAATAATAACGGAGGGCGCTGTTTAATGCTAGTGAGGTCCGGGGGAACGTCGATTGTTGTTTAGACCCTCAACCTTCCAGGAGGGGCGGTGGGGAGAAGGGGGAGTCTCGAGACGACTGGGTCCGGAAAGACAGTAAACATCTTCTCGGGAAAAAAGCCAGTGTCCCGAGCTAGAGCGAATCTTAGGAGAAGGAGTTGTAGTAGCTCTCACGTTCCGCAATCAAATTATAGGCAGGCCGAATCCGTGGATTGGGAGGGGGTAAAAGAGGAAAACTTGCTTGCGGAAGAAAGGGCATCATCCCCCCTAGGGGAAAATCGTAAGCTTGGTCTTCAAATTAGCGGCTTTCGAAAGGTGAAAGAATAGCAAAAATCTGAATGGATCGGAAGACTCGAAAAAGGACAGGCTGTTTGTTGTTTCCAAACGGAAAAAGTGAGGGAAAAAAGAAACATCATCTCATGGGCAGAGATGACGCCTAGGAAGGTTGAAACATAAAGTTGGAAGGGGGACAATCCCCCCAGATATCAAGAGAGCTTTCGCTTCATGTGCAAAGAGAGGAAAAAGGTCGAACTCTTTAGGGGAAGGAATACGAGGAAATGTTACAAAATTCACTATTCCCGAACTAGGTCAGGATCTATCGGACGGGAATGTAGAAAGAGAAACCAACGAGGGCTCAGGGGGGAGAGGGGGGGCAGCGGGAACTCAGTTCGTTCTAGGAATGGAAGATATGTGCGAGGACTTTTTCATTTGAAGCGTCCACGAAAGAGAACTCGGAATAAAGGTCGACAGCCGGAGGCTGTCCTGAGATAAAAAAAGGAGGGGGAAGGCAATCTGAACGGGCGAGAAATAGAAAATTGCCTTGCTCGCCCGGGAGGAAGGAAGTGAAGTAATCAGAAAGGGAAGAAAATGGACAACGAAAAGGCTTGGAAGAACAAGAAGAAACCTTATGCCTTATAGAAAGAAAGGAGAAATTTGAAACTGCAAATCGTTCTTGTCTGAACTTTGGTCAGAGAGTAGCTGGAAATGAAAGAAAAAAAGAGGGGGCAAGCTGAACCAGTGGGCTGTACCAGGGAATAAAGAAAGCCCTCTCTTGTCCTGAGATGGAGAGGCGGAGGTCGGGGGGGGGGAATCTTATCCTTTAGATTTGCCGTCCGAACAAAAAGGGGGGGGAAAGGAAGAAGTTCCTCCTTTCTGAGACCTCCCAAGGAATTAAGATTGACAGAGAGGAGGGGGAAGATTTTCCTAACAGCCCTAGGGGGGAGAGAAGGGGGACTGAAACCTACACTCAAAAACCAATGAGAAGAACATAGGAGCTGGAATGGTCAACAGTTTATAGGGAGATCTTCCAACACCAACAGAGGAAGGGAGTGAGAAATCATACTCACCTTTTTGGGAGAAAGAAAAGAGTCGCGAAGAATCATTTTGGGTTTATGGGGCCGGAAGACGACAGGGGAAAGGAATAGGAGGACGAGCTATTGATGATTAAGGCATTGGGAGAGGGAAACCACCTAGTAGGCCGCTGAGGGAATCAACCGGTGTGGTTCTGGGGGAGAAGAGCTCATGCATCACCATTCTTCCCGCGCCGGGGGTAAGAGGAAAGAAGAGGGCACGGAGCGGGGGGAAGCATTGTCAAAATAAAGGGGGGGGAACAGGTCGATTTATCTCATGCTTTATGCCATAGAGAAATCAAGAGAAAAGGTAACAGGAAATTTTGGCGGGAAGAGGGATCAAGTATATCTGCCATCGGGCGGATGCAGGGTGGAGGGGGGGAAAAAAAAGAAGGTGGGACGAATTTCCCATGCAGTAGCGAAACTGGAAAGAAGAGGCGATAAAGGAACAGAGTATATGTCTACCCTCAGTTTAGCGCCGGATGGAATAGATCGGGGGTTATCGAGTACCTCCGAAGGGGACTGTCGACAGTCTATGTGGTGTGAATGGGGCGGGTAGAGCAAAAGAATGTAACGGTCAGTCGAAAAAGAGCTCCAGACGGAGAAGTAACTTCTGCCTCCAGCTGAGAACGGAATCAAATACCCATAAAGAGGGGTGGGATAGTCCATTACAAAAGATAGCGCCAGGGAGAGGGTCGTGTGTTGCCATATTGATCAAATTCCGAGGTGACAGGGGGGTGGGGAAGTAAACTCCAATATAAAAATGTCACCGCGTTGAAAAGGCGAGAATCTTGACTGTTGGATGAAGGAGATGGGGGGGGGAGGGTAGTCTAACCTGATGTTTCAACAGGGACAGGAGGCGAAGCATCTCCGCGAAAAGGGGGGTGCTTTGGTTCATTGTTGGAGAGCAGGTGCACACAAAAGCCCCGCAGGGTGAGTATGATACGGCATCCTTTCGCGAAACAGTAAAACTAAGAAGTGAGGAACTTACTAAATGGGGGCCGAGGGTTCTAGAGGGGGTTCGGGAACATCAAAAATACGTGACTCACAGGAAGATTACCCACATTCATAACCAGTCATCAGCGGAAATAGCCGAATTGGAAGTCATTGGACTTGCTTCTCGGAGTTAGGCAGACTAGCAACTACTAACTAAACCGTCCGCCTCGGAGCTCTTAAAAAGGTCTGCAAATGTGACGGTCTTCAGGGCCACGAGTGTAGGTATGGGTCGGTACCGACGAAAGCATTAAATTGGAGGCGTTACTTCACAACGAAGCTCCAGGATTAAAGAGAAATACGACAAAACAGTCCTCTTCTGGATCGCAAGACATAAGCCAACAGGGACCAAGAGGGGGAAGCTAAAATCAGGGGGGAAGGACCGAAGGACGGTATTACGGGGACCCTCCGGCAAGGGTAGATCGAAAGGGGGAGTGGACAAAAAAAGGGACTGACCCTTTACTCGCTCCACATCCTATTGGGTAGCGGACAACTACAGGCAGACTCTGCAGCAGGAAAGGGAGGAAGGAATCAGAAAGGGTACGAGTCTTAGGGGTGAGGGGAACTGTCCCTATTATGGGCTTGTTAGGGCCGGGGAAGAGTACGGAAGGGGGAAGGAACGAAAATACTTAGACCGTCTAAAGTCGCCAATGATGGGGGGAAGACCAAAATAGAGATTGCCATCACAGTAGGGAGAAGAGAGAAACCAATTATTATTAGGAAAAAAGGTATGGTATCTAAATTAAAAAAAAAAAGGGAAGGGTCGGGCTTTCCTGCAAAGAGTGGTGGCGCCCCGAAAAGGAAAGGTGGGGAGAGGAGGAGCCTAGATAAAAAAAAGCACGAACAAAGGTCAGCAGAGGGAGTAGAGGGGGGGCAAACTAGAAAATCAGGGTCTCACGGAATCTATCATGTAAATCGAAAAAGCTCCAAGCTTCGTCTCAATATTCGTTGCCGCGGTCTAGGAAAATAGAAAGGGTTGCTCGGCGGGACGAAAAAAGTTCCTGTCCCTCCTTACGAGCAGTCTTCGGGGAGCGGATCGGAAGAAAAGAATAAAAGGCGAGCTGAACATTGACGCGGACCACGCGGAAGGGTCGATTATTTTAGGAATCCCCCTAAAAGAGGTCGATGGGGAGGGCCTAAGTTGTCGGATGAGCCGGGGGGACGAGGGGGTTGGACTCCTAATTAAAAACAGTCGTCGGGCTTGGGGGGGGCAGGAGGGAGGAAGCTTGTAATACTCTTCGAGGAAGGGGAAGAAAATCGTTGAAAACGGCTTACGGAGGAGAGTCGTGGGAAGGGTCTGAATCTACCGGACTGACAGTAAAAAAGCGAAGTGGGTAAAGTCTTGAAGCAAGGGGACTTGGAAACTATGTTTTCAGAGGGGGGCAGTACTGTATGGAATAAAAAAGCAGGACTCCACAAGAACCACGGGCATAGGGGCGTGAAACGGGATCGGAGGATTTAATAGAAAAAGGCTGGACGGTGATATCAATCTCACCATGGGGGCTGTTTTGGGGTGCCACGGAGTGAGGGAAAAGTAGAAAAAAGACAATCGAGGGAAGTGAGGATAGAAGCTAAGGACCGGGTTCAAAAGATCCGTTTTGCCGCACCTACATCCAAAGAAATCTATCAACTCTATGGAGGGATCAGTGCAAAAAAGGCGGAAGGGTCTCTTGGAACTTTGTGAAGGAGAAAAACGCGGGTGGAGGGTAATAGGGCAACCACGTAAGATAGGTAGTAAAGGTCGAGTGGAAAGTACGCGACAAACTCTTAGCGGGGGTATTCGAGGAACGTGAGGAAAAGGACACTAATTTCGTCTTCTGGGAGGGGATAGGGGGCGCAAATGCAAGGGGGGAAGGGGGCGGAATGCGCAAACCAAGATACCTTCATCAACAATGGAAAAAGCAGAGGAGGCGAAATATCCAACAAAAGTCGAGAAAAGAGGAGAGGAAAGCGGAGGCGGAAAGGAGAAAATTCCTGCGCGACCTTGAGGTCGTCAGGTGAGGCGAATCCCAGGAGCCATATTAATTCCACTCGCGGATGCAAACAAACTCAATCCGCCCTGGATTCGCGACGAAAAAGGTCCTAAAATCTTTCGCTTTCGTACGAGTCCGGAATTCGAGGGGAGTAAACTCTCAAGGGACCGGACAGCGCAGGACAAGGAACCGACGCCTCAACAACGGCCAGCTTTCTGCAAAAAAAGGGGAAGGGAGTGGCCCGCGGGAGGGGAATGTTCGTATCCTGTGAGAGTCCGTCACGAAAAAGGGGCCTAACGGTGTGACGAAAGGTTCTTCTCGAAAAATGAGAATCCGCCTCATCGCGAGGCAGATTGGCAAGTACCATGCCCTAAGGGAGAGGGGGGCCATGCAACAACGCCATCCCAATTCTAGAGGAAGGAGAGCTAGGCAGAAAGAAAAAAAGTTTGATGACCTTATATTCAAAAAAAAAAAAAACTAGGGGATAAGGTAACGAAAATGTTTAGGGAGACTCCAGGAAGGAAGGAGAAAACACATTGGAGGGGGATTTTATTTTGTCCTTCCATCGAGGGGGGAATGCAGGGTCAGAACAATCTGCAAGAGTGGTGAGGAACGGTTTTTCTGGGGGAAGCCAAAGGACGCAATTATCAGATAAAGCGGAAGGAAAAGGAATCGAAGCACCAGTCAGAACGCCCGCTTCAGATAAGCAGGTTCAGGAGAAGGGGGGAAGGAGAAGCAGGGGAAGGGTCCAGCTGACGCGTAGAGGTCAGATTGCTACGTAGACGTGAGAATCAGAAAATGGACATATGCCCTCAGGAGGATTGGGAAGGAAAGACGACGTCGTCGATAGCTCAGCCTTCGGTGAGGAGGGTTTGGAGAAAGCAGAAAGAGCGACAAGAATGCCAGAACTGGCATCCGAAAGGCACGACCTCGAGGAGAAAAGGACTTGTGGAGAGTTGGGAACCGCTGTCGCTCCGGTGATCGATCTGGGGTGATCGCTACGATATGTCTCAAGGAGGGTAACGGGGTAGAGACTTCCAAATGAACCGTGGCGGGGGCAAAAGAGAGAATAACACAGGGAAGAACAGGAAATCTTGCTCAGGAAGGAGGAAAATCGTCGAGAATACAAAAGAAGTGGGTCGCTGCGACATGAGGGGGAAAGCAGATCCGACTAAGGTAATCTTAATCTGTGGGGGGGAAGGAGAAAAGTAATGTCAGGTGGGGAGGGATCAGAACGATATAAAGGGAGGAAGGCGTTGCACATGAGACAAGCGGGAGGTAGGAGAAAAAGGGTGGGGGTGGAACTTTCACCGGCCGGGGAAATCATCTCCTCCGAAGAGCTTTTCAGGGTGCACGTCCGCAAGGGAAGGTTGCCCAACAAAATACCAGTGGGAATTAGGGAGAAACGTCAAAGGGCTATCGACATCGGGACTACAGCGCGAGGGAAGGACACAGAGGCGAGGTGACGACGATAGAGGGGTTGGGGGGGGGCAAGCACAGGAAAGCCGCTGAAAAAAAGCAATCCCAGGGAGGACTCACCTGAACAAGGGGTGGAATGAAGAGAAGGTCAGGAGAGTAAAAGGGGAACAAGACTGGGATCAGGAATTAGGACTCTCTAGGGAAAAGATTTTGACGGCCTCCTAATTTGAAAAAAAAAGGATCACTAATCTTCGCAGGAGAAGAAAAAAAGACCCGGAAACTGGATTGGCGGCGGGAGGACACCACCCAATCGCCCGGCTTAAAACGAATATAAAGGAGAGCGGCCCCGGTTAAAAGGGGATTATAACAGCATAACTGACCGCTGTACGATCGGGAAAAACGAAAGGCAAGCCTGCCGGTAGCAGAAGAACGAAAAGGGAAAAGCTAAGGGCGGCCGGCGAAATGACCTTGAATATACTTCAAAAAAACCAAGGAAGTGGTCGAAAACGCGGGGGTCAAAAGAAAGAACAATTCCGGGATAAATGCAGAGGGAGGTCGAATGAATATATGCAGGTGAAAGGGGAGATTTTTGCGGGGAAAGTAGGAGCCATGAGAAAAAAAACTTGGGCCGGGCGGGGATCGGGGGGGGAATGTCGAAAATACTGAAGACCTGCGATCAAAAAAGGAATGACAAGGAACGGCACAAATAACGAAGCCTCCGATTATATAATCTCTTCAACCACCCCACTAATTGAGGGGAGAGGGGGAGAGGAAAGAAGGGGTCAAGTATGCGGCCGGCAGCTCACCTCATGTGGGGAGAACTTTCGAAGGGACTAAGGGTAAACTTCGACAAAGACTCATACCGGAAACGAAACCATGTCATCACGGGTAGAATCCGGAAGGAAAAAAGAAACCATGGGGTAGCACTGCATTAAAGCCGCCTGCTTAAGCCGTTAAGCAAGGGCGTTGGGGGGTGCCGCGGTTCTTCGCAAAAGACGGGGGGGGGGGGGGAGCGAGCGGAGACCGGGTTATGGGAAAAAAAAAAAAGCTTCCTAAGGGGAAGGGAGACGGAGACGAGAACCTGCAGTCGGGCTGGTCGGCCGAAACTGACAGGGACGCAGGACCCAAAAACGCGGATTGAGGGGGAAGGGGCGATAACACCCACCTGCGGGAAACGGAACTAGGGATGAGGAAATGGAGATTGGTGGTGGTGGGGCAATAAATCCTCAAAATTCAAGTCTTCAGGGAGGGGGTGGGAGAGGGACGGAGAGAATAAAAGTTTCAGGAAACAGAAAAAGAGGTAATTCGGCCGACGCGGTGAATCGGCTCGAAAGGAGCCCGGTCGTTGTCTGACACTCCGACGTCCAAACATTAAAAAAAAAAAAATACGGGAAGGCTGACTCCGCCTGGGGGATTGGTGTGTGGCCCGGCGACGGGGAGTGCTGGCACAACGCGAGAACGGCATCCAGAGAAAAAAAGAGAGGTTGACTCAAGGGGGAAAAGAGGGGAATCGAAAAGTAAGTATCTTGAGAAAAATCACCTCGTTGTTGGGGAAAAACACTGAAATTGGGGCAAAAGGGAAAGAGAAAAGAGGCAGGGAGTATCAAGGGGCGCGGGAAGGGTGAAAAAGGCGGTGGCCAGGGACATACCACCCCCCTAAGACTATAAATGGACTGCGGGATGTGAAAACGCGGCGAAGATAGATGGACCGTTGAAGGAGAACGGAACATCGGTGGGGAGGAAGATGGAAAACAACTATTATCAATGCTAGATTTCGATGTCGAAAAGACACCCTCTGCTCGGGGGGGGGACGACTGGGCGAGCATGACCGGTGCAACGAAGTTCGGCAGGGACCGGTGGCGACTAGGTGGAATTTCCGGGGACTGAGACTGCGAAAAAAAAAAAAAGGCAGACACTAAGGGGGCGCAGCGAGGGGAAGGCGCGAGATTCACAAACTGCATCGTCCGAAGCGTAAGAACAAGAAGCAAAGAAAGGCGGAGGAGAAAGCAGGTCTTGCATGGAAGTTAAAGGACGGTCAAGATTGATGTAATGGTTGAAACCGCACAGAATCTATGGGGGACTAATGGGAAGATACAGGAAATGATGTCCGAAAACTCTTCAAGGCGGACATGTCCTATTAGCGGGGAGCAAGTACTCGAAATCGAAAAAGCAGAGCTTAAATGATCCCCATCGGAATACACCAGATCACTCTTCAGGTCAGTCTTATCTTCCAAGTCGGTCGGATGGAACTTTTGAATGAGCGAAAAGGGAACCGAAAACGTGGGGGGTGACCGAAAGGTCCGACCATTCTTCCCAAGTCATACAGAACAGGGATAAGGATGGCCCTGACAGAGGCCATTGTCTAGATGTTCCCATACCCTCCCCCGTCTTATAGAATAATAAGAAGTACCGAAAAAATTTAAAGTCTTATTCCTCAAAAACAAACACGGGAAGAAATGAATATCAGACTACTTAAGGGTAAGAAACGAACAGCGAGGAGGCGTTCTCGGTGTGTAGTTGGGGGGAGGTGTAATCTCTAAGGGGAAATGGTCATGAGAGGAACAAATCTAGCTTTATGCGGTGTAGTCATTGGGCGAGAAGGACACCTTCGAGCAAGGCTTGCAAAATCACCGTTTGAAAGACGGCAAGCCTCATTTGAAGGAACAGTCCTACACCCAGGAAAAAAGGAAAACTGAGCAAGCGGTTCCCGGGTTGAAAGAAATCGTGAAGAAGGGGGGAACAGGATCCGGGGAAGTCATGATGGAAACGCGGCTTCGGTGGAAACTCGAGAATACGTAGAGGAAAAGAACGCATAGTTGCAGCAGTCGGGGGGAGTAGTCGTATCGGCAATCCGGGACTGATTCGTTTGCTGCAATCAGGCATTCGGAAGAAAACTGGAAATGGGAAAAGGCGCAGAAAGTGGCAGCCTTCTGGGAAAATAGTGAGAACGCTGGTCGACTCGTTGGGGCCTCGAAGTGATAATTATTCCTAACGTCGAAAGGAAAGGGATTAGGGGGGGTATGACAGGTAAAAGAACGGGACAGCGCCACAATATAATCAGAAATGATCATTCATCACGCGCGCAACCAAGAAGCAGCGGGGGGAAGCGTTGCGAGAGAGCAGGAACTCATTGATCTATCTTGGGCAATTTGAAGAAACGGACAGAGGGCAGTTGTATAGCAAAAAGAAAAGCTTCACTACGCTGTGAAAAAAAATCCATCTCTTTTATAGAAGGGGGGGAGGGGAACGGGAAAAAAGGGATGTGGCAAAAAGCGATAGACGCGAAGGCTCTATTGCGGGGGGCAATGGGGAAAAAGTCGGGTGGCCCAAAGACCAGGAGGCGTGAGATAACGGACATTAGGTTTAGCATCTTACTGCTCTCTTTCCGCAAAGTGCTGAAAGATTTTTTCCGCAGGGGCGAGAGGTGCTTCCATCAAAGCCGCGCAGGGCGTTACCATCAGCCCAAAGCTCGCCGACCTAGAAGCTTTTACCTTCCGTACTGCTGATATGAGGACGAAACTCACCAGATCTCCGTATAGGCAAGATGGGTCGGCCCGGACTACTGTTTTTACGGGCAGCACTCTTCGTCCGCGAAAGAAAACCCCCTTGCCAAGAAGGAGGGTGAGGGGAGGCAAAAAACAATCGACCAAAAATCTCTGGGACATACTCTAGTAAAGCGCTAAACTCTTTCGTGGGAGTTAGCAAGAGAGCAGAGAAACTTTCAAGAGGAAAGTTCAGGCAAGAAATGCAGAATGACCAGGTATGACTCTCTCCTCTGAGCACTAAGGAGGTTTCCTTGACCCCAGGTCGAAAAAACAAAAAGAACACCAACCCCCCACAAAAACCCAAAAAAGAAAAGACAACCCCCCCCCCCCCCCCCAGAGAGAACCAGAAACTTGACGCTCTCACAAAAAGGGGGGAAAGCGGACAACGCCTAGGGAGGATAACGCTGGAAGAGTGAAGGCAGGAGGACGTTGCGAAAGGAGTCGGTCAGTTTTAGACGTAAAAGCGAAAGGAAAGAGGAATGAACCGGGTTCACATGATCTTGGAAGCTGCCATAATAAGACCGGAAAGCGAAGGTTCCAGGATCTGAAAGGCAAGCAGAGCGATGAAAGAAGGGCTCAGAAACACAACAACGGAGGGAAAAAGAGGAGGGTTAGAAGGGAGGGGGGAGCGAGTGAGTGACGTAAGCTCACATAATGGTTTGTTCGAACCTAACGTTCCTCGGATGACACCAGAAAAAAGCTCCCGTCCCGAAAAGGTCAGAAAGGCGACCAGAAAAAAAGACGAAAGAAGGGGGGTGAAGCAAAGGGAAAAATTCTGACTCCCGGAACGTCCAGCCTTTACGCAATTAATGGCCGTGGGACCGAGTGTCTCGCCATATGGACCGGGGGGGAAAAGTCTACCTGTGTCAGGGAAAGCATTAGAGAGTTGAACTTGGCTGCGGATCTTATACCGAGGAGGAAGTAAGGAAAGGACCTCGGACCCATGAATGGGTTGAGGGGAATAATAACACCCCCCGGCGGGAGCTGGCTCTGGAGCACGTAGTATGAAGCTAATCCGTGGTCGATTTGTGGGGGGGAAAACATAACGAATACATTCAGGAGGGAGAGGCGGTGGGGGACTCACTTAGACTCGTGTATAACGTCAACATAGTAGAGGGTCGATGTGTGTCAAGGAGGAGGAGGGGGGGCCGTCGTTGTCGTAGAAAATATCAGGAAGGATCCCTACTAATCGTCGTGGGTCAAGGACGAGCTCCGAATGGGATGTCGGTCAAGTCAAATGTCTTGCGGGGTCAACCTATCAAGCTCATAGCCAATAGGCAAAATCAGCATCTTTGGGCGGGAAAAATTACAGAGCTTCACAGGGATCATCATCCCGCTATTGAAGAATTCAAGCCTCTCACAATGATGGACTTGTGTTGAAAACAGGAGTGAGGGCCAGGTGCAAAAGAAATCGCCATGGGGTCAGCGGGGAAGTGCTCCCCGGCCCTGTTCACATACCGGTGGCACGAGAAACCACACCTGCAAAAAAAGCGGGGCATTTTCAAACGCCGGAAAGAGAGAAGGGGGGGAACGGGGCCGTCCCTGCCCTCTTTTGGCCACCTACGATTAGATCAAAAGGGGGGACGGGTCTATGAGACGTCGAGGGGAAAGAAGCCACTCTAGTTCTGAGAGAACTGCTGCGATTGAAAATGGCAACGCCATCTAAGCCTGTGAGGCCGCACGGTCATTTTTAAGTACTCCGACCACGAGAAGGACCCTAAAAAAGGGACAGTCGAAGGGATACAAAAAGATCTATTCAATAGGCGCTAAAGATGCTCCAAGTCAGGATGCCTTGACGGAAAATGAGAAGGTCGTGAAGTGGAGAAGCTCATGCCCTATTTGTCACGTACGGAACTGATGGGACAATCAACCAAAAATGATGGAAGGGATTGACTAAGGTCCAGGACAACAGAGGGAGCTGGCGGATGAAACCGTTCTCTCAAGCAAGCAAAGTCAATCCCGGACAACTAAAGCCTGACCTGATCAAAAGACCGATCCATCACACTGCGCACTTGCACTGGGACAGGAGGAATAGGGGACGCGGGCGTAGGCCAAAAAGACTTTATCTTTCTTCAACTTGAAAAGGACTATACTTCCTACTGTGGCGGAGGCAACGCCTTCAGCCTCAAAGGGATGGGAAAAAACATATTTATTCCATAACGATGGGGCGAGATAAAGGAAACAACAACCGCAAAAAGGAGGGATCAGAAGAGATCTGGTGGGGGACGAAACATTGATTTCTGATCTCCTCAACAAACAATTAGGAAAAGCGGAAGAGATCCGAACGTAAATCCGCTCTTCAGGATCACAGGGGAGGGGGGGGTGGAGTGGGAAGGGACAAATCTCGGAAATGCAGGTCAGGACACTGCCCATCTGAAAGGATGAATGGGGGGGGCGCGAAAAAAAAACGAGAAATTAAAGAAGTTCTGACGAGCAGGGCCTAAGGATACAGCACCGAACAAGCCCTCGTCCGCTAAAGTGCAAAAGTCATCGCATTCAGAGTCGTCAAGACGTTGAATTTCTCAAGAGTTCGGGAGAGTTGGAACTAGGGTGTCTCTAAATCCTTGCAGTATGTCCCAGAAGCGACAGTGTGGACCGGACATATGGCGTTACGGCAGCACGTCGGTTGGTGGAGGAAGCACGGCAGGGAGTCTTAAATATCTAGGCAGGGACGACTTCACTAACTGTCAAAGATAGGCGCGGCATCTTGGCGGCCGCCGAGAGCTCCGTCCTAGGAAAGAGGGTGAAAGAGGGGAAGCAAGATAGGTAGAATTCTGGATGCGGGGTACGGAGCTGCCTTCCAAATGTTATGCAACAAAAGGAAAATCCGCAGCACGAATGAGGGGGCATGGCAAAGGCAAGAAAAGTCTCAAGAAACAGAGTCATCGGGGGGTCGAGTCCGAAAAGAGGAAGGGGCAAATAGAAGAAAAAGGGATATTAACGTGGTTTCAGATTTCCGAGGGAATGTGGATAGAAACAACTTCCTGAACTTTCCTACGGACATGGCGCGACAGAGGCTGGGGAAAATAAGGGGGTAGAATATGGACAGCCTGAGAGAGCATCTCCGAAGGCTAGGTGGTGTCATTTGCAAGGGGAAGGGGGTTAAAAACCAAGAAACGAGGTGGAAGAAGTACTTACATTTACATCAAGATAAAGTAACGGAAAAAAGAGGGGGGGGGGGACCTAGTGTAGGAGGGGAGGCCACCCAAAAATAAACAATAAAAAAAGCAAGCTAGCCTGCAAACCTCCGTTTAAACTGTCGGGAAGTCCTTAGATAGTAAGACGGACTCCCCCGATTCTCCTAAGCTCTGAAAGAGGGAGGCGCCGACGAAGTTTAAAGGGGAAATTGCTAAAATATAAACCAACTCCCGACGCGAAATGGAGGGAGCACCAAATAGTCTCCCTCTTGCCAGAAAAGGGGAGTCAAGCAGCCCTCGGGGACGGGTATGTAAAAGAGAGATAGATAGACGCGGGAAGGAGGGAAAAGGGGCGGACGAAGACCGTGCCCGGGTATTACTATCGAACTCCCCAAAAGGAAAGGGATCGAAGGCGGTGCCGGGAAACTAAAGCGCCGGTACCATGGACGATAGAAAACCCCGGGAAGAGGGGGGACTGACGAGGCAAACAGATTCCTGTTCAGGAAAAGGCTGGCAGCGGGAGGGAAAATGCAATCAGATGCCCTGTACCGTTAGGGGTTGATCGGGTGAAAGGGGAGAAGTGAACCTGGGTGACGGGAGCGGGCAGAGGGAAGGCGTGTGTAGAAGAGTAATATACCCGTCTACCATGGTCGCCACGGGGGGGGGGGGGGGGGGGGGGTGGGGGGGGGGGGGGGGGGGGGGGGGGGGGGGGGGGGGGGGGGGGGGGTGGGGGGGGGGGGGGGGGGGTGGGGGGGTTGATCTAATAGGTCAGCTATGGAATTCCACTCTGTAATTAAGATTACATACACAAGAGGAGGAGGGGATGATAGGAGTAGAAGGAAAGAGGGAAAGAATTGCGGGACGTTCAGATTCATCATTTGGGACCCTTTCTCGGGAGATTTGGAAGTTCGACATTTGTTAGAAAAACGCAAGGGACGAAAAGGGGGATAAGAGGGGGCGGAAATTTTCACGATCAACCTCCGACGAAAGAGCACGCAAGGCAATATTGAGTCAAAGCCCGAAGAGGACCAGCCGTTGAATCGAAGGAGGATTTGGGGGTGGGAAGGGGCTGAAGTGGTGAGCTCAGAAGGGGGGTAGGGAAAACCTTCTATTAGAGCTTCTTTGCCGGGATTCTCGTGGAAGGAAATGCAAGTGCGGAAGTGAGGAAAGTAAAACAGCTTTACTCGACCCATTCAGTTTTTAAAAAGAGTGCTATAAACCGACCGCGTCGCATCAGGCGCAGAAGAGGGAAGTCATGAAAGATCTATGGGGAAACTGCAAAAGTAAGGAGTCAGGGGGAGTTGGGGGGATAGCCTTGAACTAGGGGTTGGGCACTTAATAAAACCAACAAGGAAGGAGGGGAGACACTGTCTATCGAAGAGAGTAGGAGGAAAGACTGTAGTTGGTATCGACGGAAATACCCGACAGATGAAGCGAAATGGGCATTACTTTCAGGATTGTGGGTGATTGGTTCTATCGAACGCTAAATGGGATGGAGGTAAAGAAAAGTCTATAGGAATTCACCCAAGAGATTTCTGTCAGACGGAAGCGTCCGATGACCCAAGAGTAATCTTCAAGGAATCAATAAGGATTTGGGGGGTGGGAAAACTCGGGTGCAAAATTAAAAAAATCCTAGGACGGGACGAGAGGAGAGGACAAAAGTTGGGCACATACCTGGGCAGAGGAATAACCAAAGCGTCGCGTTCACCGAGGAGTGAACTATGTTCAACTGGAAGATTCTCTGGGATGGACAAAAAGAGGAATCATCCAGAAATGCTTGCTTTTCATTTGTGGGAAAAAGAAAGGAAAAAAGTAAAATTGACGTAGGTCGGAAAGGTACGATGTCGACAACCCTCCCTGTTGGGGAAAGTTGGATGAATGCACAGGGGAACACGAAAGGGTTCGGTGAGCTCGGGAGGAAGGAAGTGTAAGTTGGGAAGGCTACGGGAAGCTGGGAATTTCGACTCAAGGGCGTCTCCGCTTCAGACGGAAAGTCGAGCAGGTTATCAGCGCGACATGTAGGGAGCGCCAAGAATAAGGCGCATCTAGCAGCGTAACTAGCAGAAATATGGTGGTCCAGTGGGGAAGGGGAGGCGGCCTGGGGGAAAGTTCGTGTCAGTAGTATGTGAGGTTCGGTAAAGGATCTCTTGAAGGCCAGACCGCATTTGATAGTAATAACGGGATGGCCGTATCGACAGGGAGAAATGCCGGCAGACTGTGAGAGGAGGGAACCCGATGTCGGAAGAGTTGCGGATGTCCATAAGAGCCGCAGCAATAGAGAAAAGGAGAGGAGATAAACCGACGGAAGCAACAAAAGAGTTATGACAGTTCTTGGAGAGTAGGATGTCTCCTGTTGAGTAGTCAAAAAAAATCTGGGGTAAAGATGGAATTCCAAAAAGTGATCGAAGCAGTTGGCAGAAAAACATGGGAAGAAGGGGTTCTCCTAGTCTTACAGAAAAGGGCGGGCCAATGAATATAGACCACATCCAGCGCTATGTGTGTGTTGGTGTAACTAGTGTGTACATAACTACAAGTCTGCCACTAAGAGTTTTTAAGGGACTTCTAGAGAATATTAAAGAAAGAAATACTGGGCTAAATGAAAAGAAAACTTCTGTGGGGGCGACCCTACGTCGTACATTACTTGGCGGGACGTATCCGGTGAGGAGACTAATCAATATCATAACGATCTAATGAGAACAATAAGAAAGGAGTGGAGGAGGTGATATATATTCGGGTGTGGGGGTGAGAGAGAACAGCTTCCCTCCAATGATGGGTGGATTGAGATATTTATTGGGCGGAACGACACAACAGCATATGAGAGAGAAAAGAAGTACAATGGAGGTTGGGGTGGCCTTTCCCTAGAGTGTAAAGGGGGGACTGACAATTAATCCATAGCCACTGGGGCGGGAGTCTCTGATGGGGGTAGTCAGTGCTTGGTGCAGGCCACGCGGGGGGGCGCGTTGCCTTCGTATCCGGGCTCCTCATGCGGCTTAGGATACAATTATGCGATCCACCCGGTTGCGGAAGAATTGTTTATCGAAAAGACTCATCATGAGAGAACACGGTACGTGCAGGTGTACCTTATACTGCGTGCTCGTAGGGGGGCTCTCTTCCCATGCTCCTATTAAACAACTAACGTTCCACTTTCCGGAGTGACAGTCCTCATTCCGGGTATCATGATGAGGACCCGTGATGTAAGGGAAATTGTGCGAGGAGTGAGGTAAGGGCCTAGATGGTCCGTAATAGGTCCTAACAGACATGAAACGTGTAATGGTGGAACATAGAATCGGCTTCTGATCTAACATCCTCGGATGAGGGGGGAGGGGGAAAAGCGGAGAGGATGAATAAATCTCCCGACTGGCAGTAAAGGCACTGCGATCGCAGCCACCTACTGGATCTTGGGAGTACTGTCGCGCCTGTGTCACTCTAGAGGGGTTCTGTCTAGAGAAGAGGGAGGAGAAAAGAGATGAGAGAGGGCATGAGCGCCACAAGGTAAGGTCACGACTCATCCAACCCGCTTCGTAGAAAGTTCATGACTACGGACGACAATAAAAAAGAGAATGGGGGGTTTAGCTCTGCCCCTAGTACAGCTCATTATCGGGAATAGGGGGGAAAGGGGGGGACCCCCGAGGACAGGGGAGGATCAAGGCAAACGTCCATCTGTCCGCTTTTCACATTCAGAGCCGTTACTTTAGAGAAAAAAATAGGATAGGGGTAGGAGTTCAAAAAAGGAATAAGCCAGGGGACAAATGCAGGAGAGGGGCGTTTCAATTTGGTGGACCCATGACCGGGCCAACAAAAGACCACATTTATATTCTTAATATCCACGGCGAATGGGGGACGCATCGATAAGGGAGAAAGAGGGAAAAGGGCTGGGGAGCGCCGACAAAAAAGAGGAAGGGCCAAAGGAGGACCAAAAGAAAAAGCACCCAGGCTTAGCGGACTACTACATCTTTATCCTTGGTGACTAGGGCGGAGAGTTACTAAAAAGACATAAGTAGGGACTCAATCGGAAAAAGTGTTCAAGGCAGGCCTGCCTGGGACCTATTGTGACTTGGTTTATTTCGCGTTATGTTATACAGGGCCAACTGGGCTAAGGTAAGTTGTTCCGTCGAAATTGGGTCGCCAACTCCACTACCTTAAGGAGGGGGTCGGGAACTTTGATTACAATAATCCAAGAGCGACGTCGTGGTCATCAGATACATAATCATACACGAGTATGGGGGGGGGTCGGGATGAGGTATGTATTCCATCACGGGAAAAATCTGAAGCGTTCCGCGAAAAGGGAGAGAACATAACTCTTCCAGTAGGAAAGATAATGTCAACAAGAAGACACCATGCGAGTAATCGGGCGGTCCAAAAGGGACTTTCTAAGAAACTTGATATCTCTCCACCTCAAACCGGGAAGAGGGTCATCATGTCGCCAACTCCTGTTGTAAAGAAACTGGCATCGCGGTGGCTAGTAGATGGAAGTTGCACTGTTGCGAAAAGAAGTGGAGTTAAAGGGGTATTAGGGAAAGATTCTACCAGTAGTTATTACCTTTTTCGGACTTTCGAAACGGACGCTCGTGAAGGCATACTTAGACCGAAAAAGAAAAAACAGTGTGTGGGTGTACAGCTGCAACGGCAACAGAATCAGGGGAATCTTAATGAAATCAAA
>Ga0179593_1463404_pt1 | contig 19763 bp, 12 predicted proteins | sample CZODoug2_1_08_16_FD_185931 | JGI IMG/M metagenome (GOLD analysis project Ga0179593, IMG submission 185931) | Vadose zone soil fungal communities from Angelo Coast Range Reserve, California, USA - CZODoug2_1_08_16fungal (PacBio error correction) | ecosystem: Environmental > Terrestrial > Soil >...
CATCGAAAAAAGGGGCCGTACAGCATCATTTTGCGAACGCGGGACTGTTCCTATAGAGAAGGAGTGGGAAAAGGGTACGCTGGGACATGGAATAAGGTACCGACACGTCCGGAGTCGGTAACCTGTCGCCTTGCACCGCAAAAGACCCAGACCTCTGCGCACCTCGTTCAGTCGGATAAAAGTACGGGTCCAAATCTGATACAAATAAGAACTTAGACTGGAGGGTCAATCTGGCGTATGTGTATACAGTGCAGGCCGGGGGAAGGAAGCCTAAAAAGTGGAACGGACGGCGACGCGGCTCTAGACACTAGGGACGGTCAGGCGGGAAAGAAGTGCTCTGCGAAATCAGGGGAAAAAACCCACACCCCCCCCGAAGAAGAGGGTATACTAATGATAGCTGCTAAACTCGGGAAAAAAATAAAGAACGTCCCTCCACATCCAAGGAGAACGCACACCAGTTGGACGAGGAGGAAACGATCACCATCGTAGTCGACCCGAAGAGAGCGGCCTACACTCGCTGAAAAGAGCCTCGATGACGAAAAGGTTGGGGCAGGCGGGGGTGAAAACAATGGCCCACCTTCAGTGGACGAAGAAAAAAACCTGGAGACTTTGGTGGAAACGAGGACATGAGCTGCGCCTCATCTCGGCGCGAAGAGACGTCGGAGCGTACGCGTCAGATCGGAATTGTGCTGAACCAATTGACTTCTTAATAGAGGACGGGGGGGGGGATAGGAACGGATCTCAACCGGCCAGAACACAACGACCAGGTGACGTGAATGAAGCGCTGGAGAAAGGAGCCCGAGGGTTAATCGGGACCTACAGGACATGCGAGACAACACCCCAGTGTTGGGGGGGACGGTGGGGGTTATGGTTTGGTGGTTGGGGGGTGGGTTGCGGGGTTTTTTGGGAGGGTGTGGGGGGGAACCGAACGCGGACAAAAAAACACACATAAAAAATCAAAGCCGTCAGCACGGCTCAGCCCAACGCCTGACACATTTAAAGTGAGTAGGGAGATTAACGCAAACTGGTGGCACCGGAAAACACTGTTCAGTACCTGGTATCACCCTTGCACAGTCATGAGAATCCCAAATGGCAAAATTTACCCGCCGGCCGATTGGGCGTAACTCGCCTTGGACACGCAAATGGACTGCCATTGGACCTTCTCAAACCGGTCAAAGGAGCCGTCCCAAGAGAGAGTTCAACCACACGTGAGAGAGCCCCACAGTGCTAGACAAAGGGTCACGCATCACGCTTCACGAGGACCGAAGAAAAAGGGACTCAAGGGGCGGGATTGTGTTTGGAAAGATCAACACCGCTAGGCTATCCTTCGCCGCCTGACTTCAAAAACAACGGAGGTGAAAGGGAACTAGGGGAAGATCGAACCGCCACCGGTGTCCCGACCAGCTAAAAGGAGGTCACTTGTAGAAGGGTGGCACTCCGAGATAACAACAGAGGGATAATCCAGGATGGGGCAGCTTCGGAAGTCAAAGTGAACTGGTTGAAAAACGAGCATGGGGGAAAGTTGCAAATCTGTATGACTGCGGGGAGGGGCATTTGATTCCTCAAGGAAAGCCACCTCCCAAGCAAATAAGGGGTTCGTAACTCTTACCGTGGAGTCTCGGACAAAAAAGATCACTCTTGAATTCACCAGCATGAAAAGGGGGGACGTACGCGGAATTACTCAGGCGTTCGTGCGGGCCTGTCTTCATCATGCTGGGAGGGGGACGAGCTCCCACGATCCAACCTCGATTAGCACATTGGGATTCTAAAAAGTCACGCAAGAACTTAGTATCGTTGGGAGGAGGCCATTCATCTTCTTGAGCTTGACTGCTAGAACGTCAGTGGCCTGGGTAGAGTAACTGGGGGGGGGGGGGGGAGATGGGCGGGGCTCATGGTGATGTGTGGGGTGGGGGTCGTTGAGGGGTTGGAGTGTGGTGTTGGTTGTCCGGGGGGGGGTGGGGGGGGGGTTAGTCGGGTTTGGGGGGGTTGATGCGGTCGGTTTTTTGTCTGCTTAGTGGGGGGACGGGTGGAAAAATTCATGAGTAAAGACGCTCGGGCGGAGCTCAATACGTCTTTCCGAATTTCTTTGAAACCAGAGGAAATCATCCACCTTCAGGGAGGCGAGTCTATCAGACGCTGGTTGACGAGGGGTTCAAAACGGAGCTGAAACTCCTCCTCGACGTTTTGGAAAGCGCCGTGCGATAGTCGGAGGGAAAGAAAGCATTTTGCGGGGAGACCGAACTTCTACAACTAGAGACATAATGACGTGCCAATCCCGGCTTCCGTGGGGACGGAAGTATGAGGCGGGTGTTGATGTATGATGACTGGCCATAGTAAACACAACCCATACCCACCAAAACAAACCCCGAAACCTCAAAGCCGACGCGCAATCAACAAACAGACGAAGAAAAAGTGTACACTGTTCAAAATCTCTCAGGGCGCGGGGAGGGGAGGGAGTCGACAGGAACCATTCGGAGAGAGGAAGTGCAGGGATCATGTGCGTGACCCGGGGGGGGCGCTCGCACCGAGAGGACAGAAAGGAGCAAGAGTTTAGTTTGGTAACGGAAAAAATCCGTTAGAGAAATTGCTTGAGATCTAAGCAAATTTGATCCGGGGAACGAATCTGGAGTCCTAATGCGGGAGGGATCAGGCATGATCCGACTCGTGAATCTCCTGCTGTGGGTGAAGAGAAATCTACAAGAGCTTGGAGGCTGTGGGAAGAGAGGCGGTAAAGGAGTAAGGCATGGGGGGGCCCGTCTGAATGCGCTCCTCGGCGTCATAAATTTCAGAAATGAAGTAGGAAGAGGAAACAGCAGTAGCCTCAGCTGCTGTGGCGGAGGCGGTCGGGGAGCTCCACAAGACGGTCGCCGGGGCGCAGCAGTAAGGCGCCAAACTGCGCGAAAAAACACGTACGGTACAGTGGGGGGAGAACCAACAGGACGTTCCGCGAAACATAAATTCCTTTCACCTAAACGGCGCGGCGCAACCATTGGCAAGAACCTCGACTTCGAAATACTGCTACGTACGTCTTGATCTTCGCCTATTAGGGGAAGAGGCCGAAATCCAGTGTCGCCCCCCTGCTCCCTCCCTCAATAAATACAGGGGCGGTTATATGGTCCCGGACAGGGCGCAGCATTAAATAATATATCCAGTGTGTCCCAAATCCTCCTAAGTGAGCGAGCAAGGGACTGGGCGAGCAAACCTCCGGCTCGTCATTTGGAGACAAGAGGCCACACTGTTACAAATCGACAAGGAGAGGGGGGATGTAGCGGCTCCTGATCGCGGCGTAAGTCCCCTTCAAACGATTGAGAACGGGGGAGGGCTCTTCATTAAAAAAAACGGGTACTAGATTATCGGTAAGAACCTTCGGGCGTCGGGGCCTTGGTCTGGTTGCGGGAAACGCGGCCAGGGACGATCTGTCTATAAGGTACCAAGGAGGGGGAAGTAACAAAGGGTAGGACAAGGGGAAGGAAGATAGTCATGAGATGGTGAGACTGCACCATACGGGAAAGGGGAAAAGGCACTAAACACGAAAGGATGCCCGCGGACATTTGCGTACTATTGGAACACAGCTGAAACGCAAACTCGATGACAACCGGCTCTTCCCTAGTTTTCGGAAAGAAAAATCCAAACCGCTAAACGCGTCCCTGCGGACGAGACCCGGCTCACGTTCTACCCAAAATAAGGATACTCCCCGGCATGAGCGACAACAAAGCCCGCCAGCAACCATGCGTGTTATAGGCCGCAGCCCGCTGCGCTACTACTACTTCAGTGCAATCAGGCGCACCCGCAGAGCCGACGGGGCCGACAGACCGCTGCCCTGAGACCTGTGGGTCCAGGGGACATCTTGATCGCAACAGCGGATTCGTGCGAGCGTACATCATACACTGCTGGCGTATCAACGCTAGGATTTACCTCGGTTACGATGCTGCACGCGAGAGTGGGATTACTCATAGAGCCGAAAGCAGGAGTGACCCACAGGGTCAGGTGACCGAACTGGGTTCCTGAGGGGGCTTAAACTCGAACGGGTCGGATTTCGGGGTCTACACATCAGTAAACTAAAAAGAAATCAACTTCGGCCGGCAGTCCACACTACTTAAAGTCGTTTGAAGACAACAACCGCAACAGACTCGGTAAACTTCCAAGCGCTGGTCGCCATGCGACTCACCTCATAAAAAGTGACGAAAGATGAGGCACCATCCGGGAGACTCAGAAGGAGGAAACAAGTATAACCACGTACTTGTAGGCTCCGGCGTCTCGACGACGACCCCGGGAGATAGTCTGGGAGTGGATCAGCGACGCCGATGGCTACGACGGGCATGTCGTGGGGGAATCACCCTGACAAGGAGGCAAGACCACGCATCAGAGTAGGGTTAATAGAGGAACAACAACGCGGGGGACTAAAAAAAGCAAGGTACAAAATAATTCCTGCTCGTCGAAGGCTCGGGGGGGGGGGGGGGGGGGAGTACACGGGGAGGCGCCGACACTGCAAGGGGAAGAGGTGGTCAGCGAGAAAATTAAAACCGGTCCCTCCCATAAGCAAACGCGAGCTCTCGGAGAAGGAGGAGAGAGGGGTAGGAGTAATCCCCGCAAGAAAAAATCAGCAAAGGACAACTGGCCATCGCAGGGAGAGGAAGCGTAGGGAATTCGGGAAAAACTACTAGGAAGAAGCTCAGAACAGCCAATATTTCTTCGGTCAATTAGAGGGAGGGGAGATCGCGCAACACTCGCGAACGCCGGAGGAAACCTGCTAAAGAGGGAAGAGGGTCGATATTAGGGTTAATGTACCTCAAGGGTAGTACCTGATAAGCGAACGAATACGGCGAAGAAAAAACCCCGTCATCGAAGTCGAAGTCGGAAACGCGGCAACGAAAAGAGATGATGTTCAAAAAAACGAAAGTCACGTCTGCTGTGCTAAATGCCCTGAAGATGGCGGAGAGGTTCGGAGATGATAAAATGAGATCAGCAAGCAGAAATCTATGTCCTAGAGATTAGCAATCAAAACCGTAAAATGAGAAGCGGAAAATCGGGAGAGAATAGTCACTCAAAGTCATGAGGTTGAAACAGGCCCGGGAGGACTTCGTCTAGTTCAACTTGAAGGAAACCTGACATAAACGTACAAATACGAAGTGCAATTTCCAAAGGCTATTGCGGCAAAGAGGTGAAAGAAACTAGAGGGGGGACCTCTGCCACACCGAGTGCAGACGGTATAAATCCCAAATAAAAGCAGGGTCGACAATCAAACCGGTGGAAGGTCGAGATTGAGACGGTATTCTAAGAAGAGCCCGATTCTCAGAAAACTCGGATAAAATACCAAACAGGGCTCGGACATGTTGGCAAGGAGTCCTCGACTTCTTATGATTCAGGGAGACCACAGGTATTGCGGGACCAGAAATAATTCTAATGCGGATACGGCTGGTTGGACAGTACCCCATTTCATTAAGGCGCACTATGGTCATCGAGGGGGAAAACTCGAAAAAAGGTATAGGAGGGCGCATGAAACTGGTAGGCAACCATCAGGTCGCTAATAAAACAGCATTAGACTAGGGTGGGCCGTGATCCTGTTATAGTGTCAGAGACTAATTCACCATGGGGTCGTCCATGGTGCGAAGGAAATTTTTCCTGTTAGTGGGAAAGGCAAGAGATAGGCTAGCGCTTTAGAAGTAACTTTTCGGGCTGTAGCAAGGGAAAAGATAAGCGCGTGTTGGGTCAAAGATACCTCTTCGAGGGAGAAACACAGCAAGAGAAGAGCGAGAGTCTGACGTAGAAAGAGGAAGGTCCAAATTTCCGATCGACTAAGGGACACGTCGATGTGGCAAAACAAACGCCTGATCACTTGAGGTCTTCGCGTGGATGGAGAGTTGATTAACGATACCAACAAAGGGGTCTGCATACGTCGCTCATCGGGCCGGATGCAGCAGATCTTGTTGGAGCAGAACGAGGATGTTCGGAAGAGAACATGAGGAACCCTGGGTCGACGGGGGGAGAAGGCAATCTGCTTCTAAACCGCCGAGAGGGGACCTTTATAATCCCGAGGGTTCGAGGAGTAGTGAAGGGAGCGGGGGGCGCCCGCGATAGAACCGCCGGAACGCTGTCCAGGTCCCGTGGTTAGACCTCTTTCTGGACAAGAACTAAAGCCTAAACTCTACACTGAACAAGATACGCGGGGGTGTTCAGATCACTATCAGAGAGAGCCTCAGAAAAAAAGAGCCACTAGTCTTGTTTTGACACGGTTCCGACCGGGGAAGCCGGTACATTAAGGACGTCGTACCCTGCCAACACCCTGCAGGAGGATCGCGGCGGGGGGCACTTAACCGCTAATTCGGTCACGGAGATTTCGCGAATCAAAATCTAAAAAAAAACAAAAAAGGTAACGGGCGGGAGAGCTAAAGGAGCGCCGTCGAAAGGCAGAGAGTTAGGGGGGGGCTGCCAAAGCTATCTGCATGAAGTCTTTAGGACCGGAGAGTAGGGGAAAGTCTCGTCTAGAACAAGTGGCACCGCCCCCCGCACGGGAAGAGGGGGAGAGGAGAAGCGTGGTTCTCGCACTCGGCGCTCGGAGAACGGGGGTATTGCAAAAGTCATGAGCGATGGGAGGATGCGGACGTTTCAAGGTGAAGACTCTCGGGAGGAAAACGGACCTTCCTAATCGCGCGGGTCGAAAGAGTCTGGTAAGAAGGTGAGACAAAGGGGCGCGCAGCGACAGAGATAGAAACATAGTATATGCGATATTTGATCTCGGGTGGTGAGACTCAGGGCCAAAAGAATGACAAAACCAAGGGCGGCGGAAATGGGCAAGTCTCGGGCAACTAGTGCTCACACATAGATCATCGTTAAATCACACTAGCACACTTAAGCCGATACGGAACAATTTTTGAGGGGACTGAAGAGTACCAAAACCGGATACGGAAATCATCACCGGTAAAACGGGGTGGGGAAAAAAACAAGCGGAACGCAGGTAGAGAAATAGCATTCAGAAAGGCGGAATCTCAAACTTCCTTTCTAGTACTATGACTAGCGCCGTGGGGGGAAGGAACAAAATCCGATTCCGAGCTCCGAAAAAAAAAAAGGGAATTTTAGGACAGCGGCGGAAGAAAGGCAAAGATGACCCATGGATCATTTAACGACCCCGTAACGGGGGAGAATACCCGGGCCCCGCTCAAATAAAAAGCGAGGGGAAAAGAGATTAACATCCGTAAAACACGGACTCACACCAAGACTCGGAGATGAGGATTCTTGACGCAGTTTCTACCAGGTCTCTCTTGACTAACGACTCAAAACATTCCCAGTCAGACGACAGTACCGGGATGTTGACGGTCGCTTTTCAACCCCAGCCAAAGTCACAAAGAAAGGCGACGTTGATGTAGAACCCTCCACCGCGAAGCCCAACTTCATAAAGGAATCAGCAGGCTCAAAACGTCCTGGCCCCCAATGTAGCAGACGTGGGGTATCCAGAACTATTGTATGAGCAGAGCTAAGCATAAACCGACCGGAGGAAGCTCTGACCCTGCAACAACCGGTGTCATCTTATGCACTGTAAAACCTCAAAGAAATGTAAAAGGACAAAATACGCAGCGTGGTTGATTCTGTCGACTTGGGCCGGGAAACGATCAGTTTACAGGGGTATCATTTAAGAGGGGTGAATCGCGTTATGAATGGGGACGAAAAACTATCAACCGTCGCCCGCAAGATCTTTTACAGCAGCATGCCGGATCAAAAAGATAAGGAGGTAAACCGTGATCGATCGAAGATAATTAAAGAGAGTTAGGAGTTTTTATGCCTTACGGCTTGAAGCAAGCTCCAGAAAACCTGTAAGGTCTTCTTGGGCAAAGAAACGAAGCAAGGACATTCAAGTTGAGGAGGTAAAAGAAGATCTTCGGGTGGCTTCAATGGATAGACGTCGATGTCCTTAGCACGTGAAACTCTCGGTGTACTCCTGCCATGGGGGGCCCTGGGAAAACCTCGAGAACCTTCCTCTTCGGGCAGGGGTGTCAGATCACTCTGGTATAGAAGGAGGTTCCGACATACAGTGACCTAGCCTAGCAACGGGGGAGACTGCTTGGTGGGTAGAGCTACGGTTCGACGAAAAAAAGAAGATGCTCCCGAAGAAGGGCTCTCCCATTGGTACGACCCGGGAGAGGCTTGAATCTGTCGAGGAATTAAGACTTAAAATAGAGAAACTACTAAAAGCGAAGGAAAGCTAGCTCAAGAGACGTGGCATAAGATGAAGGGAGAAGGGTAGAAGATAAAAAATAGGAGCGCTGAAGGCTTCTTCTGAAACGGGTCACTCTTATACTATCATAACATAACGTTACGTTGCTCTCAGATCGGTACACGATCAGAGGATTCAAAAGTCACACGCCGGGGGGGTATTGGGACACGATCAGTCTTAGGGGCCAATGGGAAAATGGAAGATGGAAAGCAGAAATCAAGCGCGAGGAGAGGATAATTGGGAGTAGTTAGCGGAGAGCGGGAACCAATCTTCGAAAAAAGAGAAATGCCGTTTGAGTTAAGTCGAACCGCAGGCACAAAAGCTACTTTAGTTGGGAGGGGCGTCTCACCCTTCGAGGAGAAACCAGTTGCAGAGTCAAAACTGGAGCAGATCACGGGAGAGGCGTTAAAACATGTACCCGGAGTGGGGTGTAAGGCAGGGGAAACCCCTAGGCGAGAAGGGCGTGCCCCCGAGCTGTCCTAATCGGACGCCCTCGACGGGAGTAGGTGCTTCTGACGGAATCCGGGACGCAGGACCGACCTACTTGGGAAAAGGGGGGAGGCGTCAACGGAAGGGGAGGGCGACTGTTGCCTGCAAAGTCGTAACGTGCATCGGTGGGCCTATCCACCGCTCTCTCGTGAGGTCGTCGCGGGGATGTGCTTCATATGGAGAAGGGCATTCTGACCAGTGATGTCTCTGGGGGGTGTCTTCGAAACAAGGAGCGCAGGACGAAGGATGAGGGAGCAGACGGGGGGGACGAGAGGTTGAAAGGAAAGAGTTGTCCACTATTAAAAATGTAGCACAAAAAAACACAGTCATTATTAAATATTGATTGAAAAACGGTCAGAAAGAAAAAACTAACGCTGAACTCGATAAAAAAGGGGTCAAACGGCTGCTAAGGAATAGAGGCAGGACGCCGTTGACGACAAAATACCCGACAAAAAACCGGAGCCGAGCCAGGAGACTCATGGACTACCGGTACACCACGTCCTCTACAGAGAAAGACGACTAAGGGTCGCCAGCGGGTCGAGACGAAAAACTTAAAAAGGGGGAGCCGACAGGATGGAAAGCACCCGAACGGTCCGTCTTTGCACCTCTGTTAGAAGCGCTAATCCGCGAAAGCGGAGTCGGCTGGATCTCGAGGGTCTGCTAACCTAAGAGGGATAAGGGGTCACTGAAGAACACAGCGTTAATGAAAGTAGCAACTAACGTTCTGAAGCAGTTAGACGGTCGGAAAGTTCTCAAGGATACCTCGTGGAGTGCGATCAAAAGCCCGCCAAAGGGGGGTAGAATTACATGGGGAGATTCTACGAAATAAAAATGAATACAAATAGTCAAATCTGGCCAATGCAACCCAACTCCAGACGTTCAAGAAAGAAAAGCGCAGACCTAGGGAGATCTGACCCATCTGAGGGAAAAGGGAATCAAGAGGGGGAGACGGATCGTAAGCTCAGCGCGGCCTGATCGGGGGGCCACCGAAAAAGGGGCGGGGAAAAACCACACGATAAGAAAAGGTGTAGCATCTAAAAAAAACATGGGACCGCTATTCCGAGCAGGTCCCTAATAGGAACCGAAAAGGCCCGAAGTAAGAGAGCAGTGGGACGCGGGTGGGCGACCGGACGCAAAAACCCACACTAGAGCAAACGAAAGTCTGAAGTACTAGAGATCTGAAGAGGGAGCGTCGATGGGAAATAAAAGACTTGGATCTTCAGTAATCTCGACGGGAAGCAAACCTCGGGTTACAACCAAGGAAGGAGCGCTTCTTTCCAAAATATCTTCTGTCTAGAGAGGGCTGAGATCTACCCACCCAAGGAAGGGAGTCACGGAGCGCGCGAACCGTTGGCTCGCTCACATAATACAGACCGCTATGAATCGACACCGGGTAAGAGAGACTTATCTGAGGCAGGTTAAAGGGGGAAACGCAATAGAAAATAAGAAGACCTCCTCGTCGAACCACTGCCAAAGACTACTTCTACAGTCAGAAAAAAATCTTCATCAACTGATGTGAGACCGGGAAAGGATATAAGAAAGTCCTTTAGGAAGTCTTTTGTCTCAATCCCTCATGGGCGCGGGTTGAGCATAGAATCTGCAGAAAACGAATCAGGGTGACCTTATATAATCTAATCAACTTAAGGAAAGCACGTGAATATGGAAAGGAGCCTCTCAGATACCCACTTATATTGGGGGTTTGTGACACGGGTCTAAGGGACACAAGGAGTGGTCACCAAAGAGAAAGTCACAACAAAAAATCTTGTGCGCTTCGCGGGAAATGTCCCTACAAAGAGAGGAAGCGGCCCAAGTCGTCGATTGTGATCGGGAAAGTGAGCTCAACGTTAGCAGAAGAGGGTCGAAACCTGTTGCAGGGGGGTAGAGAAGGGGGAGACAAATTCTGGAAATCTAATTCCGCGCTAAGAAAGTAAGTCAAGTTTCTCTAAAAATGAGAACCGCGCAGGGGTCCTCTGGAAAACCTCGGAGGGGATTGAAGCGGCTCCTTTAATTAGAGGGGGACAGGAACCCTGAAAGGAGACATAAAAAGTAGGGTCGAAGGCCGTTTACTAACAAAAATGAACAGTGCGTTAGTGATGTTCCTAATGGACGTCCTAGAGAACGGACACCCACAAAACTAAAGGGAACCATCATCGACTGGGCGCTTTTAGGGAACTTCTTGCTAGGTGAAAGAGTAGGAAGTCCCGTGTTTACATAGTGATACCCTCGGAAAAGTTGCCAGGGGTCTCTCTTGTTACCTTGGGCACGTGAATAATAATACGATTGAATCGGGAGAGGAGCGGAGTCATGGTTCACAGTGACCTTGTAAGCCGTGTCGGGACCGATCAATTAGCGAGTGTTGAAAAAACTAAAAACTGATCACAGGAGAGAGCTCTTAAAAAGAAAGAAAGTAAGAAAGAGAAACTGGCCCGAGCATAGCCTCCTGGGTCTCGAAGAGTCCTGGGGTGCAAAAAAAAAATGCTCATGGGAGGTCGTCTCTGTTAGTGGATGTTAGTAACCGAGCAAAACAGTTTTTGTTAGCGGAGCAGTCATCTTCTGTAGCGTGAGAAGGGGGCTTGGCTACTAGGTGTATTAATTAGAGAATACATTCGAACCGCCACTTTTGACGCTGTGGACAGGACATTACTTAACGAATAAAACGAGAGACCAAGAATCTGTGAAAGATCGCGAGCGCGTTGCTCACCTGAAGATCATAACCGCACGAGGTCGACAGCGCAGTCTGCAGGAGAGACCGTTGGTAGATCCAGCTCTGCCAACAATGAGGGTCGACCTCCTCTCACCTGAAGAAGACAGTTCGATCATCGGCATATAAAAAGGCGCCGATACACCCTTCTTGCTTTTTCAGTGCCACGGGCTTCGACTGAAAACCTTAAAGGCACGCCTCTCTTAAAATACCAAAACCAGAAGAGAGAGGTTGTTGGCAAAAAGGGAAGCCCGCGAGCAGTTCGCATATACCTAGAGTATATAAACAAAAAAACGATTAATTAAAGAGAGGTGAGAGGAACTAAGCCGACACTTTGTCTACTCCACAAACCGCAGGATCGAAATTCAGTTAAAGGTGGAAAGCAAGTCCTCTCGGGGAGCCGGATGGAAAACCCACCCTCTGGGATAGGAAAAGAGTGGTTTCTAAGAGCGGCGCGGAGACGTATAACTAAGGTTCAGGTATAATGGAGTCGTTCCGGCGTCAAGCCTCGGCAGGCGAAAAAAGAAGTGAGACGCTGAAAAAGACCTCGGCGTCTTGAGCGGGGCTGCTCAGAAGCGGAAGAGAATAGGAAAGAGGATGAGAGGTAGGGGGCTCGCTGGGGTGTAAAGATGCAAGGGTCACCACTCGAGAGAGTATGGTTCTTAGAATAACGGAGAAAGAGAGCTCCAAACCCGGAAAGAGGAAATCAGAGATGCAAAAACGATGACGAACCACAGTTGGGGGAGCTGTAACAGAAAAATGCTGAAGAAAATACCTGGCGGAAATTTTCCAGCGGAAGTGACCGCATGGAATAACGGCTTCTAGGACAACGGTCAGCTCAAGTAAGTCTCTTACTCGATAAAAGCTCAAAGTAAGGTGTAACTTGTAACAAGAGGCCGGAAGCTCCGGCTGGAAAAGACCACGGTATGATATCCACGAGAAGGAAAGAAATCCCTCTGTGAAGATTGAACAACGTGGAAATAGGGAGAGAACTGGCAAGACGCGGTAAACACGGGAACTTTAATAATATCACCGAAGGGAAAAAAGTTCCCATCCATCCCTCGAGGATATGCGGGCCTACTGACGGAATTAAACCATTTAAGAAGATGAAGAAGAGCGCATCGAGGAAGACACTCCATTAAAAGGAAATGTTGCGGTACTTGTAAAACAAGGAGAAGAGCACAACGTCTACAGTTATGACGGAAGGGGGGAGGGAAAGTCCTAAATGAGCTGGAACTGCTGGAAGAAAAAGGGGAGGAACTGGACCAACCAAAGCGCGGTTCGGAATGTGTTTTGTCGTCCCTCTAGGCAGGGATTTACGAGAAGGAGGCTTAGTAGCGGAAAACGATACGAAAGCGCTGAAGGAAAACTGTGGTAAGGACATGAAACGTGGGGTAGAAAAATGGTCAATCAGAGAAACGAAGGGAGAGACTCAGGGTCGTGACTCGGTGTCCGACAAAACTTCAATAGAGTGTAAGAGGTTTCTAGGTCTGGGCAGGGGGAAGAAAGTGGAAGAGACCTGCAACATTGGAAAGGGAGACGCTTCCAAAAGACGAAAAAAAAACCAAAAAAAAAAAAAAAAAAAAAAAAAAAAAAAAAAAAAAAAAAGAGAAAAAAATAAATCAAAATCAAAAACGAACAAGCCAATGAAAAAAAAAAGAAAAAAACACCCACCACACACAAATCACAGTCCCCCAGCACCACACAACCCCACCCTCCCCCCAAACGATCATTTTTCCCGTTAGGAGCCTTCAACTACTCTCAGACCTCCCGTCTTTTGGCTTCTCATCTTTGTCGGCCTCATACCCAGAGCCGCCCAATGGCAGTGGAAAAGCCCCAGCCGCCCTTACCAGGGATGATGTAGGGATTCTTTGAGAACAGCAGGAGAGGACACTATTAAGGATCATCATAGAAAAAAAATGACGCATTTACGGGGAGTTATAGAAGGTGTGGGGGACGGTGGACTTAACTAACTAAGAGAAAATCCATCTTCGAGCCGTTGTCTAAGCAAGGTCGGAGTAGGGCGGCGAGCCGCAATATCTACTTGACAGAGACAAGATCCGAAGGAAAGGATTGGGGAGGGGATAGCGACTACTTACGACCGGGGCACTAATGCGTCCACGCCCGCGGGGGTAAAACCGGGGGGAGAGGAAGGATTGATGACGGTCTTAAACATATAGAAAAGACATAAAGAGCAAAGAAGATCGCGGGAACGGCGGAGTGGGGAAGGGTTTAGGAGAGGGTAAACGAAAGCCCGCTCGCTGAGAAACGCAGCGCCGGCGGTCCCTCTAAAAAATAAGGACAAAAGAACGGGTCACACTTGAGGTTTTGTGGAGGACTCGATCGAGTAAACACGGACTGTCGCGCCACTGCAGTTAGGTGAAAAAAATCAGCGCTGAGTGTCCCTTTCCGGAGCGGAGAGATGAAATCGAGAAAGGGATAAAGAGCTGGTGGAAAAGACTTCAGAGCTCGGGGGAGTCTGTGGGGAGTAGGTTATCTAGGGGGAGGGTCTTGAATCGAACAGGCAAGAAGAGGGGCTCCGTTTGATTAAGGGTCGACGGGGGGAAAGAGAGGGTGGAGGAAAAGTCTCGGTTGGCTTTTGGCGTGTGCGTAGTCAAAAGTCCGGAGGTCGCAAGTGCAGAAGGCCGAAGAGGCGACATGTAGGAGAAGTGAAGAAAAGATTTACAAAGAAGCAAAGATCTGGGCAGCAAACGAGGACGTAAGAAGATCCATGGAACTCATCTCTGGATTCTCGAAATCTAAGAATAAGGTGGAGACCAGGAACCAACGGTCGAGGTCTCGTCCTAAGGAAGGAGAAGGTTTTAAGAAAGTCGTACTTAGGAAGAAGAGAGCCACCTCGTAGAGGGAGAAGAGAAGGTCTATGCTCTGGGAGAAGGAGCTCAAACGAAAAAAGGGGGTCGCGTTTGAGAGGAGGGAGTCTCGCCCGGGAAGACGAAATGACAGAGTGGGAGAAGAAGTGGGAAAAAAGGGCGGGGGGCAAAAGTTCCAGGGTATCGCGGGGCAAACGGCGTATGAGAATAGCTGAAAACAACACTATTATGAGGAAAAGGAGATGTAACATGTAAAATGGAAACAAACACAAGACAAGACCAAGAACCACATGCCTGCTGCCCTCATCGGAGAAGGAAGCAGGGGGCTACGATAAACACAGAAGAGAACATCTGGAAATATCCAGGTCTAAACCATATTCCAGGGACGAACGGCCTCTACACACCAAAGCTACTAAATTTTGATAGGACCAGAAGCTGCTAGGAAACGAAACTTTCAGTCAGAGCCGGGCAAGCTCCTTCCTTTTCGATAACAGAGTCAAAAACCCAAGGGGGGAAATGTGAGAAATATAAAAAGGTTTCAGAAGCGCCAAGAGATTCCACTAGCATGAATTAGAGAGAGTGATTCCTCCCTTCTCGAAAGGCAACGGGGAAAGACCGAAAAAAAAAAACTTGGGACATGGGGACGTCGCACGGCTATTTACTAAGGGAGCAGTTTGATTCGGGAACTGCGCATTTAATAGGGGTGGAGAGCGACCTCAAAAATCCAGAGCAGAGGACACAAACCACGAGCTTTTCAAGGAGGGGACTCATCCGCAAAGGACAGCCCAACGCATCATTTGAGAGTTAGAAAGAATCACGCCTCTTCTACCCACAAAAAAAAGAAAATCGGGAAAACCAAAGTACGACAAAGAGGGAGTCATAATCAAGAGAGGAAGGGGGACAATAGACGGACAGTCTTTTCAAAACGCAGGACAGAAAAAAAAGAATCCACAGAAGGTGTACTCTACGAGAGAAAAAACTTGAGGGTCCGCTCGCGACGAGCGAACCGAAGAGTTCACCGAAATGAGCAAAAACGTGTCCAGAGAGGGTGGGCGCTTGAGCTGAGAGACCCCTCTACTATCAGATCCAGCCTAGAAGAAGATCTATGAGCTTTCGTCGGCGGACTTTGTCTGTGGAAAAAAAAAAAAGTTTAGGAGATACATCCGAGTACTCATAAAAAAACTCCCTCAGTAAAAGGCCGCGTCCTGAGGGGGTCCATTGAAAAAGTGACTTCAAAGAAGAAAGTAGGGTCTAAAGGAACAAAGTGATTCAGCGCGGGCGCTGACGTCGATGAATTCGGATATCACTAGATAGAGGTCTGAGAGAAAACCTGCTCAAAAAAGTGGGGTTTATAAAAGAAAAGTATTAGTAAGGGACACTAATGGAATAAAGAGACCAGATCGAAACCTTCGAAGAAAAGGAGGAAGAGTAAAGCAATATACGTCGACAGAGAAGAAGCTTCAGGGAGGGTACGACAAAGGATCTCCATCAGCAAGGGAAGCTTCGCTTGTTCTAAAGTAAATAGAGGGAGAGTCAGTTTTCTTGATCTCATAATCGAAACGGAGGAGAAAAAAAAGACAAGTGCGCTTATCTGGCAGGATCAATCCTTGATAACTGGATCGCGGGGGAAAAAGATCATCACCAGGAGGTGGGGAGATTGGGAGTGGATAGGTTCTAGTGAAAAAATGTTCAAACATGGAAAGCTACAACTATGGTCGGGTAAAGCTCTCTCAAAACTATTTAAAGAACCAAGATAACGGGCCCACACTTGAAGGCGAGAGATCGCACCGGGCGACCACGGTGGCAAAAAGCGGTCGGGAACGTGGTTGTATTCGGAAAGGAGTACGCGAAAAAGAAGGCCCGATGCTCCGAAGGTAGAATAGCGGGCGGCAAACAGGAAAGGAACCTCTAAGGGGTTACACTTTCAAGAGAAGGGGCAGTGTGGCGAGGCCACCGGGTCGGGGTTGGGACGGGGGATACCATACTTCGAAGACACGTTCGAAGGGAGCCGGTCTTGGTTGGAATTAACAAATTCCCTTAAAGGCGATATTTAGGTGAAGAGGAGTCGAATCGGTACCGATAGGGCTTCGATATAGGGACCTGGAGGGAAAAACATAAGGTAGGACGAAGAAGACCGCATACTCAGAATGAGAGTGTCTGTTCCTAGCCAAGTTGATCGGGAACGCTTCCGGCATCTCAAGGACTCGGGATTCAACTCGTGAGGCGGGCAATGTTTCTCGAATGTTAACGAGGAACAAAGTGTAGAGTGAGGCTCGCACGGGTAAGGAAAGTGTCGTTGGGCGGTCCAAGATCAATAAATCCTTCCCCGGGGTTGCAAGGAAAAACACGAAGGGGAAAAAGGAGCGAGAAAAGACTCGAGATAGAAACGGGGGATGCAAAATTGCGAAAAATCGCACGTTCCGCGGGGTGCACCGGGGAGAACCGGTAGGTCTCAGTGTGGATGTACGTTTGGGACACCCGAAGACCAACCTTTGTTCGGGAATCGGAAAGAAATCCGTTCAGGATGCCGATGAGAGGGAGGGGGAGGACTAAGGGAAAGGGAATTCTAGCAAAGACATACTCCCGAACCCTGGCAGGGGGTGCCGTCCCGGACTGTGGCTGCAAGCCGGCAAAAACCGAAAAAAATCTCCAAGATGAAGAGAGGAAGGCTGCTTCTTTTCTAACCAGAAGTAAGAAAGGAAAGGGGAGAGATACTGCGGTCGGCCTCTAAGCCAGTTTGCAGGAACAAGCTTACGCGAAAACCAAAACTAAAATACACTAAAAAAGACCAGCGTGGGACTCAGGTACTCAAGAGAGGGATATCTTCTAACCAGATGGGAGGCCTAGACCCTGTCGAGGCAGTTTGTTAAGCTGCTTCAGACGGCTTGAATGGGAACGAAATTTGGAAAGAAGGCCTTGCAGACCGTGGCAGGTTAAGCAGTAGCAAAAAGGGCGAGGATTCGGCGACGAGAATAAAACCGGGATATATATTCCAGAGGAGATCAGGAAAGAGAGATGCGACGACTTGGCACCGCGAGAGCAGGGAAGGGTCTTAAAGGGGAGCGTGCGAAAGGAACGGACTTCTGTAGTAAGAAGTGGTCAAAAAAAGCAAGCACGAAACGTCTACCGTTAGCAGCTCGCTCTTCAGGATAGTGAGCTCAACGAATGACAGTAGGGTATGACAAGGCGGTCAGCGGATCTGGCTCTGAAGAGGACGGAAGACATGCTACTTAGAAAGAAGGTAAACTTAGGGTGATCAAAAACTCGCATCAAAGAGAGGGAACTAGGAAGCTTCTACTCTGGGTGGGAGAAGATGAAACAGGCGGGTGGTCCAAAGAAACCCAATGGTCTAAAGGTTCTCGAGTAAATGTATAAGAGGAGATGCAAACCCAGCGACAGGAAGAAGAACGAGATTCAAAAAAAAATGTTGTTAAAGGGCGAACTATTAACAAAACACCTAAACCATCACAGGGAGCATACGGTGTGCCAGCGGGAAGTAGGTGTGATAAAACGGCTGGGCCATCTCTGAAGGTCGTAAAGGAGATCGCGGTTATAAGAGAAGTGGAAGTAAGAGAAAAAACTCTTCCGACCACTACACAGGACGTATAAGATCAGCAAATGAAAGACGGGGGTATCTTGAAATAACACGGGGGGGGAAACAAGTGCGGAGAAAACTTCACTTTTAAAACAACCACGGAAGAAGATCGCCGTTCAGCACGTCCAATCAAGAACTAGGATTCTTCTATCAGGTCTCGTTTCTCGGCCGGTGGGGGAAGACCATGGCAGAGGCAAATCCTACTCGCTGGAGGGAAGGTCCAAGAGAAAGGGGGACTGGGGTGAGGGCAGGAGAAAACCCCAGACCTGGTCATCTTCTCAGGTACGAAACGTGGAATGTAGACGTCTGTGAGTGAAGGCCCGAGAGAGCAAAAGTGGGTGGGTCCAGAGAATTCGACCGCCTGGCAAAACCCCGTAGACGATTAGTAAGGGGTTTGCTATCCAAGCATTCGGATAGACAGAGGGGTACGTATCTGAGAAGGGGTAGAGTCGGACCCGAAAGGGGAGCAGCTTCTGACTTAACACAAAAGGGCACTCACCGAGCAAGGTAAAAAGGGGGGCCAGCGGGGGCATTTACGATACGTGTAGTGGAACGATCACGAAATTGGACAATTGCAAGATACTCAGGGGTCTCGGCCCTCTATATAAAGGGTAAAGAAGGAACGGGGTTCTCACCAAGATAATGCTCCTTAGAAGAGAATCACTAGAGACGGTCCTGATGGATCCTGGATCTGAGATACCTAAGCGGCCGTATGGGATGTTTGCTTGAGGGAATCGGGGGGCGTGGCATCAGAGAGAAAAGAGGGGACGTGGAACCACTTAAAAAATACAGGAAGAGAAGGTAGTCTACAGGAAGATATTAAGAGTGATACGACTTGATAAGCCGACTTGAAGGTATCCTTAAAGGGTCAGATTGATATATGTTGAATGAAAAAAGTGAACTCACTCTAAGAGCTTAACTCTATCCTATTAATAGGATGGTTCTTGGAGATCGGGGGTAAAGCCTTACGCCGAGCCTAATAAAGTAGGGGGACTGTAGGAAGAAACGCCGGACCGACTAAAGCGGCCTAGTCTCGGAAAAAGTTTGAAGCCGGCGAGGCGGTGATGACATTAAAACCCCATAGAATACTACGATCAAAGAAACGAAAGCTCGAACGGGGCATTGGGGGCGAAGTAAATTTACTTTCTAAGTCAGAAGCGACCAAAATAGCTAGGATGATCGTGGCGGATGTCGTGGTTAGTGACGCTCAGAAGAAGACAGGACAGACGTGCAATTCTGGTTGGTTTTCGCTAGGGAGAAGATAACTGATGAAATAAATTCCTCAATTGGGCGTGGACCCTATTCCTCGAGGGAAAATTTCAGGAGGCGAGTTCACTAGGGATAAAGGAGAGAGCGGTCTGAAGTCGCTGAAGAGTGGAGTCTGGGAATAAGCGTCGGGGTAAACGTGTGATGCAGAAGGCGGGCGAGCCTTTATCGACTAGCAAAAGGAGGACGGGGGACTTCTCAGCGGAGGGAGTTAAGGGGACGATACCCTTCAAGGCCAATGGGACCTCTCTTAGTCCCATGCGACGAACGACAGGAGTAGTGGGGGGCGACCGGCCTTACCCGGAGGGGGTTACAAGTAACACAGGAGGAGATTGTCGATGAACCCCGACTAGCGTCAATCAGAGCTGCTTGTCCGAGTAGGACTGCGTAACAACGCATCCGGACAGGCCAAAAACCCCGGAAGACGGGTCTCAATCAGCACAGGCAGAAGGACGTCTCAGAATGCCAGAGGAGGGCAGCGGAACAGAAGGGTGGAAGGACCCCTTCGGCGGGAGGGCCTGTTCTAAGTCCGTGGTCAAAAAAATGCTCTTTAAAAGCGAACTGTCTTAGGCGGGAGGTCTCGTTGGGAGAGGAGGGAAAAAGGAGAGCGAAGAAAGTTGCAAGCGGCGGGGAAACTTGCGAAAAATGTCCTTAAAAAGTCACCTTCGGCCC
>Ga0179593_1559516_pt1 | contig 19763 bp, 14 predicted proteins | sample CZODoug2_1_08_16_FD_185931 | JGI IMG/M metagenome (GOLD analysis project Ga0179593, IMG submission 185931) | Vadose zone soil fungal communities from Angelo Coast Range Reserve, California, USA - CZODoug2_1_08_16fungal (PacBio error correction) | ecosystem: Environmental > Terrestrial > Soil >...
CTGGAAAATTCGCTACCGTCGGGATCGACCAGACCAATTCCGAAAAATCCTTAACGCAAAAAGGAAAGGGGCGAGGCGAATAAGAAAACTAGGCCGTAGATCGCAGAGACAAAACGAACAGGCGAGGTTCGCAGTACAAGGGTCGAGGTACTTGTTCCTTGGTCCGTCAAACGAATAATTAGAGTGCACGAATTACCTGATAGGTACGGGATATCGCAAAAACTGGAGCCCTGCTATCTAACCGGGGTTTCAACCTGGCCTCCTTCCCGCGGAAAAAGTGGGGGGGGCTAAAAATGACGTAACCATCCAGTGGTATATACTTCTATATCCTACTGTGAACCATGAAAACCATGCTTTCCTCGAAAAGGGAAGCAGGACTCTGGAGGACCTTGGAGCAGTTAATGGTGAAGGGTTGACCAAATCACATTATTGAATTTGGGCGAAAAGAAGTATTCATCATGGCGATCTTACTTATCAGAAACGGTGAAAAGTTTTAAAGTTGCAGCTGGGGCGCCGAGGTGCCAAAAAGACGCAAAGACTCTCATATCTGAAACGTGAGAGCTCTTAAGAAAAAGTAACACCAAAAGCTGCGGTACATTACAATATTAACTCAGGTGAAAAAACAGTGCCTTAAGACCCGTAAGCTTACGGCATGTGTAAAATATGTAATGATTCTTCAGTGGGTTAAGTCCTTTATCACTGATCCAGACTCCATAGTGCTAGCTTTCGGATTCTTTCCCAATGGGGCACCAGTGGAACAGTCTCCACAGTGAGAGGCTAAAAGAGCACACGGGTAGTTGACGACACGGCTGAGATGGAGCAAAAGTCCCGGGAAAGTCGGAGGCAGAAAAGATAAGCAAGCGCGCCGCGCGATCGGACACGGGGAACAAAACCACTGTGGCTACGGGGCCGACGAAATTGGAATACATTCGCCATGAAAGAAAATCAAAGGTACCCAAAGTCTATAGACCAGTCTATATCGCCGACGCCGTGCTCGGAAAAAGACGCTAGGGTGCGATCGCCCTCGTAAAAAACCGATAAAAACGGGGGGACGAAATCAGGGGTGTTGGGACGGAGACAAAAGCCAGGTTGTGAGGCGCGCATGTGAGAAAGGGCACAAAGGCGTGGCCTTCTATTCAGTCGCGGGTCCTTTGTATGGGTATTTTTGTTGCTGAAAAAAACGAATTGGATTTGCTGGTTTCAAAAATGAACGGGGGGACCGATCCCGCCGCGAACGAGAAGAGACGCGTTACAAAAACATCACAAGGAAATCCAGAGATAGGCAAAATAGACCGCCGACGGTAACCCCCGATCTGCGAAGATTTAAAATGGCCTCGTGGAGGCGGGGGGGAGTCCAAAAATAAAAGGCACGAGGAAGGGCCTGCGGTGCCGCGAGCACAAAGAAAGGAATAAGGAATCTTCTTCGTCGCAGGGGGGGAAAAAGGAATGACTGGAAGGGATGAGATGGGCGGCCGATCGGATACTTGAAAAGGAACTTCCAGGCTCATCTTCATAGAATCTACTCTTCAATCGAAGCAAAGGAGTCCACCGCGTCGCAAAAACCTGGCTGAAACACAAGGAAACGGAAGAAATGCTGTGAGCTGTACGGATGGAAAAGTTGCTAAGCTAAAAAAGGAAACATGAACAATAATACGGCGTATAACCGATAGCAGCCCAAAGTGGCCGCAGCTGATCAACCATACTTGCGTAAGGCAAAAGAGTCCACAGAAGATCCCGGGCTACTTACCAAAAGAAACCCCGGAGACCGTAGACAATGATTCCTCGAAATAAATAGGTCCTGGGACGACAATATAGGAATCGAGAAAAATTGTCGTCAAGGAGGAAGAATCCCTCACCTACTCTTAGGAGCTGAGTCTGAGGAATGTTCAGGCGTCTTCGATGGAGAAGAAGATAGTGGAATTGAAGAAAAACACAGGATACTCTTCAAGGGCTACTTCTACACTCTCCGAGAAGCCAAGAAATAGAAGACGGAAGAGCTCTTCCGGCAGCTGGGTAAAATCCTCTAAAAAAAAAAAAGTGATAGAAAAAAAAAAACAACCTGGCGATCGAACTCTTCCGCCGCGAGCGCACATTTCCAACCACCGAAGGCGAAGATTGAGTAGAGCCTACCGAGATCCGTGGAAAAAAAAAACTCATAATCAGGAACAACATCCGGTTCTCGGACCGAGGAGATACTCGAAGAAATATCTGGAGGCGCCTCGGCACGCCTGAATATCGAAAAAAATCTCCGAAGAGAACGAACGAAGCGGCGAAAATTGCCGGGCGAAAGAATATCAGAAAGAAAAAAAGGCTGGTTAACCACACAACTGGCTCCCCGGCCTTGAGATAAGGGGTCGGAAGGGAAGAAGATTGAACGAGAAACCCTCAACCTAGGCGATCTGGATCGGCTCGGGGGGGGCAATCGAAAGCCCGAAGCCAGGCCTGCTTGGCCCTGTATGACGCGCAACCGCGGAGAGAAGATCTCCAAAAAGGAGGTGAGTGAGGAAAATAAAAGAGATGAAACGCGCCGCGGACGGGGTATACGGTCACAAAGAAAAAGGTGGGACAGGTTGGGGTCCAGTCTGAAGAGAGTAACGCCTCGACACGCAGTCGTTAGACCGTCCGGTAATGACCTTGGATCATGTCTACGACCCCTAGCCATAAAAAAAGGGAATCAGGTGGAGGGGGCACCTCTTAAGGCGATCCTGACGGGTAAATATCGTTGTTTGATTTAAATTCATCACCTCGAGACAATGAAGGAGAGGAAATAGGGTGGATATCGGGTCTATCTCCTCGTGCCGAGGCCGATTGATAAAAATGGGGGAATCATGACAACCCTGCGCCAGGTCCCCTAAGTCAAGGAGTAATTGACAAATAAGCGGTTCGTCGGGAGGAGAATCAGGTTCCTAAAGTCGGTTCACGGGGTGCAAAATCCAAGGGAGACTTTGTTCACAGGGTAGACTAGGAGTAGAAGGTAAAAGGGGTTGCGGGGCGGTGATTGTGGAAAAAGGGAGGGAGGTTGGGGAAGAAGAACAATTCTGAAGCGGAAAGACGGCTTCAAGGTCGAAAGGCGGATTGGGTTGCTTCTGAGTCTCGTCGCCCGATGGAAGGCCTATAAAGTGGGGTATGAGATAAAAAGAAAACAAAAGACGGGAAAGACGCCAAGGTATTCAGCGATGCAAAATAGCATAGAGGGGATCATCGGAAGAATTAAACGGCTGCCGGAGTAGAGCAGGAGCCGCGGAAGACGATTGCATCTTCGAGCTTTTCAAGAGGGAATTAGGAAAAGACAGAGACTCAATGCGGTCGTCTCGCGAAGGGGGGGAGATCGGATCCATGTCCCCGTCAACGATCGTGGTTGCTGGGGGACAACGGGACATGTTGTTACTGGACGGCAGTCCAAGGGGATAGGGGAAATAACCTGGGATCGCGTTTCTTGGAGGGAATCAAGAAAATACTTGGTCAGTTCGTCGGAAGGAGCAACAAAAATGGATTTGGGGGCCGAAAAGGGCGTGATGGTCGCCCCCAAGATAGGAAGTGACTTGTGTGGACGGAGGGGGTTTGGCCGATAGGAGGGAAGGAGAATGAAGCATTAAAAAAAGCAACCCGTGCAGAGGGGAGCTGGGAGATCTGTCAAGGTTTAAGAGCTCCTCGTCGAATCTTCCAGTCAGAGGGGTTCCGTCTCCGCGACGTCTCCACGTCGAAAGAATAAATGGGAGGACCACTTGGGCTGATCGCGTAACCATCGAGGCTCCTTAAACGTTGTGAAAGGGGGTGTGAACCGTATAATATCATCATCGAGGCCAGGAAGGAATTAATGAAACTGAATCTTTACTCTTCGGGTACGGCTAAAGATGGAGGGGGAAGTGATGGGTTCATCAATTGACAGGTAAAAACTGGGAGAGGCTATCGGATTGATTCTAACTCCAAGCCCAAGAAAGACAGGGCGAAAAAGGGTTCGACCCTGAGACCAGTGGGGGAAGTAGAAATAAATTGGTAGCTAAGAGACAAAAGATAATGCTGCGTTGATCAGAACCGAAAAATGTGAAGAGCCAAATAGTGAGACCTGCTATTTAAAAGTCCGCATTAAGAAATAAGAATAAAAAAAGCGGTTTGAATGGAGTCGACGAGCGCTGCCTGAAGAGGAGGATTGAAAGGGAATAGATCGACTATGGCTGGGAATGATTTAATTCAAATAAGCGAGCGCAACGGTGGCGACCACTGGCGAGAACCAAATAAAGCTCACTGTCGGAGCGGTCAAAAGGGGGGCGCGGCCTTAAAATTAGAGCGTTCGAGAGGACGTAAGTATTAATCAAGGAGAGCTGGAGAGCGGTCCGCGCTCTAAAACGAAATCAATTAAGTGGGCCAGCATCCTCAGGTGGGGGGGAAAGCGAAAACGCAACAAGAATAGGTAGCGGCGACGGAAGATTAGGGTTCGATAGAAATTACAACTAGCGATCTTGCGGGACTGGTAAAGTTTCGCATAAGTTGCAAGGAAATATTGCGCTCTAGTAGGTATACTCCGGAATTCTGAATGCCAGGGAGCATACGGAGGAAGTATGTGGTTAGGAAAGGCGTCTGTGAAAAAAATCGGGTTTTGGTGTCCTGGTGGGAGGAAATGGAAGTTACGACGAGAAATAAGGTTACTGTTGGGGGGCCAGCGGGGGGAGTGGAAAGCTATCGAAACGCACGATGAAAATTAGAAACCAATCTAACGGGACCTCGCGGGACGCTCTTCTGTTTAAAAACGGAGCGCCTGAGGGTGGCGCGCTCGTTACCTCGACAAAAATCTTGGACGCCTGGACTTGTCCGTCCACATGCACCAATGAGAAACGCAATAGAACCGGGGTCAAGGGCTTTAAGGTTCTGTCTGCCCGGGAAAAAGTCTTGATCGACCCCTCTGAACCTTTATTATACTTTCGCGTATCTGATGCTTAGTGACCCTCCGTTCGGTTGCGGTGTTCGGCAGACCCTCCTTTGTATGCCGGACCGGATAGCGCGGTTCCCTACTGTGGGTTTTTAGGTGCGTTACGATCCAGCTTAAATCTCCGACTTCTTCGGGTCCGTAGGAACTTAATCTACCCCTCCTGGGTCGGACCATCTCCAATATCCCTCGCTGTCCCTTACGGAAAACAATCCGGGAGGTGAATTCGCCGAAAACGATCCTCACAGAGGGAACAAGTACGAATAGAACTTTCCTTTGAGCTGTAGTGTATCGGTGGGGTTAATTGCTTGGGCTTTGGTCTATTGCAGCCCAGAAAAGCTAAAGTACGAAGGTAGAAGATAAACCAACAACAAAAGGATGAAGGGGTAAAGATCCTTTTGTCCAATGTCTCAATGTTAGGCCGACTAGAAAGAAAGCATTACACAGCTAGACTCGAAAAATTAAGACTAAAAGAGGTTATCTATTACTCCTTCGGGCTTGGAATGAGGAGTTGTGCTTCTCTTTCTGCGAAGGGAAAAAAAAGATGGCCCCGGGAGACAAAGTTCGGGCAGAGGAAATTTGGTCCAGAGGAATGGGAACGATCTTCGCGGCAACGTAGGGTGAAGCGAACTCGACCTGGCTCAGGAGAAAGGGATAAAAATTCGGCTACATGAAAACCGAAACGTAGGAAGAAAACCAAAAGGGGAATAAAGTGGAGTGCCAGATGACAAAAAATCGTCAATTCAACCCTTAAGACGCAAGAAGAAAAAAAGAAAAGAAGATAAAAAAACGGGAGACGACCGGGAATCTGGCGACTTCACTGTCGTAATTACAATGAATTCGGGGAGAAGAGATGTGGCGAGGCAGCAGAGCGGCCATCAGGGAGGAGGAGTGAAAAGGGAAGGAGAATTGAAGTCGTGGTAGGGACTCAGACGATGGTCACGGCGAGGACGGAAAATAGTCTTTCAATTTAGTGAGAGTTTCTTCATCACAATTGTCGACAAACCCAATCCCTGGCTGATTGCACGCAGGAAAATAAGGGTAAAAGAATACGCACTGACTTCGTAATCATCGACACAAAGTCGGGCTGCTCGTGCATGGGAAACTTCGGGGACGAGATATATGCAACCATCAAGGTGATAAGACGAGGGAAAAGTAGGGCACGATCAAGGCGGCTTTGCCGCTGGCAGGGCCCCAGTCTTAATTTGCCTCCCAGTGGGAAATTGTTCCCATCCTCTCTATTGAAACGCATTGTGATAGTTCTGACTAAATGCCCCCCGGTAGCCCACTCGAAGATAGAAAAAACTCACGAACGCTACTCGAGCTCCAATGGGGAGGAACATTGGGGGCTCGCAGCCCTCTGAAAGCGAACGCGAGATCAGTGTGCGCTACCGACTTGAAAGAAGCCGAAAAGGCCGAGTAGGCCTGGGGGCCAGCAATGCCTCGGGCTCGTGCGACATCAGTTGAAGTCGCCAAAAGTAAAAGGATTGGACTAGGTGAAAAAGAAGGGCGGACGGAGCATGAATTAGAAAGCAGAGAAAAAACCAACACCCTACCCACAAGGCGGTTAAAGAGGATTCTGGGTGGGCCTCAGGGGTGCGACAACGGGGAACTGGGAAGAAAAACTTAGGACTTTGTGGCGCTCACCGGTGGAGCTTGGGGAGAAAAGACGGTCCGAACGAGGAAATGAGATTGAAGGATGACCGAGAAATATTAAATCGGGGTGCGCTCATAGGGACAACCATACGCGACACAAAATTTCACACGTCAATGTTCGGCGGGGGGAAGGGCATCTGGAATTCGGGACAAAAAAAACCGCAAACGGGAGTGCCGTTCCGGACGGTACGGAATTCCCAGGCCAAAGTCAGGAAAGAGACGTAAGCGCTCTAGGGGAAGAAAGGGGAAAAAAGACAATGGAAGAGGATCTCGCGGCAATATCGGAAACATAACGTCTGGGAAACGGTGTCCGTGCCAATGTTCCAAGACGATGACTAGGGAAAAAGGTCTGCGTCTCCTCCAATTAGTGAAAAAAAAGCGTATAGGTGGGGCAACAACATCCCAAACTTATGCAGCTATGATACAGAACTGCCCGATTATTCAAAACTCAGATGGACCATGTTACGATAAGCTCTGAGGCGGGGAGAGGATGCGCATCTGAGAGCGCGATAGCCTAGAAATATCACTGGGCAACCATAATTTAAAGCACACTCAAAAGAACTGGTCGATTAAAAGGTCGAAATGACAAGGAACACACCTCGTACACATCGAGACTCTTCTTCTATGACTGTCCAAAAAAAATCGACGTCCTAAATCGGAAAGATAATGCCCTCTACGATCGTCTTCTCGATCAGTGGTCGAAAAAGAAGAAGGGGTCGGAATCTTCCTCCGGCTGGGACTTGGGGGAGTTGGAAGAAATTAACGCAGAATAAAATCTGCAACGAAAGAGAAATACAATCCTCCTTCCGCCGAAAAACGGGCAATGAGGCGATAACCCTCTCGGGACTTGGCTGTAAAAAAAGAACGAAAAATCGCCGCACACGAAGATAGCAGAATGCCGCCAAGTACACACTGCTGGAGGACCGAAAGGGGGGACGGAGTAAAACCAAAATGTCCATAAACGCCTGGAGTCTCAAGGATTCCCGGAGGAGCGCGTGTCGCTCGAAGGCGAAATTGGGCTCAGACAGTCATTCCCCCGAAGTTCCTCGGCCCGGAACCGATTTTCTAAAGATTGGAGGCGGAGAAAAAAGGAAGATCAGACCGCCGAGTCCCCTGAAAGCCACAAAAAGCCCTAAACCCGTGATCGCAGGGGAGGATTGTGCTCAGGTCTATACCTTCTTCAAAAGTGGGGGGAAGAACGGCTCCACTGGGGGGGGACAACCGATAAAGCGCATGGGCGCGTTGGTGCTGATTTCCAAACAAAGAAGCCAAAAACTCCTGTATCAAACCGCAACGACACCGAGGGCGCTTTTCAGCTCAAACACCAAAAACAAGGAGAGGAGAGAGAGGAACAAAAATCTGGTCGTGAGTTAGCTGAAAAAAAAAGCGCAGGGGGCTGCGGGCGAGTTCAAGGAAAAACGCTCCAAACGACCATATCGGGCTAGAGGGAAGGTCCCTACGTTCTCCGGAAGGTGAGGATCAAAGGTAACTAAACCGATCACAAAAATAGAGATTTTGACATGTGGGAGGGGGGGGAATCTTAGACAAATAGGTCCTTAGGCTTGCGCTTTTCCGAGGCCCGATTCAGCCCTGCGACACTGTTGGCGCGAACGGGTTACGCGGTTAAAGGCTGGGTTCAGTATGCCGGTGAAAAAATTTGGGATTGGATAAAGCGAAAACCGAAGGAAGTGTTCAAGCTAGATGGGTCATGCATGGAAATACGGGCAGTCACCGGGGGTTTGAACCGCGGGTGATCCGGTCTAGCGCACTTTCTTACGTCCAAAGCCATCTTTTTTCTGGACTCAGACGGCAAACACATTGGCACTTGGCTTCCTGAAAAAAGCAGGATGGCGGTAATGCATCGGATCGCCAGGTTGCTGGAGGGGGAGGGGGTCAGCCCAGATTGTCTGCTCGGGGTCTCCAAAGCGAGAGAGATCGGAGGGCGGAGAAAAGCCGATTGGTCTTCCTGAGATCTAAGGAGCCTCGATCAGGTTGTTGAGCCCGCCACAATCAGCCTCGGGTAAGAACGAATAGAAAAAAAGCGCTTCAAAAAAAAGGATCTCGGACCCTATCCCGCATGAAGAGGGAACTGCCTGGGGACCGATCCTCGAGTCAGAGAGGTGCAGGGTTATGGCTTGGTAACAGTAACCAGGATTAACTGGGCCGAACTGAAATTAGTGCATGCCTCGAAAGAGCCCGTGCAGGTACGAAGTAAACTCTACCCGGGATTGGTTGCTTCAGAAGTGCATTGCTGTTCCGCCTGAGGGAAGGAAGAAGTGAGATCAATTAGTACTCGCAGAATAGTGACGTGGGGAAGATGAGTCATAATCGAGTCCAAGGGGAATGGAATACAGCAGCTATGGGTAAGGCGGGACTACCTTTGGGGGGGGAAAAAAAAAAGGGAAGGTAGGGACTAAATTTATTCTACGACATACGTTGTCCGAAGGAATCAGAAAGAGACCAAACTAGACGTCGACGCAGCCTTGGAACTGTCGGAGCACGGGCTTTTCACAGGGGCAGCGATCCATTGCAAATCCTTCAAGGGTTCTCACGCCCGTTTCCAACGTAACGAATTCAGAGTTTCCTTCCTCCTTTGAGGCTTATCTCTGAAAACCGCAACCTGGCACCTCTCGTTAAGGTTGTTTTTTCGCGAAGGTGTGACGCTGCCGACTCGTTGGGAGACCGGGATGCCAAAGGGGAAAGAAGAACTCTGCTTCTAGATAAAGCTTAAGATCGGAGAATTGGAAAGTGGGAGGCCTGGCAGAAGATCATTGAACGTACAGTTCTGGATGTCGGTTCGACCGCAATAGAAAACAAGGGCAGACAAAATGGGGGGGGAGACTCGACTTGGAATCGAATTCGTTTATTCTCACCAAACGTCCAAAGACGCTGGCGCAGCCCGGGCACCAGGGAGAAAGACTTCAGCCCCGCGAACTCCAATGACGGATCAAAGAAAAAATGACTTCAAGTCGATTTGGACGATGAACGCTCAAATCTACGCCGCTAGATTTGACAAGCTCTCGACGACTAGGCCGCAGGCGACGGTGGTGGAGAAAATCATCCGGCTGCAGCCGTTCGCCCAGAGCTGGCAAGTGACGGATAAGGTCACAAAAAATTAATGGGAAAAACCCTTTCTCGATGGCGTAGAGCCTGTGGGGGGATCCAAATTGCTCGAAGAGGGGGGGGGACGACCTAGTGCGATTCCTGTGAGGCTCCAGGGGCGTAGAAGAGCTCGTTTTCACTCAGTCTAAAGGGAAAACCAAGTCACACAAGACCGCTTCTAGCGAGAGCGTCAGAAGAAAAAAGTATACGGGACAGGACTACCATTTGCAAAGGGGGGACAGCGCAGAGCCGCGGGAACAAGTTCTTATCCTGATCAGCAAGGGGATACCTTGATCGGAAGGGGTTCCTCATCGTGGTGGAAAAGGTCTCGGGAAAAGACGGTCGAATCAATAGAGAGTTCTGGGGAAAAAAAAGAGAAGATTGAACCCTCGAGGACTCCCTCTAACTCCAGAAGGGGGGGGGGCGACGAAAAAAAAAGCGGCCATTATGTAAATCAAAGGGCTAAGGAGACTTCCGATGGAGTGAAGTCCTAAAACCGGGGGCAGGAGATTACCACCTTCCCTGAAAGTTCAGGAGAACCGAATGGAGACTTGTTAATTTATGTTGCTCGCGGGGTGGTCAACTCCGCGGTAAGGAAATGAGTTTCTACCGGCTCAGGAGGAAAGAAGGGGCAAAAAGTGTCGGAGGGGGGATCCTGGTATCAGGAATGAGAGAGAAAAGGGCGTCGGGATACGATCTTCTAGTCCCTTAAAAAAATCTCGAAAAAATCCCCAGACCCTCATAACCTGCCGAAGTAAGTCTCATAAACCTCAAAGAGAAGGCACAAAAAAAGGACAATAAAGGTCACTCCTTTTCCGCTGGGAGGGGGAATAGTGGGGTCTACTGGGCCGCCCGTACATTCTACAGGGTGCGAAAAAAAAGAGATCAACCAACTGAGGATAAATAGAAGACAGAAAATGATCATCAGGGAAGTGCACTCTCGACAAAGGAAAATGCCAAAAAAATAAAAAAAACTCAATTCGTGGAGGACGAAGGCAAGGGGGGAACTCGGGGGCATGCGTGAAGACTGCACAAGGGGGAAGGGAGGGTGATCCTTGACGACGGGCTGCTGGTAGGAGGAAAAGGACTCAAGAAGGATCCCTAGCTCGTCCTTCGAGAAAAGGGAAATCAGTCTACGCAGATGAATACCTCTAAAATTAGGCCGACGAAAACGGCAGACCTCCTCAAATCACACGCTCTAAGAACATACGGGCAGGGCAAGTGGGTCGAATAAACCTTCTAGAATCGAAGAACCAAAACCGGACGATCGGATGCGCGGACGCCGGGGCGAGGAGAAGCCGGGGTTCGTAGCCAGAGTAAGGGAAAGCAAAACGATCAGTCGACGAAACTCAGAAGTCAAGGAGGATTGCAGGCGGGACCTAGGGGTGAAAAGTCGGCAGGGAAAAAAAAACTCATGGGAAGGAAAAACGGAACGTAGTAAGTCCCACAGGCCAAACAAACTTCGAGCAAGACGCAATAGCACACTCCTACATGCTGGGAGGGACTCAACAAGGCGGAGCGGCACGTCATCAATTTCAACGCCGCGAGAGAAGGGGAAAGGTGATCACGCCCCTGCCGCGAGCCGAAGAGGTTCCCTAGGGAGGGGCCCAGGGAAGCCAAAGGCAAAAAGGCTGGTAAACAGCGGCGAGACAAGGTCGCATTGGCCTATATCTATAAGGAGGAAAACAAACGGGGAAGAAGAACTCAGGGAGAACTTCTTACCCCATACGGTGGGCAGGATATGGGCTGAAGGGAAAGAGAGGTCTCCACTTCTGACGCACAGAGCACCGACCAACAGGAAGAGGTGTCTCTCCTAACTAAAGCATCTGACCTCGAAGAGGTTCTAGCACCCTCGGTCAAAAGGAACGTGAAAAGTCCAAATCTCGAAAATGGTGCTGAAACGGAGAAGAAAATTAAAAAAAGGAAAAAAATGCGTTTACCAAGACCTGGGATGGGCATAGGGACGGAAAAACGGGGCGATGCCAAGTAGTCATTCCCAGTGTAGTGAAAAAAACGTTCAGGGAGGGTGGCTAGGACTAACGACGAAGAGATAGCCAGAGGAGGAAAGGCAGCATAAAACGATATGAAAATCGGAATCCCTACGAATGACCCGGCTATTTCGCGTCAGTGCTGGCAAATCGGGGTAGGCTTAGACCATTCTCGACACCGAAACTGGGGGGGAACTGGGGCGCTGGAGGGGCGAAAAACTGTCCAGTACTAGGACGACACTAAGGATAGAATTGAATCCGCGGACCGACGAGGCGGGAAAAGAGAAAAATGGTCAAATCTTCCCCCCGGAAATTGCAAAGAAGACTTCGGGGGGTCGTAAGAAAGAGGCAAACAAAAGGTCTGTCGCCGCGGAGTACACGCACGCCGTCGGTCGACACCCCACAAGGAGAATAAAAAGAAAACTGGGATATCTAGTCGACGACACGAGGTAAACAGCAGAAAGTCGAGGGACCGAAAGAATCGGCAGTACTAGCGATCTGACAGCACTGCAAGCGCAAAGACTAATGAATTACCCCGCAAACCAAAAAAATGGGGAACTTCATAACCAGGCCCCCGACGGCCCTGGCGAGAAAGGACTGGGGATAGTGCGCTACTACCGTCTAGGAATACTAATAGAAAAGAGGCGAGATCGGCGCGCACGATGGGCGCACCGGCTATGGCAGAGAAAAAGGATTTCCTGGGAAAAATTTTTAGGTGTCGTACGCGGGGGCTGTGTACGACCAGTGTTTGACCTAGGCACCATCTTACCTGTCCACGAGGAAGTCGCAAAGAGACGAGTCCAAACAAGCCTCCGTAGCCGCAACTCCAGCGCCAGGGGTAGGCTGGAAAAGAACCTCTCTCCTTTAATCACGAAAAAACCAAAAAACGCAAAGCACCGAGATCTCAAACCTTGCAGCCAGTCCCAAGTTGCAAAAACTCCGCGATGAAAAGACCGACCCCAATAGCCTTTCAAAGGAAAAAAAACCTGATCAGCACACCTTCTGCATCCGGGCTCTGACCTCTGGGTGCGGGAAGGCTCTAAGTCTCCCCTTGGGAGTCGAAGCCATCTCAGGAATCGTTTGCCCTCGGTAACACATACGAGGTCGACGGCTGAGCTAAAATTATCCTACGAATCCCCTGAAGAACCTCCCGAAAGATACGGCGATTGTTGTAGAGGGAACACAATCTGAAAACGGGAGAAAGGAGCAACGAGAGCAATAACTAGCTATGTCTCACGGAGGGATTGAAGAGGAGAAGAAGCGAGCCCTAAAAACTCCCTGAGGGAAGGGAGGAAGAGGAAAAACCAGAAGGCGTGGGTTCATCGGAGATCTCACACAAAAATTAGAGAGGGGGAAAAAAAGAAGAAAGATACCTTGGTGGGAGCGTCAAGAAAAAGCAATCGGAGTGTTCTTCGAGCAAAGGAAAAGCATCAAGAACAGAAACTCCGAAGATCTCCTCTTCAGCGAAGGGGGATTGAAAACGACTGTAATCTCCCTCGTTGGAGATCATGGGAGAAAAAAGAAACAAATCGACAGGAGAAAGGGGGGCGGTGGCACAAGTAAGGGGAGAAGGAGGGGGACTGAGGGGCCGCCACACATCAGCGCATCGTCAGGGGGAAAGAAAAGTCTCTTGCGAGAGAGGCTGTGGAAAACAGACAAGTTCTAGCCACATGACGAACGTTCACAAGAGACGATGGCATCATTCAGAATATTCCAGAAGATTCAGGAAAAAAAAGGGTAGTTTCAAATGCTTACCAAGGCAAAACAGGGACTTGTCGGCCAAGGGTGAAAGTAGGAATGCGGGAAAAGAGAGGGACGTTTGCCGGGCGGTCGTGAAACACAGGCGCGAAATATGGAGAACCAGATCGCGAGGGACAGCGACAGGCGGAAAGATGGAGTGGGGTTAATGTCCTCGGCGGGTCGGGGAGCGAAAGGTCGGGGACGATTACCCTACCGACAGTCAGCGGAAAACAAGATAGTAACGTCTTTCAAAAAAGGCCGTGACCGGGCGCAGGGAATCGAAAGGGCCGGAGGAACCACACGAGGGACAAGAGGGGACGATCTGTCGTCCGAGGGAGAAAAGATACCTCCTTCAGAAGGACCTTTGTGCAGGTACGCCCGGACTCGTAAAAGGGAAAGAGGGGGGGCGGTCCGGTGCGACGATGGGACCGCCGAAGGAGAGTTGGGGTTTCCGCGGTAGAAGCGGATTACTCCCTAGGGATCTCGGGAAATGTCGCAGGGACCCCTAGCATCGCAAAAAGGGAATCGAGTCGGGGTACGGAATCAGAAAGAAGCATGGAAGGCTCGGCCGACTTGGGGGGATGTCCAAAGAACCAAAAAGGGGCGTGACTAATTGGACGAACTCTCCTACCTGGGGGCAGAGGGCAATCGGGGGGGAAGGGACATCCTGAGCGGAACTTAAATGGAAAAATCAGGGGGAGGTCGACGACTCGCGCCTCCCGCGAAAAGTCTCCGAGCGTTCCAGCGACCTAAGAGGCAAGTAGTCCTAATGAAGATGGGCTGAACTACCGGGAGGAAAAAAGTTGAATTTGTCGATGAAGGGTGGGGCAAGAACCCCTCAACGCAGGTTCGAATTACCAAGAACTGAAACAGTGAGAAGTCTACGTGTACTCTGGCTTGGCCGATAAAAGAAATTCCGAGGGGGGGGTGTAGGTGCGAGTAAGTCATACCAATTGGAGATGTTGACTTGCGACCGCGAGAAAATATAACGGCGAACAAGAAAAGGTAAATAAACTAAACTTAATCGGATCGGGGTTTATCCTATCCAACTCACGAAGCTCATCAGGAGAATTCGATCTCGCGCTACTAAAAAAGACAGTATCTTAAGGACTTACAGGAAATTTGACGAGTGCGTCCAAAAAGGGAGGACCGCCCGACCGAGAAAGGGCGGTCGCAGAGTTAAAGAGTCCCTGCGTCTGGTTACCTGAACTTTCTTCAAGCATCACTGTCATAGGGCGTTTCCTGCTTCAGATGCGAGAAGGATCAGCCAGTAGGTAGGGGGGACGCGTCTCGCCACGGTCTGGGTGGGGACTGAGAGATAGTCTAAAGAGTGGGGATAAGCATAGGGAGGACAGGACAGCTCGGGGCCACGCGAATGTTGCCAAAGTTGGCCACCACTCTCTCCAAAAAAAAAAACGAAAAGGCGTCCTACACCTTGAATACAGGAGTCAACGAGTACTTCAAGGGGACATGACCTAGAAGCCTAGGGAAATTGCTATCTGATCTAGCAGGAGCTGAGTGTTCCCTTATCTCCGTGGCTTTCAGAGCGGGAGGGTGGGGCTAATTTACGACGCCAAAGGGGTAAGGTTTCAGGTGCACGCTACGCCGAAAACTCGGAAGGAGACGCCTGAAAAAAGCGGACCCGCAAAACTAAAGAACTTCTCCTCTCCCAAAAGAATGAGGAGGCCAAACAGCCTCTGGCTTCAGAACCCGGGGGCCTTCGGAAACTGCTCGCCCCGTAAGCAGAAAAATTGAAAAGAAAAAACCGTTGTAGACGGGGGTGGGGGCTCCAGGGTGGTTTCTTGCGCGCACGGGAAAAACGGGGTCGGAGGAAAAAACTTTGAAAAACCTCGTCGAGGAGCCCGCGACACTACACCAACCGGCGGTTCATGGTCGAAACCGTGAATAAAGGAGGATTGTCGCGTAAAATAGGGTCGGCGACGAAAATCCCTGAGGAAGAGCGGACAGAAAAAAAAAAGGAAAAAACCCTGTCGTCCGCGAACCGCCCTGCATGGTCAGGTACGGAGCAGACGGTCCTCCTAGTTTAAAAAAAGAGGACGAGGGAGGAACGAATTATATAGTGTTGTGTTCCCAGGCTGGCAGTGGCAATCGGGACAATCTAAAAAGCAAATCAGGACATCTTCTCAAAAACAGCCTTAAAAAGAGAAGTTGCTGCACAAGTTAAAATGGATAAAGCCTCAACCAAGACAAAATACCAACGAGTCCGGACCCGAGGATGCAGAGGGAAGTGCTGCTTACTAAGGAAAGAGACGACAAGGAATGCGGTTTCAAAGGGACGACAGGGCCATCTGATTCCGAGGCTGACCGTAAGGAATATTCTCTTGAGGCCTGGCAAAGGAAATGAGGAGGACTCCTTATACAAGGAGACCAGAAATGACCAACTTTCCAGAACTAAAACGGACGACGCCAGACTAACAGGGGGGGGCCGGCAATTTCTAATACAACACTGAGAAAACAAAAAAGTAAAAGAGGTAAGGAAGATGTCTCAGAACTCCGGAGCAAAACTCACCCACATGGGAAGAAGCCGGGGTTCTGGAAAACGCCGAGTCGAGACATTGGAGAAGGGGAAATTATGTGCAGGACTGGCTGTAATAGGGGGGACAAAAAAGGGCAGAAAAGAGCGTCTGCTGCGCAAGGTCAGGCCCACGGAACACAACAAGCGCAGCAGGGAAGAAAGGCAGAGGAAAGTGATCGAACGATGCCGGCTTCCGGAATAGCGCGCAGTTAGACGGCGGGAGCTGTAAGGGAAAGAAGTACTCAGGAGGACCCCGGGAAGGGGGATGGAAGAATAAACGCGTTAGTGTGCCCTAAGCGGGGGGGGACCAAAAAAAACAACAGAGAAGTAACCGCTTTGGACGGAGCCGGCGGGGGGATCTGCACGAGGGTAGAAGGAAAATGCAAAGGATCCAAACAAAGCTCGGAGCGACGAGAACGTGTCCCATAAGGGGACGGAGCCTCTCTCTAAACATTAACTCAGGGGCTGCGGGGCTAGAGAAAAGTTGTACCCGACAGACGGCAGTAGCGTAGCGAAGCCCCCTACTCCTGAGGGGTCATGCCCCGCGTTGCATTGTAAATCTTTCCAAAAAACCTCGATTTAAGGAATTTTATTGCAGTCTGTATAGCTACCGAGGTGCGACAAAAGGCGACCGGGGGTTATTATGAAACCCCCAGAGGTGCTATAGCGCCAACCGCTGGATGCTTCGGCCAAGGGACAGGTTCGGGTTAAAATAAAAAGGAAGAACGTTCGTCTGGGGTGCGAGGAGTCGAACGCGCCATCGCAGAAGAAACGTATAGATGGAAGAAAAAAAAAAAAATAAGCACGCACGATTTCGTCAGAGGCCACCGAAACCAGTTCGGAATGGGTCGGCAGGATGGGGACCTCTTGGGAGGTTTTAGACTTACACTTCCTCGACCACAGGGAACGAAGGCATGGCTGAGGAATAGCCCACGCCAGGCACCGTTAAAGCCAGTATCGTGCTTGGGAAACGAAACGGAACATTGGAAAAGAAAGCCGAGGCGCTCGGGAGGAAAACTGCATAGCAAAACGGAGACAGGAAGGTAGGCAGTACATTTTCGTGTCAAAATCTGCCCTTACACAAGAGGACTCCAATTCACCCTGGGCTCGCACCGTGCTACCACAAAAAATAGGAAGCATAAAAAAGGCATTCTCTTATCTATGCGACCTTTGGTAGTTCGAGAAGACTCGGAAAAAAGACAACGAAATCGGAAGTAATACGCGATACATGCACGGGAACGGAAGCCAAAAGCTGAAAGCCGCCGGAAAAAAGCAACGGAAAGTGGAAAAAGGACCGTCCATGACAACACGCCCCTTCGAACGACCAAAGGGTCCTCTTCGGCATATGAGAAGGGGACGAGACATCGAACGTATCCGAGCGTAGTCATGAAAGCAACAACGGATATGCTGCCGCGGAAGCGGCGGTTTGCAGAGGTAGGGCGGTGTCCGCGGAAATTTGGGCGGCAAACGGCCAACTTAGGGCTTCATCGGAGAAGACCAAGAAACAAGCCTTAAGCCCACGCCGCCGAGCGGGACCGCGACGTTGGATCAGAGAACCCCGAGAAACGACCGGGGAAAAGCAACCTTCTAACGCAAGCAAACGCACCCTAATAAAAAGGGAGGGACCGAACCGATGGGAAATATAAAGAAAGACATCGGGATGGCCTCTACTAACTCAAGCTCAGACTTAAACTACGGAAGAAACTATGCGCCGGGTGAGCTAGACCAACACTTTTCCAAACACGAAGGAGAAAACCCTCTCCTTCCTTCCCGAGAGAGAACGTCTGTGAAAGGGTCGAAAGGAGTTAGGAACCGCCGGGATCCCCTTCTCCCAACACACCTGCTACCCAAGAAAGGGGCGATGGTTCAGGTCCTTCTACTTCTTCAAATCGGATCGAAACAGACCAACGAAAATGTCTCGGGCGGCGCGTTGGTCGAGCAAGGATGATACCCAAACCCACTCACTCGTGGATGACTAAAACGGACTCCCGCCCGAGGCAAAAGTGGAAGATCTTAAAGAAAAGTAATTAGGAAAAGAGAGGTGAAACGCGAAAGCAGGGTCCTTTGGTCTCATCAATCAGGGTGGGCTTAGACTCGTCTTGCAATCAGCTCGAAAAAAAAGGAACAGAGCCAGGAAAGGACGATTTCTGGCGAAACCGGGGGGCGTAAAAACGCAGCGTTTAATAGAGTAGAAAAGAAAGAAGAATCAAGAGAAGGAAAAAGGTGGAGGTTAACCCGGAATGGGATACCGTAGGTCCTGGACTCCACGCTCAAATGGACCACTCTTCTTCGGGTAACGAGGAAGCCGTAGCTATCTTCAGAAACCCCAGCACGCAGGGGAGAGAAATGCGACCCGAGAACTTATTGACATCAAAGGGGAAAAAATTTAGGGAAGGTCAGGCAATGGTAGGTCTGTGTACTCATCAGGTCGGGGAACCTCCATCAGTTACTTGAAAGGGGGGGGAGCGGGGGGCCAGAGGGAAGACCAGGGTGTTGACAAAAAGTCGGGCCAGGGAAGAGCTCCGGCTACGCATAAGCGGGGGAAAAAGGGAGTGGTGGCGAGACAAAAGGGGTCTTAACGAAAGGCGAGTGTGTCGAGGCGACCCCGATCAGGTGGCGCCCCAAAAACAGCGGCAGACACGGAAAAAGAGAACTGCACCAGGCCGGACAGGGAAGTGCCGAAGGAGCCGGGCGGCGTGAGAAAGGTAGCGATGCGACGCGGCCGATGGGAATCGGCAGAGACGTAGTACCGGCCGAGGACCTTGGGTCAGGCAAGGGGCATCAGTGGATCCCGTCCTGAACAGGTCGAGTCAGGCGTAGGAGCTGGTTGCAGGTAAAGGTCCTGGTCCTCGGAGATCGAGGGGGAACGCTCCTAATCTCTGGCTTCTCACCGCACAGGGATTCTCGAAATGTTGTCGTCGGAATATCAGCACCAGGTTATTACGATGACGCCTTGTGGGGGAGGGGGCACAAAGGGAGCAGGGGGGAGGGACTATTGGAGCGGACGAGCATACCTTGTGACTCGTGACGCACCGAGTAAAACGAACACGATGAGAAAAAGACGGACGGGAGACTATAGTGAGGGTCATTCCTCTCAGCGCAAAGGGGAAACCTCATTGGCCAAGAGAAGAGAAAGCGTCCGCGCTGTGGAAATTAATATTAAGAGGGATGTCGAGAATCATTACGAAAGCCGGGTCAGACTTCAGGTTAGCAACAATCGACTAGGAAACCTTACCAGAAGGAAACAGTGACGCGGAAGAACTCGCTTTCTCGTGGGGGATCTAATCTACGGCCATGGAAAGGATAAATCTCCTATGCTCCGGGAGATGAAGGGTAGACCAAAACCCAGACCGAACGGAGCACTCCAAAAAGGAAAACGGGGAAAACAACGGTCCTCGAATGGCAGACCGTGTAAACGCCGAAACAAACCCGGGAGGAAGAAAGAAACGAAGGTCCATTCCGAGACCGAGAACTCCATTAGCGGGAAAAAGAACTGGTCGCGTTGGGAAAACAGAGGGAAGCGCGACGGATTCATCCTCCGGATAGGAACCAAAAGGGAGGCAGGAGAAAAGACTAGGCCGTCCCGGCTGGTACCCAGCTCAGCGGGCAAGTGGCGACCGCGCGGAGGCAAACGGGCTTAATCTCACACCCAGATGGGGAGGAAGGGGTATCCACCCAAACTCCTACGAGGGGACGAAGCTGGGACCAGCGTCGCTTCGAGGCCGGTGTGCGTACGTTGGAAAAAAAGAAAAAAAAGCAAGTCCGTCACGAACGCGTGCAGCTCCTCAGGTTGAGCGAGGTGGGCAACAACCAAAAA
>Ga0179593_1643989_pt1 | contig 19763 bp, 28 predicted proteins | sample CZODoug2_1_08_16_FD_185931 | JGI IMG/M metagenome (GOLD analysis project Ga0179593, IMG submission 185931) | Vadose zone soil fungal communities from Angelo Coast Range Reserve, California, USA - CZODoug2_1_08_16fungal (PacBio error correction) | ecosystem: Environmental > Terrestrial > Soil >...
GTTTAGACCTGGGGGGGCAGGGGGGGGGGCACGGAGGGTAGTCGATATAAGATTTTCCTGAGTCTGATCGGAGGGTAGCTCGGGGGGAAAAAGCTAGTGTCGCAGAGGGACGTATAGGGTGGGTTCGGGGTGAAAAAGCCTTATCGGTAAACTGCTTAGGATTCATCACTAAGGGAAGAAGGGGGAAACTTGTCGATCGTAAAACGTAAGAAGGAGGGAGGGGGTCAAGTGGCTAACCACCTTACCGGAGAATTGGGGCGGGAAAAAACGGATCTTAAAAACCCCCTCGAAAGGTGGAAGTCGTTCTCTAGAAGGAACGAAAGAATCCGACTCACAAAGAAAGAAAAAGGAGTGAAGGAGAGGAGGGTCACGGGGGAAAGGGAAAGACGAAAACATCAGATAAAAAAAAGAAAAAGAATACTTAAAAAGAGGAAGGATAATAGGGCTCTTCTTCTGGACACAAGGAGGCTGCGGAAATCAGACTTTCTGGATAATGAAAAGGGCGTCTGAAGACTTTGGTAAAGAGTCGATTGGATCGGTCCTCATTACCTAGAAAGTTTACGCGAAAAAAAACCTTGTGGGGGACACCGGCAAAGGTCACCAAAAAGGGTCCATAGAGAGGAGGCCTAGAAAGAGCGCGGGGGGGCGCTTAAGAGGCGGTGCAGAAAAAAAAGAAAAACCAAAGTGGTTACTTGCGCAAACAGGGGGAGGGAAACGCACTTCAGAAAGGACAAAGGCAAAGGGGAAGGAAGAGGATCACGAAAGAAGGGGGCGCGAGAGCGGGAGCTATTAGGGGGAAACAGGGAGGTCTTCGAAAGGGATCATGGCTTCACGATAAAAACAAACTGGGCACTCGAAAGGGCTCAGTCATGGCTAAATGGGAAAACTTGTCCAGAAAAAGGGGCTAAATGTACTGGGGTCTTCAAAAAAAAAGGTGCTAGTTGAAAAAAAAGGATAGGTGGAAAAATTGGTGGCAAGAACAAGCTAGTTGAAAACGGGGTAAAGAGTTGCGCATGTCAAAAGAAAAGCTACTGTTGAAAGGTCTAGGGGCAGTGTCTGGAATTTCGTCCAAGCCTACTTGGGAAAGGAAAAAAAAAACCTTGTATGTTTAAGATCAGGCGGTTCCGACACTGGGGGGGGGGAAAAAAAAATCAAATGGGCTTGCCAAAAAGGCCTGACTGGGACCATGAGAGTGCAGGAGGAGCTCCAGGAAAGGAACGAGCTAACTCCAGGAAATGTAAAGTGCAGGAGCTCGGGGGGGGAGAAAAAGCTTCAGAGGTTGAAAAGAGCAGGAAACGTTGTTCCAAAATCCTCACTCTGAAGCCATCAAAAGGGGGCGGCGAAGGGGGGTATCTTGCCGGTGCTGGGATCTTACTTAAAAAAAAGGGAGAGACAATCCGCGAGGTGAATCGGCTCAAAGGCTACAGCGAGGCCTAATAAAAAATGTTCTGAGGGAGAGCTGTGGGGAAATGTCGGGGAAAAAGAGCATTTGCGGTACTCCAAGCTCACAATTCGTAAACTAAAAAGGGTAGAACGGAAAGAAGCTTTTGGAGAAAGGGAAAGGAAAAAGAACAGGACGGGCACGCCTAGCTCATGCCAGTAAAAAAGGTGCACGTTGGGGGTGAAGGAGCAGGGTAATTGTATTTGCTCGGAAAAGACGGAAAAAAGAGGGTACAAGGGAGCAGGCTCGGAGGAAAACGGCCATACAGCAAAGGGAACTAAGACCAATAGAGAAGGGATCCCGCATAACGACTATCAACGAGAAGTTTAAGTGGACAAACCGAAAAAGGAAGAGAATAGGGAGGAAGTCTCGATTAAGAGAGGTGGGGGGGACGAGCCGGGAAAGAGTTGATGGGCCAGGGAAAACTCCAGTGGAAAAAAGAACCAGAGGGCGGCTATCATATGGAGGGGTGCGAGAGGTTCGAAAAAGAAGGAGGGTTGTAAAACCATTTTGTCACTCGCGCGACCACAAAAAAAAAAAAAAAAATCTGAGGGGTACTTCAAGAAAGGAATAGTCAATTACGAGGGAAAAATCACAGGTCTCGTGTGGAAGATGTCTTTATAAGATGGGGGGAAGTATCAAGAAATTAAAAAAACCTAGTGAATGAAAAAAGTTGCACCTATGGGGAAACAGGTTTACCAAGTAATGAAAAGGGGGATGACTGATCTTCCTTAGGAAGGAGTCTTCACACAATCTATTTTTAACGAAAAAAAAAAAAAAAAAATGGGTTATCGAGAAACACAGGATTGCAGGGGAGCTCAGCAGATTTAAAAAAAATAACCTTAGGGAAAAAATCCCCTTTTACGTATGAAGGGACTATTTTGAGGGAATCTAACAAAGGGTTTTAAGGGAGGGCGGGGTAAAAGAACTGCTCGGAAAAAGCGATTATCAAGATATTCCCATCCTAGGAAAAAAAAACATCACAGGGCTAATTGAAAAGCTCCGAAAAAGAGCCTCTGTAAGAAGAGGACAACTAAGGAAAAAGGGAGTTTCACAGGGAAATACTTATCATGATGTTCTATAAGACCCGCGAAAAAAATTTCGCTGCAAATAAAAAAAAGGACTGATAAAAAGAGCTCGAGCGCAAATGAATGCTCGGGGAAAGAAAAAGGAGGGAAAAAAAGAAACCTACCGGAAGTCTACTTCTGGAATCCAGCACTGCTGGGAGAGGAACTAAGCACAATAGCCTCGGTCCCGAAGAATGGGGGTGGGGGACGCAGGGATAAGACAGAAAAGTAGCCTCGGGGGGGGATTCGGTCATAAAAAACTGAAACAAAAAACGCCACTGGGGGAGGGAGGGGCGTCAAGGGAGGGGCGGGGGGGGGGGAGAAAGCGTGCGGTAAGCCGGGATCGAAGAAAGCCTTAATAACGGGGTCTGCGTGGGGGGGTTCGGACGGGGGGGGGGTGGGGAGAAATTGTATAAAACTGGGAAAAAAGGGGTGTGGAAGAAAAACCTTAAATTGCCATCTGTTCTTAAACTATAGAAGTGGAAATTACAGCATATCCTTGTTACTAGGACCAGCAAGATAAAAGAGGATATATCTTACTACATTTTACAAAGGGTCGACTATTGTACATTAAATAGGGAAAGTATAAACGGGGGGAGTCTTACTTAAAACCTCCCTCGTTTTTGAAAAAAAACACAAGGAAAAAAAACACTCGGGCGATCTTGAAAACGGGTGAGACCGAGAAAAGCGGGGGAATAAAATGGCGGGATTCCTCATATGCGAGCTTTAAATGGGACGCCGAAGGAGAGGAAAAGAATCCCGAGTAGGGAAAGAGTTTTGCAAGGGCTCCTGAGGACGGGGGATTATTCGAGAACGGAGAGGGGAATTGCCGAAGAAACAATCTTCGGAGGGTACGGGGAGGGGTCGGGTGTTTGGAATTTTAAGTTCGCAAAAATGCGTGAAAACTCGACCCAAAAGAAGGTCAGGGGGTAAAGGAAAAAAAAATTCTTTGGATGTAGGGGAAGCTTAACCAACGTGGTTTGAAAGGAAAAGACTAGATGGGATGTGAAAAACGTGTCTGATAGGTCCTTGAGGTACATCTTTCTTAACAAGCAGGGGGGGAATGCGGGAAGAGCAAAAAAAAAATCTGGAAGTAGGTGAGTATTCTGAAGACTGTCTTGCCAAAGAGCTGAGGGAGCTTCCTCGGAACCGGCTATATAGCGCGTCTCCGAATTATGATTAGACAAACTTATTATTGAACGTGAAGAGGATCAAACATCTATATATCTAGGAAAGGTGTCACACGAAACGAGGGCCGGGGGGGGTCTTATCTCTCCTGAGCCATTGAAGGGATGAAGGAACTAAAAAAAAAAAAAAAAAAAACTCCTAGGTGGGGGGGGGGTTCTTAAAAACTGTTCGGGACTTCTTCCACACTGATGGGAAGAGGTAGAAAAAAATAGCCTGAGGAAAAAGACGCGGAGCGAACGCTGAAAGGGGGAGAACGACGAGGAGGATTTAGATAAAAAGGAAAGGGGCTAATCGGCATGCTTCATTCCTTGTAAAAGAAAGAAGACTAGTGGAGGTTCCCTAGAGATGGGTGTTTTAGGGAAAACTGTTCTTCTCGATGAAGCAAGAGTTTTCTCTCGGGGAATGTATTTATTTTTCAAGGAAAGGGGGAAATATTGGGAAGGAGTTGTCCTACTTAGGGGCTTTAAGAACTAGCTCCATCGCCTATAGAAGGGTCTTTTGGGCGGATCTTGAAGGATGTCTCTGGGTTGGTATGTAGGGGGGGTATTAGCCCATAAAAAAAAAACCCAAAAAAAAAAAAGAAAGAAAATCTTCATTACAAAAGATTCTAAAAAGAAAGATGAGAGGAAAAAGGGAGATATACAACAAAGTTCAAAAGATAGTTTGTCGAAATAACAAGTCATGAATGGGGGAATTTCTCAATGAAAAAAAAAAAAGGTAGGTGGCAAAAAACGTTTGAAAGAAAAGACATGAGGCATGGCGGAAAGGGGAGGAAGGTTTTGAGTACTTTACTCTAAAATGACAAACAGGGGTTTTATCGAGAGCGTCCACATTGTAATTCACAATCGGAGTAAATTAACTTATGACGGGGATGGTATGTTTCTCCCGGGGCTGAACTCTGTGACGGGGGGAGTCGGTCGGGGGACGGGTTCCGTAACAATTGGTGCAGTGGATTTAAGTAGTAAAAAAAAATCTTGTCAAAATTTTTTCAGCTTGATCAATTGGAGGGAAAAAAAGTGCTGGAAGGGGAGTTGTCGATTGACGCGACAGCTGAGCACCGGGTCCCTTCTTCAGACTCGATAAGGAAGCAGGGGTTATTAAAAAAAAAAACACACAAGGGGGCTTAGGACTGCGAGAGAGTTACAAGAAAGGGGGGAGGCCCAAAAGCCAGGGAGAACTTGGGCTGAAAGGAGGAAGCGCGACGAGAAACTGAAACTCCATCGAAGTAAATAAAGAAAAAATAAGGAGGGTCGGGGGGCGGATGGAAGCAGGGATAAATACAAGGGCTGGGGATATATTAGTACTCCCGGCGTTGTGAGGTATAATGCGCTTGAAAACGATTTGGGAAAAAGGTTTTTAAGGAGGCGCTACACTACAAGGCATGTATCCAGGGAGGGATCTTAAGTCTTCGCTGATTTTTTTTTTAAAGAACGTATTCGGGGTCTTGTGTTTTCAAGGGAGGTTAAAAGCGTTACAGACGGAGGGTCCGGCCCATTCCGTGGGAGCGTCGTTCTTAAGCCGGGTGCGTCGGATTGAGGGGGGACTTTGCCTTTTCGCGGGACAGCCATGATGGAAATAGGTTTAGGTCAAGCCAGACCCAGGGTCGGGAATCAGTGGCCAACGCACGAGCGCGCGATGTAAGGAGGTGCAAACAGAAGCATATGAGAAAAAGGGGGGGGTTTCCCCTCGAAAAAGGTCGCTTCACGAGGTATACTACGACTTCTTTCGAAAAGGTATGCGGAAAAAGGGAAGGGCCGTGCTCCCGGCGGGATTAGAGGAAAAAAGAAGGCCGTTTGGGAAAGGAAATATTGTGTGGGGCTTTGTGGGGTGTGGTTACAGAGAGGGGGGGAAAAATTGAAAAAAAGCTCAAGGAGGTGAGCAGGGGAGTAAAACACTATTCGGGATGTCTTTCAGGACGGGGAAGAGAAAGTATGGCCCGTAGTTGCATTTTCCGGTATAGGGGAAGGACATAAGCGTAGGGAAAACTCCATGGGGGAACAGGAGGAAAAAGCCCCTGGAAAACATATTAGGGGGGTTTGACATTTCGATGTGGCGAAAAAGGGGTTTTGCTGAGGGGGGACGATTCGTCTGAAGCCTGGCAAAGGAAGTATGTGACGAGAAGGCAGGTGAGGTTGAAGTAGAAATCTGGTGTTGCGGCCATGGGGGTGTTCAAGTCGGAACGTACGGGAAAAGAAACTTTCTAGGGGCCTCTCAAAGATCTGAGGGGGAGTGAGGATTGATAGGGTAACGTAAATGTGGTATGGCGGGGGATGCGGCGGGGAAACAGTTGTCTAGAGAAGAGAGGCCACATGGCAGGATTTCGCTGAGGGCGTACAAAGAGGGAGGGAGTCTTTCTTTGAGGCTCTGACGCTCAATAAAACGGCGCCGGAAGAAAGGAGAATGCTTCAGGGGGGGAGGAACATGGCGAACATCTTGGTTGAAGCACAAGGGGTTGCAAGGCGGTGGTCTATGAGAGAAAAACTAGAAAAAGTTCGGAAAAGAAAAAGATCAGTAAGGTATATAGCCGGATCGGGTTTATAGGGATTTTAGGGGACACGTGTATTGAGCGACCTCTAGTATTGCCGGAATTCGGGACCAATCTCTGCAAAAATCGGAGGGAACATAGAGGGGGGCCCGACATGGGGGTGGCTTTTAAGGATTACGATGCATTATGTCAGGAGGAACTCGGTTAAAAAAGCTGACAAGAAACCCTATCGTGGAAGATTGATACATGGGAGCACTGAACATGGGGGGGAATGGTGTCGAGGGGAGAAAAAACTGGAGAAGTATAGTAGATCCGGAGGGCGCGGGTCTCTTAAACGTGGTACCATATTCGATTCGAGGTGGGGAAGACTTGGTCCTGGGGTCAGTGAACGCGGCGGGATTCATATTTCGGGCGACTTCCGGGAGAAAGGGAACATGAAGGATGGAAAGGGGCTGTAGGAAGAATCTAGGGAGGGGGGGTAAACGTTACAGTGACAGGGGTGGCCAGCCAAGCATCGCAGATGTGGCGCGAAAAAAGTGACTTATCGAGGGTGTCTGTCAAGGATCAGTTAGCTAACCGGCATACCATGTTCGTTGCGTGCTTGTGAGGGAAAAGAATGCCAACTCGGGAGAAAAAGACATGTGGATCGAGGGACATCGAGTCAGAGTGTGTTGTGGCAGGAGACTAAACGGATGAAGTTTGAAAAAGAAGGAATTTATGGCTTTTTGAAGGTGGTCTGCGAGGCATCAGTGGTGGGTGTGTGGAGGCAGGCCGGCGCAGGATAAGTCGCGGGCGATTTTGGTGAAAAACAAGGTGTCAAGAACTAAATGAGTCCCTGAAGGGGGGGGTGCCAGGGGAATTCAAAAAGAATCAAAAGGTCAGGCAGCTAGATGTGATGATAGGGGAGGGGGGACCTTTGTAGGAAAGGACTAACGTCGTATGTGGCGTGTTGCAGATTATGGTATGGCCGATGCGTGAGCACGGGCGCTGAGGTAGCTCGCTCCCTCTAAATATGATGGACCGGGCGGATCTAGGTTTCTTTTTCTGGAGGCTTAACTGTGGGTCCGCAAGGGAGTCTCTTTGGTTATTTGTAGAATGAAGGGTATCCCACCGTAGGAAGCGAACGAGTGTGGTCAACCGGAAAGTCAGGTAGGGGGGGGATCAGGAGCGAGCCGTAAAATGGTAAACCCTGTTGCGGTCTCCCCGAATGCTCAGTTTTGAAACACGCTTCTAACGCCGGGGGAACCCATTGCGGGAGCAGGCTGGGTGGCCTTTTAGTTGCTCCTCTTAGGAGGGGCACTAGGCGGTCTCTTGCTAGCTTGTCGGTTATCTTTCTCCGGGGGCAAAAATCTCGGAGGTGGGGTTTGAGAGAGCTGATGTATACTTAAGGCTCACGAAATGACACGCCGGAGCGTCAGGAAAGGGTTGCTCCGCTGTGTGGGCTGTTTCGTCCTGAGGTACACCGTCCAGCGGTCAAAATTCTACTGAAAAGGGTTGGTCTCACTCGGTGGGGGGGGGTAAAAGAAATTACGACACGGAGGAACCTTAGTTGGCCGCCTTACAGGGGGGAGTAGACTGTGGGGGCCGGACGACCCGCCGAACGCTAGTGCGAAGCTATCATTTAGGGGAAGGGCAAAACCCGGATAGCTTTAGTTAATAGGGGTAAAGAAAACACGCGGTGTGAGGGGGTCTTAAGGGGTGGCCTTCAAGGAGTTGTAAGTGAAAGGGTGTTTTTCATTAAGGATCGGGCGGGGGCATGGACTGCAATGGGGCGCTTTCCTGAAGTAAGAAAGTGGGAACGTGGCTTCCTAGGGAAGGGCCGCATTGCAGTAAAGTTGTTCACTTCCGATAGGTGCAAGGTGCAAGGGGGGGGGGGTGGGTGTTTGTGTCTGGGGTGGGGGTGGGGGGGGGGAGGGGTTGATTGAATGACGTTCGGGTTAGATCCGGCATTTAAAATTTCGGGGGAGAAACCCAACGTACAAAGGGGGTGGTCAGGGGCGGGGGGGGCAGGTAATTATCTTTTGAAGTTACTGATTTCTGACTAGAGGGGGGGGGTCCGTGGAGGTGCAGAACAGTTGAGAGCCGGCGGGTAGCTCACTAAGTAAAATTTTAGGCTTGGAGGGCACCGGTTGTTTTTCACCTTCTTCGAAATCTCTTACTGGAGGCTTAAAGGCTCATAAAAATATCGTGAGTGACAAAGACTGCTTACGAGGCTTTAAGAGTTAAAGGTAGGTGTAAATTCGAGCCTCATGACTTATGGGGGGTTTGTTGGCTTAGCTGGGGGGGGGGGGCTACATTATGGGAGGCTTATAGGAAAAAAAAAAACTCGGGTGGGGGGGGCTGATCCAAAGGCTGGAGAGGTCACTCTCTCTCTCGCTTGTCCTTGTAGGGGGGAATTGTGGGTCTTTTTCTCACTGAAAGGGGGGGTCATTGCGGGGAAATGGAACTTAGGGGGGCTAGCAGGTGGGGGTCTATCAATGTAAAAAGGACGGCGGGCTTTCGAAGGGTCGTTCTTCAATAGAAATTATGAGCCTAGAGGGTATAAGTATAAGGATGGGTGTCGTCCTATTAAAGACTTCTAAGTAGGAGGGAGAAAGGAGTTATCTGCAAGACCATCGGGGGCTCAAAAAAGTAATTATCAAAGGTATTCACGAATAGTATCCGAAATCATTTTTTATTAAACTGGTCTGATCGGAATGAGGTACAACGGGACGGGCAGGAGTACCGGGGTATCCTAAGCATATTCCAGCCCGGCTTAAAAAGATAGAAGATCTGGAAAGTCAAAGGAAAATCGGGGCGCCAATAGAGGGGGTCTGCTGGGGTTTGTGAGTTCTAAGAGATATACCGGAGGGGCTTTACGACGTAAAAAGGTGAGGACTTGTTTCATACCCCAAAAGAATCTGAAGAAAGTCCTGAAACATAAAAAGGAAAAGAGCGTGTGTGAGTTCAAAAAAAAATGACAGAATAGGGGGGGGAAAAGGACGTTCGCAAAAAACGTCCGGACTGTGTTTGCAGCCACCTCTTGGTCGAAATCCCTGGGGTGGGGGGGGGCGGAGTGCTATTGGTAGGGGTCGGGGGAAAGCTTCTGCCATCTGCGAAAGCAAAAAAAGCGAACTCGCGACTACCGCGCTAAGGAAACTATTGTAGGCGGTATTCTCACGTACAAGGTCTATTAAGCGATTGTCGAAGGGGGGAAATCAAAAGCCAGTCGCGGGGAATCATACCACAAGACAAGACATAACAAAACATACTAACTCTAGGGGGAAAGTCTTAAAAAAAAGGGATGGAGGGAAGATCCGGGTAAGTGGAAAAGGGACACAAAGGACACTAAGGTTATCACTAAGTGAGAGAGAGGAGGAGAAGTCTTACTAAAAAAACAAAATCAAAGAAAAATAGTAAGGCAATGGGGGGGGTGACGGGGCGGTGGGGGTGGGTGTCGAGGCAGAGGGTTAGTCAACAAAAAGTGTGGATGGGGTGTGGGGCGACGTGGGAAGAAAACTTGCAATTTGAGGGTCAATCATTCAGAGGGTAAAAGCAAAGACGGCTGGTCCGTAAAAACCGTAAGGGGTCCTTTGGGGGGGGGGGACATGGGCCGATAATTGACGTAGAAAACAGAGGGAAGTCTGGCGTCAGAAAAAAAAGAAGCAAAAAACTATCGAAGATAAAGGGGCCATCTTACTGCGTAGAACACTCTAAGGAAAAGAACTGAGGGATGCAAGTAAGAAAGGAAGGGGGGAGTCTAAAAATACTAAAACTGAAGGAAAAGAAAAGTTCTTTCTCATTCAGATGATACTAAAAATTGTCAAAGGGGAGGTAAAGGGAATGCATAAACGACGCTTGGTAGCACTGTCTACCATGACGAGCGAAGGGCTCAGGAACAAGGAATTGGACGGGGGGGGTGTTCATGGGAATGACCGGAAAGAGTTAGAAAAAAGAAGTGCTGAGAAGGGGCGCGCTCGATCCGAGGGAAACGTTGCGCAAGGCGGCCGTTGGCACCAACTAGCCATTGTCCGACACAAAGAGGGTCATAAAGTTTAAGGGGGGGGGGGGGGGGGGGTAGCGGTGGTAGGGGGGGGGGCTGTGCGCGACCAGGTCGAACTGAGGAAGAGACTTACCACCCAAAGAAAGATGAAACGCTTATCGCAGTGGAAGGGACCTAACAAAGGTTACCTGAAAAAGAGGTCTCTGATGTGCTATGAAAAAAAATTATTACTGGGTAATCACGAATCGGATTGGGGTGTAGGGTCTTGTCTCTCAGTAGAAAGTTGGCGCGGGAAGTGGTCGGGCGACAAAACGTAATGGCTCTTTCTAAAAATGCAGGGGAAGTGAAAGACTCAAAAAAGCCTATCTGTAGGGGAATTCGTACGCGTTACCTGTCTGTGAACTAATCGCTACCCCCTGGTGCTACACCACACAAAAAGAGTATCGAGGGTAGATAAGTGATCGGGGAACTCGAAAAGGGTAGTAAAAAAAAAAGGGCAGGCCAACACTTCCCGTACATGTGGGTCCCGTTTGGTTGGAGCTTAAAATATGTAGGGGGGCGGTGCTTTATGTAAAAAAAGAGGAGGCACCAGAGGGGAGTACTGTTCTTGCACGTGTCTGCCTACAAGGTCCAGTCGCCTCGGGCCAGATGCGTCTAAGGATTTGTCGGAATACAGAAAGAGTTGGGGGTCACTGGGTGGGGTATTAAGGGAGTGAAAAAAAGGTCATCCCTAAAATGGAGGAAAGATTGTGGAGAAAGAAAATCCATTAGGGTCTGTACAACGAATTCAAAAGAAGTGAAGTCGGGTAAGGCCTCGGGTGACTGCTTGTCCCGGACATGAGATGTTCCTAAGGAGATGTGCGGCTCGGTGATCGCTTTACCATAATGGGCCTAGGTTTACGTTCGGAAAGAAGATCGGAGTAGAAAAAGCACAAAAATGTACTCGGGAGCAGTGGGCCATTCCTGGGAAGATTTTGATAGGGCGTCGACCGCTTAGCTCTAAGTGGAGCAGAGAATGTTCGCAAGTCTCGGGAGGGGAAAACGTAGAGATGTGAGGGTCTTGTCGCGGGATCGCTTTGGGTGTTGATGGGAGGAATACCGGATTCATTGCAAAAAAAAATTGGGATGTTCTTGAAATCTGGTTGTAAAAAAACATGCATGATTCAGGTACTAAAAAGTGGATTAGTTACGGAGAGAAATCGGCGGATTCTTTCCACAATGAGGTGAGGGGATCAAAAACTAAAGCATTAAAACATAAACTAGGAGATTTTGCGTTCATCACTTTCCTCCTCTTGTAGGCCTTAAATTAGATTCTAGATGCCGAGAGACCATTGAGTTCATTCCTGTAACACTTCTTAAACCAACTGATCCGACGTTTACTTGAACATTTACGTCAAACCGCTTGGGTCGCGGGAGACCTGGAAAATATTAATTCCTGTTACGGGCTGGTTTAAAAGTCTTACGTGTATTGATCATTCATTGAAAGGTTCGGGGAAATCTGATGACATATTATAGCTCTCTGAGACTTACGGGGAAGACAAGAGGAGGTAGGGGGAGGTGCCAAGGAAACTCTACCTTTCCATACCCGCGACTATCAGGATAAAAAAGGGAAAAGCAACAGATACCATGTAGAAAGTTCACAAACGGGGCTAGTAGGGGCGAACGCGGACGTCTATTCATTAAGATCTCAGACGCAGTCGCTACCAAAAGAACATTTGATGTAGGAAGGTCATTATGGATTCTACTAAAGGATCATAGGGCTTCGGGGGGCGATCGGACGCCTGAATCGTCTACTCTCAGAGGGATGAGAAAAACCCTATATATAAAGAAACATCTGCAATCTGGAGGTCTTTCTCCCTAATTAACTCTGAATAGATTGCCAAGGGGGGGAGAAAGTTTGACAAAAGCAGTGTGTAAAGGAAAAAAAGTAATATGGGAAGACATCGTGGCATTAACACCTATTATATACTCTTAAAAAAAAAAAAATTTTTTTTCTGGGGGAGGACCTATGCGAAACGCGCAGCACTAAAAGATTGGATCTTGCGTGTGAGCACCAGGCTGAGCCGGTAATGGAAGGGGGGAACTTTATTCAGGAAAAAGGACAGACGAGGGAGCAGTGGGGAAACGGAGAGTACTGTCGCTGCTCTGCCGGGAGTAGGAAATGCTGTTTACAAAAGGGGATCTCAATTCCATAATACACGGGCAATCCGAAGAAAATCTTCCTAAACCTTCTTTAAACAACCTAGCATTGTGATTCTGTGGTAGCGCGGGCGGGACCCTGTCCCGAACCCTCATCAGGAAAAAAGACATGCTGCAAAGGGAAGGAGAACCTCCACCGGAGAAAGCTACAGAGGGGGGGGACCATGCCAGGTAAGGGACTTGCTAAAAGGGCTGCCGAGTTCGTTGGTCAAAACGCTTTGCCTAAAAAGGGAAAAGGAGAACTGTAACATGGCTATAAGGGGGGGATACCGTGACAACGTCCAAAGAATCCTCGAGGACGGCTGGGCTCGGGAAAGGAATAACTCTCGAAACCAACGTGAGAGGTGCGGTCATGCAATGTCGTGGAGGAACTCTACTATGGAAGGAAGAAAGAAAGGGCGGCCTGGAAGCAGTGTGAGGAAAGATCTCCATTGAGCCGAGAAACGAGGGTAGGGATCCGTTGAAAACTTTAAGGGGGAAAGTTGGGGTTGCTCAGGGGAAATTTATAGGGGGGAAGCGTCTCACAGGTTTTGGAGGTTATCTTGTAAGAAAATGGGAGAAAATTGTTTCGGCCGGAGTCCGCTTTACTATTCGCCATACTTTTGCAGAGGGATAGGGGGGGTAGATAACAAAGTCTCTTGAAATGATACAAAGGAAATAAGGAACCGCTTTTAGCTAAGACACAAAAAAGGAACAGGGGAGCCTGGGGGGAAAGAGTCCTTTAAAAAACCAGGGAAGGCCCTCCGAATTCAAACGAAAAAAAAAAAGCTGCATGGCACGCAAGGGCCACGAAAGTTCTTTCTTGTGCTCGTCTATCTTACTGAGGAACCCTGAATTATTTATGGCAGGGGGAAGCTAAAAAAACTCCTAGTTGATCGGGAAAAAAAATGCACACTTGCTGAGAAAACGCAAGTTGCTTACCCTCGCACAGAAGAAAGTCTAAGGTCCTAGAGGAAAAGCTGGGGGAGATCCAACCGAAAGGGTATGTGGGTTTAACAGCATAAGGAAAAGGGGTCTCAGGTGTTCTGAAAATAGAGGTCTTCTGAACTCTCCTCTCTAGTCATGAGGGTTCTCCGGAAAAGTCAGGGGTTGGCAAACTCTAAGGGAAAGTTGATATTTTACCAAAGCACTATGAATGGTTAGTAGAAGTCAGGGGACGAACTATTGTTCGCAGGAGTAGTGGTTAAATACTGTGTCCCAAAAATGTATGTCTGCGAAGCAAAAGTTCCCAGCTGTCGAACTTCTATTGGGGTTCTTCTATTGCGTAATGAAAAATTTAAGTCTTACAAAAAAAAAAGTTACGAAAAAAATAACGTGGGGGTTCTTCTGTTACTTTAGGGAAATTAGGGAGTCATGACCTCTCTTACAATGAGTTTCGTGTGTCGTCATCTGTGCGCCACGGAATTTCTACTTGTCAATTCTGGCGTCCGAAAAAGGCGTGGTGAAATGCTCTGGCCCTCGAAAAGGCTCCAAGGGTTCGGTTTCCATTCCTAAAAAAACGTTGGTGCAGAAATAGTTATTCGGGGGGGGGTTTTGCGCACAGGAATACCTTCGGTGATCTCATCGTTAATGCATTGTATCCATAGAGAGACACATTGTCAAGAAAAATACTGTAGCGAAAGAAAAGATATAGAGATTCAACTAAAAGAAAAAAAAGACGGGGGGTAGGTCCTATCCTATTTAAAAAAAATACTACTGGAGAAGAAAAGTTCTTTGTGGGAGGCCTTTAGAAATTCGTCTTCTAAACGGCTTCGGAACAAAACGTTGCCAGAGTTCAGTTCTTGCTTTAGCAGTAGAGAAAGAACATATGAAAGAAAAATCTGAAAAAAAGTTCGAGGAGATGGAAGGGGCAATCAGCTAATCAAAGTGGCTGTACCCATGGAAATTTCAAGTCTCTGATCTCGGGTTAACTTTGATGTTACAGAACGTCATGCAGGGAGAGTCTGCGGGGAGGATGCCAGGAAGGGTGATTTATAGGGAAAGGGGGAGGTCGATTAAGAAGGACACTAGGAGAAGGAAAATTGGCAATTTCGAGCTTCCGATGAAGTTAGAGGGTCTTACCTTAAGTCTTTGTGGGTCCTATAAGTAGGATGGTTTTTAAAACTCACCAAAAAGAGGAGTTTGGTTAGGGTATGTGCAGGAGGCCGTCAGAAGCAGTACTGCTCCCGACTTTGTGAACGGGATTGTTCTGGGACCTCCTTTTCGTAAGAAAGAAACTCCTCCCGGAAAACCATTCTGGTTCCACGAGGGGGGGATTTGTGGAAGGAAAGATTTCAAAGTGAGGTCGCTTCAATAAGAAAAAGGCGGGGTAAATAGGCGCCGAAAAGTACCCCTATATTTCGTGGCTATCCTCAGGAAGGCTGAGGGGAAGACGTGGAATTAAATTAAAGTTCCTGTGTCGAAAGCTCAAGGAAAAGCGTTCGAGGGGGATTTTGGGTGTGGGTTGAAGGGGAGAAGATGGGGGGATGCATCTCTTGCGAAGGAAAAAGGGGACCTGTAGATAAAAAGTAATAAAGCTCCGAGGGGGAGCATCGTGAAATCTGAAGGCCAAATAGTAGGTGGTTCAGCTAGTTGCAAAAAAAAAAAAAAGGATTTCCTGAGAAGGGGGAAAAAAACTCGATCTAGAGAGTAGCAGTAAAAAGGGGGCACTTCGGCCAGGCCTTCTTAGCGAAATATGTTACTCCAGCGAGTTCAGTAACAGGTAAAAACGTGGCAGTTTAGTCTAAGGAGAGGTCTCCAGGGTCACCAAGGAGATTCGTAATAAGTACTGAACACATGGACGGGATTGTGGGTCTTGGGGAGAAGTATCGGAAAAACTTCGGGAGGGCTTCGGTAACTACATCTCAGGAGAACAAAGGGATTGTAAAAGGCTCAGGGTCAAGCAGTTTTCATAAGTGTAGTGCTTGTCCTATTGAGGGGATCGGAAGATAAAAATTGTGATTGAAAAGGGAAGGTCTATTGGAGGGGGCGGAAGGGGGCTATCAGATTTCACAGATTAAAAAAAGGCTAGTGGGTTCGTAGGGTGTAGTTGTCGAAGCGTCAAAGCATGATTCTGTCGAAGGGAGGGAAGGATTCTGCGGAGGGGGGGGGTTGGAAAGGAACTTACTTAATCAGGGGTTTCTGGCTGAGTCGTATCGAGTTGGTCGGGGGGTGCGGGGTGGGGGGGAGGGGGGTGGTTTGGTGTTCAAAGGGGAAAGGTGGGGGTAGAGAAGCATTTTTCCCTAGGAGTCCTGAAAAGGGGTCGGGACACGAACACATTTGATGGGGCATGGACAATAGTTACCTGGTCGGGCATTAGCAGGCAGGACGTATCTTTTGTTGGGGGAGGAGGATCAATATTGAAGAAGGGGAGCATTTGAATGGGAAGCAGAGTGATGAGGTACTTCTGAGGGTGACAGGTCTGGCGGAATGATGGAAATATGTGGTCTGACAGGAAGGGAAAGGCAGTGCTCTTTGGCAAAACGAGTCGTGCGACATCCTAGGAAGGTTCGATCGGCCAGTAGGATTCTAAAAAAGAAGCATGGTACTGAAACTATGCTTCATGATGCTCGCGTCGGACAGAGACTCATACAGAGTCGGGAAAAGGAGGGTAGAGGTTCATCATTGGAGGGTCGTCGGGGGGAGGGGGAAATTCGACTAGCCGATGCAACCACGGAGGAGCAAAATATCAGGCGCGTAAGGGTGGGAGCAGTCGCCATCTTGCTTTATCGAGGAGGGGGGAACGGAAGGGGCGAAACAAGGGGGACGGATCAGTGAAAGAAGTTCTTGAGAGGTCCTTCGTATAGCAGGAAGTAACTGCACTAGGTCTCATTTCGTCCAATTCGTCGGGGGAGGAATGACACTAGAGGTCGAGGTAGCAAGGGGCCCGCATTCTAGCTTACGGGAAGTCAGACGGTGGAATCTAAAAGGGGAGTTTAATCGATACTGCTGCAGGGGGGGTGTTGTCCTCCGCTTCTAAATTAAGAAAAGGGGCTATGTCTAGCATATTCGCAATGAGAGAGAATTCGAAACGGGTTAGCTCCCTGCATTCTTATCGAGTATGGAAAAAAAGATCTTGTCATGATTGCCTCTGTTTTAGAGTCGGTGGCGTGGGGGTGTATCGTTGTTTGGGGGGTCGTGGAGTTGCAGAAGAGGACACGGTCGTTCAGTCCTTAAATTAATTAAAAAGTTGAAAAAAATTGGTCCATCAACAGAACTGGGAATCAGTAATGGTACTTCGGACGAGAGGGGGCTCGTCTGAGGGAGGTGTATGGTAGGGGGGGAAGAAACGATGAAAACTGGTGGAAATCTACCCCAGAAGGGGGAAGAGGGACAGCGTTCCATTCGTCAAGGAAAAGTACAATTAGGAGGGGTTTCGAGAGGGGGGGAAAAGAGTCTTTGCAGGGGGGAGGGAACTTTCGCAGGAAAAACGGCCGGGGAGGGTGAGGGGAGATGTCGGAGGAATGTTTCCTGACGCAAAAAGGTTTTTGGGAGGTACTTGACTATCAGTCTAACGTAGAATTCATAAACTTGAAGTGTGTAAAAGAGTTGCGGGTTTTATTGGGGAAGGAATACTGTGTCGAGGAAAAAGAGATGACACAGGGGATTTCACGTGAGAGAGCATCCAAAAAGAGACGGCGGGAGTCTGGTAGGTGATAAAAAAAACTTTTTCCTTTACTGGAGAACTTTATGCGTACCAGATTCGCGTTCGTTACGTTCTTTTTCTTTCTGGGAAAAAAAACTTAGCTGAAAATGACTTTGGGGGGAGTTCTGGGGAGGACTTCCGTGCTAGTCACCCTGCAAAAGGGATAGGAAAAAAAAAAAAAAAAAATAGCGCAGACATGTGTAGGAAAAGGGGTCCGTTTCTGGGGGTGAGGCCTCAGGTTTCGAAAGGGTCCACGGGGAACATCTAGCAAAAAAAAACTCCAAACAGGGGAGGGGGGGACGAGGCTTCGTTGTTGGAGTTAGCGAGGAAGAGAAGTCCATTAAGGGTTCTAGGGGGGGACAAGCTTTCTGAGGTGCGATCTTGCGTGGGGGTAACGGGGATTCTGGGAAAAAAGTCCGCGCGGGAGGGGGGGGGTCAAGCATTGGCGCAGGTCAGTATTCTGAAAATAGGGAAATGTCCGAGGCGTGGGAGTTAAATAAAAGTGCAACACAAGGCAAAAAAGGGTGGGGTCAGGTGTTTCCGCTGGGTGCGAGGATCGGTGAGAAAAGGTGGTGGTCAAATCGAGTCGGTGAAGTTCAGATGGGGGGGGACGAGCGCTGCTCAGGAAAACGATGAGTCTAGGAGTGGCCGACAGGGAAAGATTTGTCCGTTGAAGGTTATTAGGGGGGGGAGTCAGGTGGGGTGAGGTCCGGGGGACAGTCTTGACGTAATCATCGGCTTACTGCATCGGCTCCGGTATACTTGTAAGAGAGGCGAATGCGGGTGGAATTTGGGGGGGAAGCCTATTCTATATTGGGGGGGGGCTCCATAGCGGAAAATTGAGATAGTCGATAGTAGCAGGAGTACGAAGGGTCCGTAAGGAGACTCCTTGCATTTGGGAGGGACCTGTTGGTGGGAAGTTCATAGGGGGGGGGAGTTTTCCGTAAGGTGAGGACATAGCGTTGCGGGGAAAAAAAAAAGAAACTATGTTCAAACCCAATCGCCCGTCTTAGGACGGGCCATGGATAGAAGGAGGGGCAGAGGAGGAGGGCTTCATTATGGGGGGCGCAGCTTGCGTAGGCTCTGTCGCACACTTATAGAGCCTAGGAGAGGGCGTGAAACCAAAAAGGAGTGTGGGGGTATCTCGGGGAAAGAAAACTTACGTGCGCTGGGGGAATCGTATTTTACAAGAATTAAGAAAAGACATTCTTTTGGAGACTGGGAGGGAACATAAAGAGAGGAAACTTGCGGTACTTTGAAAACACAAAAGGGCATATGCGACAATGGGGATCTAGACTACTTTCGTTTCTATTCTGGTGAGAAAGGAGACTTTAGGACTGCTTTGAGAACACCCATGGGATTAACGTCGGAAAAAAGTCGGGGAGTTTCGCCACTAGTGTGGCTTCCATAGAGATACGTCCATGACCGAGGAAAAAAAAGGGGATTTTGTGGTATATCACTGATAACCGGCGTGGAAAATACCTAGAAAAAGAAATCGAGGTCGTTCATACGAGAACTGGGGATCTTGTGGGAGGGGGGTGAATATGGCAGGGGGGGGGGGAAAGTGAGGTGAGGACGGAGAGGGGGGGGGGGAAGGTTCACGGTGGAAAAATTGGGTAGGGCACTACCACGAAGAAAAGGAGCTACAAAGGGCTGAAACAAACATACGAGGAAGGGGGGAAAATGGAAAAAAGGAAAGGGGATGTCTTATCGTATCGATTCACATCGACGATCACTCTGAAAAGGGCAAAAAAGTTCTGCTCGTGCAGTCTCACCAGAGAGAGGCTACCACCTTAATCAAAAAGGCAAGAAGTTATTAAAAAAAAGAAAAAGGATGTTCCGGCCTCGGACATGCGTAGAGAATCTGCGGACCACAAATTCCGGTTCGCTTACCTAAAATAGGAAGGCTCCGAGGTCGTAAGGTTCTAGTAGAGGAAACTCTCTTCTATAGGAACGGTAGCGGCTCTCATAGTACTAGGAAAGCTCTTGCACGGGGGGGAGCCTAAAAAGGGAGGCCACGCGATCGGGGGAAGATCTAGAGGCTCCTTAAAGACTGAGAGGGTAACTGGCATCAAACATTTTCACTCAGCAAAAACCGGGTTCCCGGGGAAGGGGGATGAAAGCTTTCGCCGCCATGGGCCTTGTGGCGGTGCATGTAAAAGACAGAAATTTGCCCGCTCTCGATATTGGCAATATCTTCGCAGCCGGATAAAACTATTCTCTGGAAGGGGGTCCGCACATGGCAATTTACAAAGCCAGTACTACGACTGGCTTTATGGGAAAAAAAGGATCTACGCTTCAACCGAGATCCATTTACCTCGGTAGCGAGAAGGCAAAGGGGTTCCCTACGAAGCGGATGCGCCTGCGGCATGCCAAATAAAAGGAAAGCGTCAGTAGGGAGAGTCCAAGAAAAGGCACTCTAGTTCTGACTTGCCAAGATAAGGGGAAGTCTCACTACTGGTCGGGCGAGATAAAAAATTGGAGTTCGACAGATGATTAAGCCGAAAAGTCACGATGAAGATTGGGTCACCTCGCATTTAACTCAAGAAAAGTTAATTATAGAAAATAGCATTCCGGTCATGTCACCGAAATCGAGAAGTGGGATGAAAATGTGCGCTATAAGTCGCCATTCAGCTAAACGGTATGTACGGAAAATAAACTAGGAAACCGGGTCGACGTAGGAAAGCAGCTGATAAAAAGAATTCGTCAAAAAAGTCGGAGGCTAAGGACTGTCTAGTTCATGAGTACTGGGATCCACCACGTGCCTCTATCTTGGA
>Ga0179593_1479832_pt1 | contig 19762 bp, 35 predicted proteins | sample CZODoug2_1_08_16_FD_185931 | JGI IMG/M metagenome (GOLD analysis project Ga0179593, IMG submission 185931) | Vadose zone soil fungal communities from Angelo Coast Range Reserve, California, USA - CZODoug2_1_08_16fungal (PacBio error correction) | ecosystem: Environmental > Terrestrial > Soil >...
ACGTGGAGGAGCACAGGGGGCAACGGAAGAAGATCGCGGACCCGAGAAACAGATCAGGGTAAACTCGGAAAGGTGGCTCGCAACGGAAAAAGAAACACAACGAGGGATACCGCTAGTGACGATGAGACGTTGTTCAAGACCGCCAGCAGTACCAGAGGGCTTGAAGAGTACGGGACGGGTTACAAGAGCCTATCTAACCTGAAAAAAACGTTGGAGAGGGAAGGGACAGAAGCGTCAAAGACGGCGTCAAAGAAGGAGATCGAGAAAGGGATAGGCCATACTACCGCAGGATCGCCCCATCTTGTCAAGTAGTACGGCTGCACAAAAGACAGGCACGCCAGAACCGAAACACGTACGTGCTGCTGAACTGCAGTCGGAGGGGAGGGACAAGGTTGGTAAAAAGTAAACAAAGTGCGCGGGAGGGGCTTATACAGTACGCACGACGGCCACTGAAGCGGGTTTGCACAGAGAAAACGTAATTTGGGGAAGAAAAACAACATAAGGTAAAACCCCAAGAAAGGGGGAGAAGCTGAGTAATGTAGACGATGTGATGGGGGCTATCAAGGAAAGAGCGGTCAACACGGATAGGCGTGGACTAAAAAGAAAAAATGGGGGGCCTTTACATGAAGCTGTGCGGCTGTCTGAGGTGCAGAACAAAAAAAACAAAGATCCCGGGCCGGGAAAATTTTAACGGCCCAGATCGTATGAGAAGTCGAGGATTGAGATACTAAAATCAAAGGAAGCGACCCCTTAAAAGAGTAGGGAGGGACCCCCAATTCATTAGCAAGCTTTAGAGACGCGAAAGAACAACCAAAGACAATCAGAAGTTCCATATCAAATGGAAATGCCGAGCACTACGAAGGGGAGGGGGGGGGTTAGAAAAAAAAAAAAAAAAAAAAGAACTGATCGACGACTAACAAATTTCGAGTATTGGAAGTCGAAAAGCTCAGTTGAATGGAAAAAAGGCTAGTACCCGGAAATGAAAGAATTGTGCTTGGAAGAAAGGAGGTGGGTTACTTCACAATCCCTCAAAACAAGGGGGGGGGGCTGGGTGCTTCTGACTCTTAGGAAAAAGGATCGTTTGACCCGGAAGGAAGTCGAGAGAGGGGGATATTTCGCGCGAAAATGACATGCCGTGGTCGCGGTTGAATCAGTCGACGGAGAGGGGGGCGAATCCTTGTGGAAAGTGGGAAAAAGGTAGATCAAGTTAATGAGTGGTGGGTTCGTCGGGAAACGAGAGAGGGGGGGTTTTGCACGCAAGACCTTCTTCCGGGGGGGGGGGGGTGGTGATAGAAATAGCTTCGTAAAAGAAGGAGGGGAGGGGGGCACACAATTGGAGCAAGTTGAAGGAAATGGGAATAGGACTAAAGGGAAGAGACTCCGTAGGGGATATTAAATCCTGAAAGAAAGGAGAACAGAAAAAAACAGTTGCCTGTCAAAACCCGTGGCATTGGGCCACTTAAGAAGACCCATCGTTCCGTTGAGTCAGGAAAGGAAGAGCAAACAGTAATCACGGGGACGGGAGTGGGGGTAGTAGTTTTCCAGAATTCACATGAAGGCCGCAAAAAAATAGATCGTAGGGGGCCAGGGGGGGAGACGAAATGGAGCTACCGTGTGAGGAAATTGGGAACAGAGGATAGAAATTATAAAAAAAGTTAACGTTTGCGTAGTGGAGGGGGACGGAGCCTTTAAGGGGCGGGTGAGTGGGGGGGGGAAGGGGTTGGGGACAAGAAGGAAAGGGAAAATCTCGAAATTGTCAGGAAGATGGAAATTGGGCGTGCGGGCCAAGAAAAATGTCCTAGGGGAAGACTACCCCTTCACCTGTGGAAAACAAAGACTTATAGAATTACCAGAAGGGGGGGGGGGGAGGGGGTGAAAGGTTTATCGTGTTGGAAAAAAGGAATAACGGGGACAAAATGGCCGGGGAAAACGAGCAGCCGTCAGTTCCATGCAGTGGAAAACAAGAGGAAAAGGTTAGTGATCCATCCCGAAGAGAAACAAAGAGGGTAAAAAGGGATTGAAGGGCGAAAAATTGGGGGATTAAATAGCTTAGGGATCTGAAGAAACGGACGCCACCAAAGACAAAGAGGTTACGAGGTGCTTAGCGAAAGCCTTGTGACGGGAACGAACGGAAATCCGAGGGGTGGGCTCTAAGAAGGGGAGGGGATGTAGGAATACGCGGAAAATTGGTGTGCCCATTCAAAAAAAAACGTTAAACGCAGTCGACGGCATTGCAAACTGCACATCGCCACCAGAGGGAGAGACAGCGAAAGAAAGGGGGGAAGGAGCGACTTGGAAGGGGATGCTGAAACGAGAAAGAAACTTGGAGAAAAAAAAAAAAGGCAGAAAGAAGAGGGGGAATCCACAACGAGGGGGTCGCAACCGAGGATTAGTCCGAGAGGTCGAAAGGGCCGGTCATCAGGAATCAACTTATTGTTGGAAGTTATAAGAAGAAATAAAGAAGCATTGGGGGGAGGCATGCCTAAAACCTGCGGGGGGGGAAATAGGGATAAATGCGAGTAAAAAAGTGACCCGGGGGAGAAAAAAATAAGGGGACAATATTGTTCTCAGTGGGGTAGGGAAACAATAGACGTCGAGGGTTAGACCTGCGCAATAGGGAAAACCCAATTAGGGTGGCGCTACAGCTGACATTGTCCTGGGGAGTGCTCTTAAGGAAGACAAGTAGTTCTGTCTTCGGAGGAAGATGGAGTGAGTCATTGGGAGGGGGGGAAGACATATCGGAAACATGCCGGATGTGGTGGAAAAATAACATAAGCTGAGGAGTCCATAAAATGTGCGGGGAAAGGAGGGGAAAAATATAGGGGGGCTCCAAGGAGGTGCACCTTCAGGCTAGATAGGAAAGACAGCAAGTTTTTTGGAAAATCGGTGGCCATGGGTTAAGGAAACAGAAAAAGGGAAGAGGAGAGAGACGCGAACATCGAGGGGCGTTGGGCTTGCAAAAGCACGAATGGGAGCAGTGGGGGGGGCTCTCATGCGGGATTAACGGAATGGGGACGGGGGGGATCGGAGAGAGGGGAATTATCGAGATAAGACGCAGGGAAAATATCACATGCTTAGACGGGAAAGAGTACACAGGAGGAGAAAAACGGCGAAAAAGGCCGCTGAAAGCGTCCGACTGGTCTCTCAATGAATGGGAGAATGCAAAAGACGTTCGGGAAAGGGGGGAGGCTTTAAGACGGAGGGGTGACCAGACTTTGGGGAGACCGTAAGAAAAGTGGTGGGAGCTTTTGGGCGCGAAAGAAACGCATCCATTTGACGGGGAGCCGGACGGACGATCCGAGAAAGGGGTCGCAGGGGGGAAGTGAATGCCGGGGTGGCATGGCAAAAGGTAATCCAAAATCAAAAAAAAACACGGATATGGGTAGTGAACATAAGAGGAGGTGCCAGGCAACCGTCAGAAAAAGACAGGACTATCGTCATCGTGAAGAGGATAGAAAAAGTGGGGATGTACGGACAGAGGACAACAACATAAGCCACTGACAGCACCACTCGGCAGGAGTAATAGGCTAGTGGAAAAGAGATAAACCCCCGTTTCCCTAAAGGAGGGACTCGTTATAATCAATTCATGGGACGCAGAGGAGAAGAATACGAAGAGAGTGATCATGTAGTCGCGGGGGGAAGCTGGCCTCTAAACCGCTGGTATTCGAGGGTCGATAAATTCGTCGGAAAAACGGCCACTACAGAAAAAAAAAGCATAAGACAAATGAAAAAAAGACAAAGGGAAGAGAGGACTAAGTCCAACGAGGGGTACGGCTATAACTGTAGATTAAATTGAATGGGGCTGGAGGGTCCAATGGGGCAAAGTTGAAACCAAAAACACGATTGTCAAACGGAAATGACTGACGAAGGGGCACATACTGGGGAAATCACCACCGATCAATTAAATATTTACGACATCTGAGAAGGCATAAAGGAATGTAATTGAGGATCCAAAAACCAGGAAATTTTAAGGGCGCCATATCCACTCCTAGGCGGGATGCGGGACCAAGCGACGAATCTTAATGCGAAGGGGAAAAAGATAGCCAGGGGAAAGTGTCAAGAGGCAGGGGACGGGAAGACGTGGGTGGACTGCAACTCGGACGAGTTAGAACAATCTTGGGTCCAATGATTCTTCTTCAAAGGGGAAAGGATGGAACGTGGGGAGGCTATCTCAGGGGGGCCCATGAGGGGTTCTTGCCGAAAGGGCGGTCTGATAGGAGCCCGCCAAAACAAAAAGGCAATTATCTGCTGCCGCCTTCAGAGAGGGGAAGGGAAGTCTGCAAAGGGGAAGTGTTGGAGACCTAGGAGTGAGGGGTGGGGGAAAGGGAAGGGGAGGGGGTTCTAAAGGGACGGGTAGCCCTCTTCCTCTCGCGGACGCTGAAAACGGGACGGAGAAGACACGAGAGGAAGAGGCCTACAATCGAGTGGGGGCAATGCCGTCAAAAGAGGTATATTTTTGATGCCGTTGGGGGGGGGGAGGAAATGGGCAAGTCACCAGAGGATTCAAGTCAGAGGAGGAAGAAAAGGGGAGGAGTTGAGGAGTAAAGGAAAAACTGGCGATCGATAAGGGCCGAGGGGAAACCTCTTTTTGGGGGGAACCGGCTGACGAAAAAAAAATACGATATGGGTGGAAGTCCCAGGAGAGAGATCAAAACCAGAGGAAACCATGGGGGTGCAAGGTCGGGATAACGATAACGCTAGTTTTCCAGGGAAGAAAGACGCTGCGGGTAAAAGCAAGTGATGGGGGGGGGAAACCGTATAGTAAAGAACAAAAGCAACACGAACAAAAAGTGTTTCTGATTCGAGGAAAGGGGAAAAAAGGGTGGGGGGGTAGTCTCAAATATGGGGAAAAAGGGGGAAAAGATAGTTGGGGGGGGTCTTTCTATGTCAACTGCAATGGGAAAGCTCCACGCAGAGGAGGGGACCAGAGCCTGTCCGCCCCGGCAAAAAAAATCTATAAACAGAAAAAAGGTGACGGGAAGAGACCTCACGGCCAAACTTTATTACAGGTTTGGGGGGGGGTAAAAGGGGAATAAATCCTCCTTGCAGAAAGGTAGCGCTGTACATTCGTATACCCAAATGGGAAAACCTCCGATAGATTTCGAGGGACCTCTACATGTCTGGGGGAAAAAACTCCTAAAACTCAAAGCACCATGGTCGAGCACTAAAAGGCAAAAACAGGGGAAAAAGGTCCTATTTGTTAAAGGGGGGAAGAAAGAACGGGTTAAAGTAGGAAACTGGAGGTGGGCGGGTCTCATGGTCATGCGAACGGGGTGCAACAGGGGGAGAGAAACTTTGCGTGAAATCAAAGCCGGAGGCACTCAAGGTGCGAAAAAATCCGGGGGGGGGGAAACTAAGAAGTCGGCTGAAGAAAGTCGACGGGGGAAAACACCTCAAATGAAGAAGAATCGGCGAACAAGAAACAGGAATCCGGTTGTCGACGACGAAAAAGGAAATTGCGCACCGAAAGAGCCTGCGCGCAAAGGAGGAAACAGGTCCGAAACCGGGTAGACTCGAGAGCCGAGGAAGGAGTTCGAAACATTCAAGCGACACCATGCATGTTCAACGGGAGAGAGGCCATAGCGAGCGATAAGGGCAGTGGGGAAAAAACGACCGGGTAAAGAATTTGAGAAAGACAAAGCCCCCAACGCTGCACTGGATGAGAAGGATCAGTGCCGTTGAAAGAGAAAATGCCGACTTGGGTGGAGGGAAAGAAGAAAGGTGATCCGAAGCGAATGTTTATTAAAAAGTCCCAAATGAAAACATTGGAAGGAGAAAGGTAGACGGCAGAGGCACGGGGTCCAAACACTAACTACGGAGGGGGGGGGGGGAAATTTAAAACTCGAAGGAGGGATTATGGCACGCGCCGTTGCGTCCGGATCTTCTTAGTCTGAGAGCAGAAGAGTTCCGGGAGACACGCGGGGAAAGAAAAAATAACAATACGGGGAATTTAAGTGGAGGTGCGCTCAATACCGAGATGAGCTCTACTCTCTGGCAAGGAATGGAACAGGAAAAATGCCTTTTTTGGGGAGGGGAAGGGGGGGGCAAATAACCGACAAGCCTCAGCACCGGAAGGGCTGTCGGACAAGGGGCCCTATAAAAGCATTGAGCCGTGCGCAAGCGCCAAAGGAGACACCATCCGAGAGTAAGAAGGGGAAACTCTACACGCTGCATTAAGGGGGGGGAGTAAGCCAAAAAGGAAGGGTAGGACCAACGGTACTTGCTTTGATAGGTATGGACAAACCCTGGAGTCGGGTAAGCGATTAAAAGAGAAAAAGGGAAAGACCGAAACCTGCATTCTGGGGGAGGGTACAACCTGGCAGAAAGAATGCAGTTAATGAGCCCCGGACGTATGGGTAGTGCCAGGAGACGAAGGGAGACGCAGATCGAGGTTACAACTCAGGGGATAATAAGGATGGGGGAGATGGGTATCCACGGGAAGGAAAAGTGCTTGGCATAGAGGAAGGGCTAACGCTAACGCGGGGCGGGCTAGGGCTGACATCCATCAAGTAGAAAAAGGAGAAGAGACTCTTGAAAAAAGAACCTGGTTAAAGGACATCTAGGGGGGGGGGACCGTGCTGGCGGGATAACAAACGTCTATGCGGCGGAAGAAAGAGGTTGCCGCGTTGCGCTCCCGGAGGGAAAGGGGACCTTCGACTGTGACGCCAATGGGGGGGGAGAAATTTCCTTAAGGGGATGCCTGAACAAAAATGTTAACCGGGGGGATGATATACAGAAAAAAAAAAAAAAGGATGAGAGGGGGGGAAATATGATTAATAAAAAGGTGGGGGGTCGGTACAGTTGCCGGATCTAAGCGGGGGACACCAGAAAGTAATTTCATCGAGGCACGACAAAGAGGAAAACGATGGGACCGGAAGCCTTAGAATTTTCGAAGGGACAGCAAAAGTACCAGTATGCGGGAAGGAGAAAGGGAACCATGAGGGGGGGGATTCCAAAGGATCAGATCGATGGGGAGTGAATGGGTGAAACGAAAAGGGGGGCGTCGCGAAGCAGACGGAGAGATCGGGATGCAAGAATTCTCGGAAAGGGAAATCGGAAAAAAAGAAGTATGTCACAAATCGGTGGTAAATGTCGAGTTCTATCTCGGAGAAGGAAAAAAAACACCGAAAGTACGGCGGAACTTAAAATATAGGGGGAGGAGTGGTGGTACAAAAGGAAAATTTGCGGCAGGGCGTTACGTTGGCTTATATCTGTGCTAGAAGACCTACTACTCAATCGCCTGGAAAGCGTTGCCGAACGATCATAAAGTGAAGTTGTACAGAAACAACCTTCCGGGGATACTTTCTGGTCAAGCCACACAGCGGAATTAAAAATCTGAAAAAATGGAGGGGGGGGTCCTGAGGGACGAAATTGGGTGGAAAGCTGGCCGGGAAACGGGTGAAAGCAAGGGCTCAAGGGGGTTGTGCTAGACAAGGGCAAAAGAAGGAAAGAGTGGGGAGGTGGGAGGGCAAAAAATACCATCGAAAAAGCAAAAACTATCCAAGTCCCGGCAAAAGGGCAGCAAAGGGATAGATCATTCTGGTATGTCGCGTTCAGGAAAAAACATGACGGACGCCAGTTGACGCGAGTGTATTGGGGTTAGTGCCCATGCTGACGGATCAAAAGGAATTCGCAAGCAGAAGAAAGCTAATGACGAGAACCAATGACGAAGGAAATCATGCAAATAAAAGAGACGCCGTTGCATGAGAACACTAAGAAAAAAAACTGAAGGAAGATGAACAATGAACCCTATTGAGGGGAAGAAAACCGTGCTTTGAGGGGGGGGGAAACATGCATAGAATCAGGGGGACCGTCCATTAGAGGGGAGGGTCATTATCGGATCCAGTATCTAAATGCTACGCTGTTCAGGGACGGTGTAGTGGGTTTGGGGCTCGAACTTCTGAAATTAGAAGGGGGACCCCGGCAATCAGTCGGAGATCGGAGATGGAGGCGACGAAAACAAAGAAAGGGAAGTCGCAGGGAATGATGGCCTCTAAGCGGCCGAGAGATTCCGGGGTGGGGAGGAGTTCCAGAAGTGGCGCAGGAATAGAAATCATGGGTGGGTCTAGTTCGTCAGATGAATGGAGGAAGCAGGATAAGTCTGGCAACGGAGGGGGGGAAAGGGTTGTGCTACTCGAATGAGGAGGCAGGCGAAACGAAGGGGAGTTGCCGCAACGGTTGGAAAGGGGAGGGGGGGGGGGAAACATGTAGAGGGGGAACGGAAAAAAAACTGGTATAAATCCTGAGGAGAGGTGCACCGTTAAAGCAGTGGCAATGAACAAAGACAACCAAAGACAGGGCTTGCGGTGGGAAAGGTGTGGCAATAAAAACCAGCTTCCTTTAGGCAGAGGGGGAGAGAAGAATGAGAATCCTGTGAGGGGGATGGAGGGAAGGTTGGGGACCAAAAACTGAGAGGAGCAGTCCGCTTACATAGGGTTACAAGGGGGATACTAAGGGGGAGAAAAGAAGAAAGGGAAGAAAGAACAATTGTGGAGTAATTATGCAAAAGGAATAAGTGGGCGTTGAGGTAGACGCAAGAAAAGGGTAAATTGTAGGAGATATTTTGTACGGGGAGGGAACAGGAAGTCATGGACCATCTCGGAAAGTTTCGGAGTCTGGAAAAGGGAAAAGGGGGCCATTCGCAAAAAAAGAGATCCTTTCAGGGGAAAGCCGACACCAAGGACGTGTCAGTTAAATTCAGGGGAAATGAGTTTTGGGAGTTGTGTGGGGTACTGTTTGGGCTCGGGGGATGGAAAGGAGGAAGGTAAAAAAAAGTGCTCTGGACACTCGCGCGGAAGTAGGTTAAAAAAAGGCGGAAGTGAGTTGATCAGACGAAATAGAAAAAAGAGGGTTGAGCTGGCGATGACAGCACGGGCGAAGGGGGTGATATACATATACGACTAGGATCTTAACAAGACGCCCCAGGCCAAAGTGAGCGAGGACCTTAATCGAAAAAAAAAAAAGGGAGGAAGTTACGAAAAGAACTAGAGGAGAAGAAAGAATAGGGGCATCGGACAGAACGGAATGTTAGAGAAAGCGGTAATTGGGGCCCAAAGCATCAAAAAATAAAATACAAATCTAAGGGCCGCGACGGCATTGCATGAAAAGAGGAAAAGACGAGGCCAGAGCTGGGCGCATACAAAAATCGACGCCAGGGAAGACGAGATATTGCGGAATGAAACGGACTAACGTCAACAAAGACCAATCGGAAATAAGGAGAGTTACTGACACACTGAGGGAGGAAAAAGAGGTTTGCTCCGTCCGCTGATAGCAGGCCTCTGGTAATACCTTTCCAAGAAGGTGGAAAGGGAGAAAAATCATAACAACGAAATCTGCTGCTTACCGGGAAAAAAAACGCTGCAAGAGAGAAATAAGAAGGAGCCGTGACTTTGAAGAAAGCCAATGGGGGAAAAGAAGGGTTCCTTCGACCTCGAAGGAAGAACGCACCCAAGGGAGGAGAAAAGGATGCGGTGGGTCCGGGGGAAGGAGAGGGAAAGCGAGAAGAGAAGGCGAAGCGGGGGGGTCGGACCGTGGACCAAAAAGGATCAGGGGAACTATCGTAACATTGCCGGAGGGGGGTGGGTGAGCCGACTAAATCAGGGGATTAGGCTATGTCAAAGAAAAATCTGTACGGGACGATAAGGGGGGGGGGGTGGAGAAAAGGTGGCCAGTATGCTTCGATCTGAACAGCCTGGGTTGGGTAAGGTGTGCCATGTTTAAAGACACAGAAAAAGAAATCGGTAACCTCTCTGAAAAAAAGAATACGTGAGTGGGGGGGAGGAGTGAAAATCCGGTAAGAGGGTGGGGCGATCCCTGCTGTTACCAGGAAAGGAAAGGGGAGGGGGACCGCGATGTAATTTACTAGGAAAGAGAGGGATATACAGTGCCTACCAGCGGGACGCGACGAAACTCGCACACCACTGGAGCGAAGAGAGAGACGAGCTAAAATGATTGCCAAAGGACACGCGGCGGGATTTGATAAGTGATGAGGAGCGAAAAGGAGCGCAGGGGAAGGTTGGGTCACTGACCATAAGGAAAACGGGATTGGGTGATGGGACGAGAAACCGAATCCACTCGAGCCGGGGGGGCAAAAAACGCTCTTGAAGAAAATTCAGAGAAATGGAGAGAGAGAAACACACATATGGGATTATTAAAATAGAGAAGAAAGGTGGACATCCCGAATTACTAAAAGAGGCTCGTAACCCGACGGCTCGAGAGGGTGATAAAAACTAAAGCTTCGAAACCAGTATTCATGTAATTAGGTAAAACAACATCTTCAGGAAATAGGCGGAGTTGGAACTCAAAAATTTCAAAACGGCAAGCATAGGAAGGACTAATTGAGAGAAAGAGAAGATGAGGCGCGGAGGGAGCTGAGGGGGGGGTGAAGGAAGTTTACAGGCCCGAGACTGTATATAGACGCGTTGTGAGAAAGTAGGAGAGGGACCACAACTCCAGTCCAGGGAAGGGAAAAAAAGATAAGCAGTAGAGCCACAAAAGGCCGTCACTTGAATGGAACTCAAAAAACTGGATGAAGGAAGAGGAGTAAAAATATTCCTGGCGGAGGGGAGGAAGGGAGAAATGGGAATCCAAAAAAAACGTCGTCTTGCTTCGAAAAGCTGCCAGTAAAAAAATATCGTCGTAACATAATTGCAGAAAAGAGGAGCCAAGAAATCCGGGAAGTAGTCGGATCCCACACCAACAAGGGGAAAGGGGAGAGAGAAACCAAAAGACAGACAACGTCGCACAAAAGAGACTACATGGACTCTGGAACAGGGTAAAAGAAGGCAAACAATACAATGTCAGCAGTAGCGGGAAAGAATTTTGGATCCTTCAGTAGGTAGAGGGTCTAATAACAGGTCAAAGCTGCTGTCGTCCAACCGAGTCAAAATATCGTGCCCGCGGGTGGTAGGCAGCCGCAATATTGGTCGGTCTGATCGGCAGAAGTAACGTCCGAGGGCGGAGCGAGAAGGAGCAAATTTCAAATCTAGGGGGAAGACCAGCCTTGTGTGAACGGGAGGGAGAGGGTGGGCCGTTGGCAAGAAGGTAGGAAAGGGTTCAATGGAAGCCGCTCTTAAAAAAAGCGAGAACTCCGATGCGGAGAAGTTGTCAGGAGAAAGAACTGGAACTCTGCCTGAAGATCTTGAAGAATTCCGTTAGTGGCTTGTAGGAGGGGGGGGAAAATGGAAACAAGATTAGGACATTCAGCTTGGAAGATCACGAGTGGAGGAGTATGTTTCAATCATAAGTGAAGGGAAACGTAAAACGCGACTCGATAAGGGAGAGAGGAAAAAAAGATTTGGGGGAGGTTTCCCTGCTGCGAAAAAATGGGGGGGGGGAAGGATTGTATCCCCAAGGAGGCTCGAGAATAAAAAAAAACCTCTTGGGGGACGGTCGGTATCCTAATAAGCGGGAAGGCCGAAAGAACCTGCGAGTTACAGCGGGTGGGGAAAGGGTGAAACCGGATATAAGAAAAGGAAAACAACAAAAAAAGAGTGCTGAATTGCACAAACACAAAACACCACCTTCAAAGATTTTCAAAATGTAGGGGGGGGGGAGGCAAGAGAAGGGGTATTTTGCTGGCGAATGGAAATCAAGGGAAACCCAACGGGCAGGGGAAAGGAAAGGAAAGGGTCATCCCCGTCAAAAAATCAACCATTATCCGTAAGTTTGGAGGATCCGCTCAAGCACGGAAAAAGGGTTAAGGGGGAATAAAAATTGGGATCAGGGAAAGGCGGAAACCGACTGCAGAAAGGAAAGGTGTCGAGGAAAAGGAGGAAGAACCTGGAAACCTCCGATCGGAGGAGGGGGGGACTAGGCAGTGGGGAAGGGGAACTCCTAAAAAGAAAACAGGAGTCAATGAGGGAAAAGTCTGCAAGAAACCATGGGGGGAGGGAGTGCCAATGAAAAGGGGGAAGCCAGGAAATGTCTGGGGCTTCGAGGGGAATGAAGAAAGGGGTGCAAAACGAAGGGAGGAAACGTGCGTTCAAGATAAAAAGGCACGAAGGTGTTCCTCCCTATCAAGGACGGGGGAAACCCTCCTTCGGGCTGAAAAGAAAGGGAAGTTGAACGCCGGGGAGCAACAACCTCAAAAAGAAGGGGGGAAAAAAGGAAGGAGGAGCAACAGCCAAACAGGCATCCGGGGGCACTCGAACACATGATTGACAACCCGAAGGCAAGGCACTCTTGGAAAAAGAAGAACCGGAGGCCAAGAGAGAAGCATGGATTCGGCAGTAAAAAGCACGACAAAAAGGCATGCGCACGCCCATGATAAATAGAGAGAGAATTATGTGTGCCCGGGGAAAAAACCGATGGGACCAAGGGGCGAGAAAAGCCCCCAAAGGGGAGAAAAGGATGAAGAAATCCTGGACGTGCCGCTAAAAGGGGGCGCAGGGAATTCGACCTTGGGGTGATCGGTACTGACTCATTTTAAAGGGGCCATGAATATGGACACTGAAGCGGCGCGCAGTAAATCTTGATCCCTGCAAAAGCGTGAGAAAAAATAAGGCTTATAGGCATCTGAAACATGCGAGAGGGAAGGAGCGAGGCATTGAGCGGGGGGGGTCGAGGCGTCTCACCTAATAAATGAGAAGAGGGTCCCTCAACACAATAGGACGGAGCCGCATGTTGTGAAATGTAATAAAGAGATGACGCTCCGGAAGCGCAAGTTGGGGCATAAAATGGCAGTGGGGTGGTGGGGGGGGGGTCGTGGTAAAGCAGGAAAAGACGCACACATTAATTTCTGTCTTCAAGGAAAGGTGAGAAGACAGGCAAAGGTTGGAAGTGAAACGAGCGGTAGAAAATCCCATAATCGTTAGAAAAGGACCATCATCAAGATGAGAAAAAGTTTGGGGGGGGAAGTCAGTCTAAAAAGGAAGTATTCCAATGAGGATGTGAATATGTTCAAACCACCGATGGAAGTGAAAGGAAAGTCGCAGAATAAAACGGACAAAGCCGAAAACTGAAGATGGGAAAGGTGACAAGAATCCTCCCTAGAAGAAGGGACCTCTCCAAGACTGTAAGGGGGAGGGAGTATGCAGTTGCTAGAGTAAAAGCCTTTACAACGGGTGTGAACGAGACCGTCATTGATCAAAAGCCGGATAATGGATTGCAGGCGAATATCTGAAGGGGGGGAGACGAAGGGCGAGAGTAGACAGACATGAATAACGTCGCAGTCGAGATTGAAGGTGGAATGGGGAACCAGGTATCTTCAACATTTGGTAAGGGCTGGGGGATGGAACAAGTAGAAGGGAGGAGCGGGGAAAAAGGGGTGCAAGAGGTGCGAGCACCTGAGAGAAGTGATAGGCCTACAGGAACGGCAAGGGGGATTCCGAACACACCTGGTACCGATCACTAACTGCACAAACAAAAAGAAGAAGGGACGGGAAAAAGTTGTTTCGGAAAGGGAAAAGAGGGCTGAAGTCACCGATGGAAACAGGCGTCAGGTTAAAAGAGGAAAAAAGGGGGGAACGCAACGAAACAAAGATGTCTCAAACTCCTGCGAGACAGGAAGGGGGATCGACCGCAGCAGGAAGAAGAGAGCTGTACGGACTGGGAACCGAGGGATTAACAATAATGAATGATTATGAGGGCGGGTCAAAGCCCAGAAACGAGGAGAACTGAGGAGGAATTCAACTAGGCAGTGAGCAAACGAACGAATAGGCAAATCGGGGTAAGGGATAGCTGCCGGAGTCATACCATAACACACAACTTCCTGTCGCAGGGAACTGCATACGAGGGATCAAGGGGTACAAGGAAAAAGCTGAGGCGGCGGGGGTGTGATGATTACTCAGACGAGACTTACAAGCGTTGGGATACTCACGGGGAGTTGGACATACACGCAGGGGGAGACTGAAATGCCAAAAAGAAGGAGGCGGAACTGGAAAGGGGTCCCTGGGAGGGAAGGGAGGGGGCATCGAATTAAAGCTTGGTGCATCAAAGAGCGGATTTGCGCAACGGCCTTGTACGAACGGAAAGAGTGGCTGGCTTCGCTGGACAAAGGAAAGCCAACAAAAAGTCCCGTCTCCTGAAAACGGGACGAACAGAGGGGTCTCGGTATTGAATGAAACGGAAATCCATGGAGAAAGAAACCGAGGGGGATTGGCTTTCAAAAGAGGGAGAGGTAGAACTCGAAATGAAAGAAATCCGAAGAAGTCAAATGCCCGAAACCAAAAAGGAGGTAAATCGATAGTACGAGCACTAGCGAAAGACGGTCGTTGGCTAACTCTAAGGAAGAGAAAATAGGAATCGCCAAGAACAAAGGTAAATATTTCGTTCTAAAAAGACATCGGGTAAAATCAGAACTAATCACAGGCAGTTAGCATTGGGGAGGGAACGGAAAAGGATGGGTAAGAATAAAAAAACTCAGGCTTGAGGGGAGTTGGCTAGACTCGAAAACAATCGGGTGGCCCGGAGTCAAAAAGCGATATACTATAGGGCGATAACTACAAAAATGAAAAATGAAATGTAAGGTGAAGGAATGCCGAACATAAACTAGCGACGGAGAGAATGGCGGATGTCCTCCTTTCGAGTAAAGGGGGGAAATTAGGAGCAGAAATGGTAGGGGGGCTCCAACTCAAACGGAGGACTTTGGGATTTGGGTGTTGCAAGAAAGATACGTTCTTCAAAGTTAGTGGGTCTACTCGGAATCGTCAAGTGAGGGGAAACTAGGAGGGAGGGGAACAAAAGTGATATGAAAAGTGCGGGGCCGATTGGGATTGACGATATCCGGCGGCTATAGGGCAACCTTCAAGCTAATGATAAACCGCCCAACAAGACAAGGCAAGGGAAGGGAACACGGGAAGGGGGGAAAAAGAGCAACGAGGCCGTTTTCTAAGAGGGAGCGCAGAGAGGGTTCGGTTATTTTAGAGGGGCCCAAAGACGGACGTCTTATCACTGCAAGGACGGAAGGGGCAGGTGGGCACGTAAGCGGCCACGGGAAGGAAAGTCAACAAAGAGGGGGATTATAAAAAGGAGAGTTTGGCAGGGAACGGCAGTCGCGGGAGTTCGGGGGATAATTTTGGAAGGGGCGGAATCATGATTGGAATCGCAAACGTTGCTGAGCGAAAAGGATTAGGAAAAAAAAATAGAGCCGGGCAGATTTCATCCGACAAAGGCAACCGTGGGGAAACTCTTATAGAATTACCATCCTTGGGGTTGTGTCGTTTGGGGGGGGGGGATGGGTGGAAGAGGGTGAGGTACCGGATCGGTTTAAAATCAAAAAATGGAAGGAACTTCAAAGAGTAAAAAACAGGAAAATCGAGTGGAAGGGAGGATCCGACCGAGAGAAAAAAAGGGGAAAGTCGCAAGGCTCCGGGATTACATATCCTCGATGAAATGCAGCAGCGAACCCCGCCCGTGGTGAAGCAGAGCCTGAGCGATGAAGCCATTGCCTGGACACGAAAAGGGGATACATCAAACTAAAGTATGAAAAGAGCGACTGTAGAACTAAGGGAATTTTCCCCCTGGAAGAAAAGTCTCACCAATCAAGCCCGAAACGTAGAATGGCGGAAGGAAAGGCAACGAGGGAGAAGAGGAAAGCTAGTTCGCAGACATCTAGAAAGGCAATCTAGTACTGCGGACGAAGGTGGGGTCGTCATTAAACGGGAAAGAAAAAGGACCCGAAACACTTACAAGAAGAAAGAGTCTCCAAAACACGGCGGGAGGGAAAAAAGGAGTTACTGCACTCTCACTAGAGGAAGAGATACCTTGCCCGCGGAGTGAAGGGGGGGTAGAAGAAATAAAAAAGAGGGGGGAGGATGAACGACAACGCGGTCAGGAGAAGGTAAATCAACTTTACGGGAAAAAACATAATTTACAATATTCCGTCGCAACAAGCTCCCTACGGGCAGGCGCACCCAGAAGGAAAAATGCATTGCCCTGTGGAAGGCTCGTTACACTAGCAACATAATCTAGAGGTTCACCGACGATGTAGGTAGTCTGGAGAATTGTCTACTATCGTAACAGTGCAGGAGTGGTGGGGGATCAGATCCTATAGGCTGATAAGGTCGAAAAGGCGGACATACGAGTAAGTGGGGGACAAAAGGCTTGAAACGGAGTACAAGGGGCACCCCAAAGGAAGAGGGGGAAAGAAACGTTTTTTGGGGGGGGTAACGGGTACAAGGGGGGCACATGCAGAATAAAAAGCGAATGCAGTAAAAAAAGAGCGAAAGACTCTCGGTCGGTTGCAAGTCAGTGATCTGGTTCGATAACATGCTGGAGTAAAAAAAAAGGGGACTGGAGGGGGGAGGAGGAATAATCATTGGATGAAAAATGAGGGTGAGGAACCGAGTAAAGAGCGGACAGGACCTCGCGTCACATCGAGAGTCTAAGGAGAGGACAGGTGGCAATTCAACTCGGGCGCTTGCGGGCCACAGGGTTTCCATTCGGTCATGCCAGGGTCGCCGCCGAGGTGGATTTAAATGCAAGGACACGTGTCTCTTTTTATCCTAGGGGTCCTACGCGGCACCCTGCCTCCACTGGGAGCCGAGGACGACACGGCTTCGTCGCGGTATAATGAAATGAAAAGGGCAAGTTACTGGGGTCATCAGCTCAAAAAGGAGGTCTATATCCCGGGGTGGGGCAAAACACCGGAAAAATGACTACCGAGACGAGAGGGATAGGAAGACGGAACGTAGGGGGGAAAGCGGCGTGAAAAATCTGCACAACCATATGCCAGTGAAAGCCAAAAGGATCCAAAAGAAAAGAAACACATTAGGGGGAAAAGTAAACAGGGTCCCTCAACGGCGTGGGCATTTCCAGTAAGGGGAAGAACGGAAAATTACAAGCAAAAAGGTCGACGAGGTGACGGTTCCTGCTACCGCACTTTATAGAGCGCAGTGAAGGGATACGAAAAGAATTAAGGCCGGGTGAAAGCAAAGTTGCAAAAAGATAAAGGCTTTCACGAAGAAAGCACAGATTGGTCGCAATATCAGGGAGATTCAGGCGGGGTTCTTAATCCGAAACCCATGGTCAAAGTGAAAAAAAAAAAAGTCGAAAGAAAGATCGGAGCCTGAACGAGGGGCAAAGAAGTGAGCCCAAAAATTAATCGTCCAAATGGGAAGACCATCTTCGCGCAAGCAGGGCTAAGGTCGGATCACCACACACAGGCAGGGTAAAAATGAAAACAGACTACAGTACAATCGGCGTCCGACCCGAAGAAAAATCAGACGGGACAGAACTCAAACGTTACAGTGTAAGCGTAGAGAACACATTTTCGCCTGCCCTCGGGGTCCGAGGGCCGAAGGGAAAGCTTCACAATTCGGAGGGCTGACACGGGAAAGTTAGGAAATACATCGGGTCCATAGGGGAGCAGACAGCAACGAGGGAGGATTATCTGAGAAAACGGCACCGAAGAAAAAGGTGTCGATGCAAAAAGGCGGCCAGAAATCTCGGGGGCGACGCCGTGTTGGTACCTCAGGCGATGGTAAAAACGGTGGTCGCGGAAGGTAAAGGTACACCAACGTAGGACCGAGTAGAGAAAGGAAACCCTGTCTTCGAGCAGGGGGGGAGGAGAAACTAAGTGACTAACTGCTAAAATTGCCCTCCGGAGTGCGAGCAGTGGAGGAGAATTGGGATGCCAGGCAAAGTCCACCGATAGCAGTCCTAGGGCGGAGAAAGAGGGGAATATCCCTAGTGTAAGTTAACGCCTTGGCCTTAGTGGAGCAAGATCAACCTCAGTTGGCGGGGGGTTCCTGATAAGAGCATCGTATAAGGGTAGAAAAAAGAGAGCAGGGAATAAAAAATGAGGGGGGGGAGAGGGGAGGAGGGAGAAGAAAAGACGAGTTAAAAGAAAGAGGGACGCTGGGAGTAAACATTATGTTAGGGGAAACCGTCTTAACACAGAAAAATCACAACAACAAAAATATTGGCGGGAATGATAGAAGAGGGCAGGTGAGGGGAGATTCACTTTCCATGATAGATTTGGGAGGTGGGAAATGGAACGAAAGAACTCCCCCTGTGAATAAAAAGGGACTGACGACATAAAAAGCGATCCAAAAAGACACGGATGGGGAGCGAAGGCTAAAATGAAACCGGCCAACAGTTATACTTTGGGGGAACCATAACTATATACCTTGCGGCACGGGTATAGCGGACTACGTATAACAACGGGAAACTCCTATATCTTGGCAGGAGAATACAATCTCAGTGGTCTGGAAAACGGACGAAACAACACGAACAAGGAGTCCGAATTGCAGTCTGAGAACCGAAACTCCGAAGGAAGGGGAAAGGAGGCCATAAAAAAATGGAAAGGCCATGGACTGTCTGGGGGGGCGGTCTCATTCCTTAAACTTGGAAAGTAAGAAAAAAAAAAAAAACGAGGGGAAAAGAGTGAAATCCCAGCGCAATTTGCTCAAGAGAAAAGTACGGTGGCAACAATCGAGAAAGGCTTCGGGAGGAATCAATATAGGAAAAGAAAAAAGAAACTCCTGTGAAATAAAAACGGGAATCGCAGCACAAAAGAACGGAATAAGTGAGGTGGCGAACTCGAAAATTGGGACGAAAGGAAAGGAAGCTATCTGGGACAGTGCCGAAAATTGATTCCTGAGGGACGCCTGATGTCGAACACGGAGGGAACACGGCATGTCATGTGCTAGAAAGAGAAATCAGGTCTGAAGTGGGGAGGGGCCGGGGGCACCCAGACTTTTGGGCGAAGTGACGGGGAAAAAAAGCACAACCACCTCAGCCAGGGGAGGCCGTAAAAAAGCAGTGGAAGAACGCGCATGGATCACGGTAGGACGAAAAGACGGGAATCGAAAAGTGTCCATTAGCCGTTCCCTGGTAGCGGCGAGAACCGTGAGAGTCGTCCATGCGCTTTGGGAAAGGGACGAACCGAACGGAGGGCCAGGTGTCTCAGAATCGGATAAAATAACTGTCGTGTAAACAGTCCAAAATTGAGCGGACATGCCGCTCATCACAAAGGGAGACCTGAAACAGGTGACCGAACCATCACAAGAGGTGGGCCTGGGGAAGGGAAGGAATTGGGCTGTGAACGGATCCAGGATAGATCAAACCTCAGCTGGGCGGCACGGGTCAGAGAACCGGGCATTGTGGTGGGGGGCGGGACTTGGACTCCCTGAACCGCCTCCATCGAACAAACGTGATGTCGTCAAACGGCCAGGTGGATAACAAGAATAAACGTGCTGAAAACGCTCGGTACAGTAGGGGGACCCCTCTAAGCTAAGAAGTCCCACTCGAGTGGGGGGGATCTGCTCCTTTGCATCGCAAAACGGCCGGGTATGTAAAAATTACGGAGGGAAATCTGAAAAACAAACCATGGGGGCTTCCGGTAGCGGGGGGGAATATCAGCAACGGTGAAGCAAAAGAAGAGACCCGACAGCTGGGGGGAAGGGTTACATTGCACAAGACCCTCGATGCAAAATGGCGAGAAAGGAAACTTTAAAATGGTAGTGCAGTAGGAAGGGGTGGATCGAAGATCCCATTACAACGAGGGGGGGGGAAGATCAGTCTTGATTGGAGCCCGGGCGAGACAATTTCGAGGATAGCGAGGGGGATACCCCTGGGGGGGCGCTCTTCGGAAAGACAGAAAAAGGAGAAGCTATAGTCTTTTCAAAAGCAAGGTTACCAAGTATCGTCCATGAAGATCTGGTGACCATTGCATGGGGATGAAAAAGGTCACGAGAGAGGGGAGAGGAGGACCGGAGGGGGGGAGAGCTGGGAGCGACAAAACTCTCTTCACATGAACGGGGGCGTGTGGGGCCGGGGCGGCCTGACGAAAAGTCTCTGCCGACCCCACCTGTGTCAA
>Ga0179593_1554388_pt1 | contig 19761 bp, 22 predicted proteins | sample CZODoug2_1_08_16_FD_185931 | JGI IMG/M metagenome (GOLD analysis project Ga0179593, IMG submission 185931) | Vadose zone soil fungal communities from Angelo Coast Range Reserve, California, USA - CZODoug2_1_08_16fungal (PacBio error correction) | ecosystem: Environmental > Terrestrial > Soil >...
AAGGGGAGCATGTTCGGACCGGGGGAAGGCAAGGCAATTCTGCCTCTCGTACCGGAAGAGGGGGGACGAAGGGTGGAAGGAGGGGGGGAAGTTTCGTTCGCGAGGAAAATCAGGCAGAACAGGAGCCTCATGTAATGAAGGTGGGAGGATCGGCAGGACAAGGGCAGTTTGCTATGACAACGGACGGGGGATCGGTCCGTCGGCAGGAGGCCAATATCCGACGGTGGCCCCTTAAAAGCTATTAGCGAATACCGTTCCGAAGAAGGAAGAGGCAGAACTTGCGAAGAAAAGAAGAGGCTTTCTTTTAACGCGAAAAAAAAGATAACCGTCATAAAACTACACACCCGATATCGCCTAGAAAACATCAGCAGAAAGGGGAGGGAAAAACCACCTCTAAAGGGTCTGGTTCCAATAAGCGGAAAAAGGGAGGAAAGGCTCTCTAGTGTCGAACAAATAAGAAAGACACTGGAGTGCCGCGAAGTGCCTAGGTAGTAAGCTAGTTGGCCGCCAATTAGGAGAAAACGGGAGGACGAGAGGATGGACGAAAAAAAAAGTGGACATGTCCGAGAGGTAGTCCATAAGGGCGTTACAGGGGGAAATAAACGGCTCATTCAACTTCGGACTCCTCGGCAGCCTCTCCTCCGGGTAGAGTGACGGAACAGTTTATATATCAGAGCAGAAAAAACAGTGAGGGGGCTAACGCCTCTTCTCTTTACGGGAGAGACAAGAGGGGGCGGGGAGTTAACCCTTTTCGAAACAGATCGTCCAAGCAGATGTGTTCTCGAATGGTGGGGCCAGAGAGCTTTCTTGAAGAGAAAAAAAGAGCAAACATTCGGCACCAGTCGGGTGTATGGCCTCAAGAAGGGAACAAGCCAAAAAGAGAGGGAAAGAATCTCCCGGGGGGCGTCGCAGAAAAGTCGTAGCTCAGCTGAAGACAGGGACGGGGGAAAAATGACAGGTTTTTCGCCGGGGGAAATCAGCGGTCCGAAGTGGAAATGAAGACAAGGCACGCGATCATATTCTCGACGCAATACCGATCCGGCAAACCGGAACTGCGACGGGGGAAACATTGAGGAGAGTGGACGGGTTCAAAGAGAATTACCAGATTATAGAATGCAAAAAAGAACCTAGGAAGGAGCAGAGCTGGGAGGGGGAGCGCCGACATCGGAAGAACAGGCATAGAAAGAAATCAATGTCATCCTGGAGAAGCCGAGGAAATCGTAATTAAAAATGCGAGGGGGACGTGACGCTGTCCGGGATGATCACCTGAAGGTGGTGGAAAAGCTTTATCTAAATGAAATGGGTTCTGGGGACCGAAGAAGGCAAGCAACCATATGAGGGACTGGGAGGACGAGCGGCACGGGTACCGAGCGTGAAAAAGCGGGAGAAACTTGTCTCTCGTGAGCTGAGGGGGGTAAATAACAACAATCTGGGGGGACTTTACACGATTTCCCATAACGAATGTTAGCGCTCTTGAAGAAAGGGGGGAGGGAGGCCGAAGGCAGGCGGGGCGTAAGAAAGGTTAAACCTGGCGGAAAGCTTCCACAAAACCAGGGTCAGCCGACCTGTCTCTGGGCGAAAAGCGGGAGCGTCGACGGGAGTTTTGCATAGCGGGGGTGTAATTGACAACACACTATTATTCCTACGAATAAGAAGGGTTGGGAAGACCTCGCAGACTGACACTTCAACGAAAGAGCGACCCCAGAACTCAAATTCCTAGAACGAGCAGAAAGGAACGAAAAGGACGATCAAGTCGCCGCTCACAAGAGCTAGGGGCCCCATTCGGACAGGGCTGCGAGTGGAGGAAGAACGGCTGGAACCAAATAAAGAAACTACAAGAAAGAATCTTTTCAGAAAACCAAACCGGAAGAAGGCCGCCGGATCAAAGTCCGAACTAAAATGGCCTGACGCCAAAAGAGCGCTCCAATGGGATATAAACCTTAAGCACTGACAGGGAACAGGCGGGAAGAAGAAAAAAAGGATCGCTAAGAAAAAAGGAACAGAAGGGCGCGTTCGCGAAACAAAACCGCAAAGAGGGAAAAGCTCGCAACGGCAAAAAAAGAAAAGTCCGGCGATCGCAAAGCGAATCCTCAATTATCCCCAGCAGACGGAATAGGGGAAAAAGTCTACAACAAACTGGAAAAAAGACCGGCGGGAAGCTGGCGCGTCATGCCAGAGGCTTGCGCAAAGAAAGGAGGACGAGCTGATAACAAGCAGGAATCAAGAAAACGTCTATACTCCCCTTAGTGTCCTCTCCAAAAAAAGGAGAGCAGGATAATTTGGGGACCGGGGGCCATGCCGAGAAGGGGACCCGAAGAACCGAAGGAGCAGAATTCAAAGGGAAAAAACTGAACCCGAGGCGTCCGGAAATACAGAGGGCATCAAAATCGACGGGATCTACCACTGTCATCAGGAAAAACGAGTCCCGAAGAAAGAAAAGGCAAAGAGAGGCCTATCTATAGCAAAAAACACAACACGAAAAGGATCACGACCGATCGGATCTGCTATTTTGCGTAGATTGTGCAAAAAAAAACGGCGCAAGGGGAAGAAAAAAAAAAGAGGGATACGATTTGGGGTGGGAAAACCCCTGACAATTCCGAAGACACTCCTCTGTCAGACGGGTTTAGAGAGAGACGATTCTTAGCGTCAGGCAATCGCGGCATGGCTAGGGGAAACCATTCCTTCCGCCCTTCCCAAAAAAATCTTCAGCCTGGAAGGCAAGTCGGCTGAGGGGTGGGCCGTGAGGAGCTGGAGAAGACTCTTTGGCCGTCGCCTAGGGGGCACAAGCAAAGGGCAATAAAGCTAACGCTCACGGGATAAAACGCGAGCGATGTATAGGCGCGTTGACCGGTATATTCGCGGCTTCCTGAGGAAATCGGCAGGGAGATGAAAAAAGGCGAGAGCAGACTTGTTCTTGGCAAGGGGCGAGGAGGAACGGGGCCCTCCAAAGTTGATTCGGGGGGAAAGTTGGGAAACGCGAAGGGCAATGGCGCCTACGGGGGTTTATTCGCGGACTAACCGGACCTTAGGACCTTGGCCGAAAACGTCGTACTGTTCAGAAGGAGTTTCTATCGGGAGGTAAGGCTTCGTTAACGGCGTCTTCACCAGGCGGAAAAAGTTCAGCCCAGGCGGAGGTTAGGAGGGGGGGAACGAAACTATTCTTTTTCTGGACTTGGGGGAGGGTGGGCGCAACCGTTCCGTAATCTTTTCACAATTAACCTCTTATCTCGGCGCAGTCATGGGCAAAAGACGAAAGCGGAGAGGGGGAGGGGGGAGGATTGGAAACGCTCGCGCGATCTTTGTTGCCGGCGGTTTAGCTCGTCTAGGAAGTTGCCGTTCTGGGGGAGCGCCAGCCCGGCAGGAAGAAGAGCCGCCATGAATTCAAAACGCTGCAGGTCTATAACTCGAGAGGTAAACGATCGCCGGGGAAGGCGCCCGCGAGTTCAAAATCAGTTAACGTCCTTTGCGAGGGGGTGGGGCAACCGCCATGGGTCGGGCATCCTTCTGTGGCAAGGCCGGAACCTGTTAGACTGCGACGCAGCACGGGGGACAATCTCTATGGCTAGTTGGGGGGGCTGAGACCGAGAAAGGGATGGCGAGTTGACAAATTGAAGAGCGGGCACCGAACAGCTCGCGCTCGAATCTACAAGGATCGGGGGAGAACCGTGGCTCGGTCCATCCTTCGACTAAGTCTAGACGGCTCCCCAAAAAGGTCTCGCCTCCACCTTTCGGAAAAACCTAGGGAAAGAAGGACCGGACCCAAGAAGCGACAGGTGAAAAATCTTCTGATCAGGAAAAGGATCCTCGTCATGAGGGAGACTCAGTGATTTTTCTGGGAGAGGTCGGCTGAGTTGAAGCGAAGAGGGCCGATGCACTCTACTTTTGTGTCATTCAAAGGGAATCTGGGGATAAAGGAGGACACAGAAACGCCATCTCCGGTAAATTGATCGGGTGCCGAACGGAAAACAGGGCCGCGGACGAAAAATCTGATCGCGGAGCGCTGAATAGTAACATGATGTAAAGGAAAATTAGGGGAGTGGCATTGAAGGAGCTTCAACCCCTGGCGCAGAGACTGAGCCGCCAACGGCGCTTCTCGATAGACATTGCTAGAAACCGTAGAAAAAGGGTTCAAAAAAAGGAAGGGGGAAGGGAAAGAGGGAGAAGACTCCACTAAAGGTCCGAGCGAAGCAAGGCTTCAAACAATTGCGCGGGTACAAATCGCGAAAGGAAAGGTTGTAGCAAAAAAAAAAAGAACCGCGCCCAGCGTCAATACCGAGGAGGGCGTTGAGCCAGGGGACGACCGGAAGCACTGTGAGTGGACAGAAAAGGTGAGAACGTCAGAAGCTCCTACTTTATGGATCATCGGAGGAAAAAGGGGCCGGGAAAGGAATTCGCGAGAGGATTGCCTAATTCCACTAGAGCAGTCGAAAATCATGTACGTCGGGGTAAAAGAAAACCTGTCGTTTGCTAGGCTGGGCAGCCGAAACTCTCTTGCTCGGATAAGCGGAAAGAGTTGGGGGGAGCCCGCAGACGTCCTTAGGGTGGGGAAAGAGAAAAAAGCGAGACGACGCGTATGGCCAAGAGGCGGGGACACCGAAAAAATTAGGGAAGATTGGAAAGAGGTGAGGAATGTTTTCGGCGGATGAAGTCGTAGGTTAAGAAACTGGAGGTGTCGCTATGACGTATAGGCGGTGGCATGTCTCCAAGAAGCAAGTACTAGGCTGGCGTCGTAGGCGAAGGAAAAAAAAGAAAAAGACGGCTTGAAGAACTGGGAGAGCACCTGAGAGCACGGTCATCTGGAGGGGGACACGGCCGTAGAGTTTGAGCTCGAGCTGAGTCGACTAGCCGTTGGGTCTCTAGAAGAAAAGTACAAGAGAATTGCGATCCGAACCTTCAGACTGGGAGGCTGTGTCCTCCGAAGTGATCTAGGAACTTGCCATAAAGAAACGCAGGTCTACCGTCTTCATAAAAAAAGATGGACGGCTAACCAAAAACGACTAAAGCTAGGTAAAACGACGGTTCGACAAAGCTACTAAAAAGGTTGAAGGCTCTAGAACCTCCATGGACGGCTCTCAACTCATCAACCAACACGTATAGAAAAAGAATGCCATTAGTTTGCTTCGAAGATCTCCAGTGGGCGTAGCCTGGTCAGAGGAAAGAGGGTAGCGGCCTTAACGCGGGATGCAGCGACAGGTAATTCAGGGGTGAAGGGCTCCCGAATGAACGACAGAAAGAAATAATGTTAAGATAGATTAAAAAACAAAATGGGAGCAGCATCGAGCAAAGCGGGGATCAGGAGAGGGCTAGAGCAGGGATCAGCCAGGAAAGGGACCCCAGCTATGTTCTACGACGGGGGGACAGATCCACACAGACGTCGGCGTGGGAACGTAGCGACGAAGCAAGTAAAGAAGAGGGGGCAAGACGGACAGAAGTCCCTTCAGCAGAAGCAACGCGCGCTTCGGGCGTCAGCCCGCACAAAGCACAATTTAAAACACGCGCCGCAAGCTGGGGCGGTGTACGTGAAGGTCCTCGCGAGAGATCGAAAGAGATGTCGCCCACAAGAGGACTTAATTTCCTATAAGAAAGCGAGTTGAAGAGAAGCACGTCGTTTGTGGGGCCAGAAAAAAGGGCCCCAAAATCTTCTGGCGAACACGTAAATGGCCTAGCCTCCTAGAAATGCGGAACATAGAAAAAGCTTATCATTAAACGCTGAACGCAAGATACCGGCACGCCGGAGCCGAGATGTCCGGCAGGCCCAAGAATGATCAAAAAAAGGAGGAGCGCCATTTCCTCAGGAAACACATCCTTCGGACGGACCGAGAAAAATTTGAAGCCCTGAGAGACAAATTATCTATCCCCTCGCGCGAGAAAAATGATCGGTGACCCGCACGGGTTGAAGGGCCGCTCGGACGTTCGGGCGAGCGGCTCAAATAGAACAAAGACATAGTAAAAACGTCGTAAATGAAAGAAGTGCTGCAGCCGGGGGGAAATAAAGTCGCGGAAAGGCGCCGTCACGGTTGAGCAGGAGGGAAAACCCGGGACATGGGGAAACGCCCCAGGTTGCACGAATGCCTCAGATCGAATTTCAAAACACAAAGGCAAACCACTGCGAGGCGCTAAGGGGTACGAGAAACGACCGGTTCCTGCAACGGGCGACCGGTTTTCGAGAGTGGACTTCATAAAAAGCAACCAGCATTTAGTAGTTGATAAAAAAGGGATAGAAAGTACACAGAGAGATCCGCGAGCAACGGGCAGCCGTCATCTGACGCAATCATACACAGGAAAGCAAGGAGGCCGTCAGGGAAGCGCGGAGGAAAAACGTCAGTCACCTGCTCTTAAAAGCACGAGATATCAACTAACTATGCAGGGGGGGTGCGAACGGAAGCGCGAGGCCCCTTGTTTGGAGGCCAAAGAAAAGTCCCGTGTCGAAACACACGCGCGAAAAGACTCACTTGCTAGCGGTCTTTTAACAAGTTCGAGGGGGGGACCCGGTTGAAGGGGGAATTGAAAGAAAAGTGAAAACCCTCGTAGGGGTCGTCAACAAATATTCAACATAATCTAAGGTAGCTCGCGTCGGGAGTGGCATAGCCGCCCTCAGTGCCGAAAGCAGGAGGGACCAACCCATGTAGGGTGGAATGAAACAGCCGAGGAAGCAAAGGGTAGAATCTCAGACAAAGGGGGCGGAAAAGAGATTCGGAACGAAAGTTTAACAGAAAGAGGTTAAAAAGAGAGACTGGGGAACGCGGGACACGTTTTGCAAGGGCCGAGGCTGGAGATCGGGCCCAGGCCTTTAGGCAACTCCCAGAACCGGAAAGTCCATAGAAAGAAGAAAGATCGGAGAAGAGCGAAATCGAAGGGGCTCCCGCTACGCATGAGGGCGGGGGCCCCATAGCCAGCCGGAGGAACGGTCGATAAAATCTGGCCCGAAGGATGCCAACATATGCCCACTCGCAAAAACAAAAAAGAAAAATTCCTAGGATCAAAGTCATAACTACATTCCTGAAAAGGAACCGAACAGAAAGGGAAGGTAAGCCCTCGCCATTAAGAAGAATGCCCGGCAAGGAAATAATTAGAGAGAAGAGGGTCAGATAAAGATAGCCGCAGGCGAGAGAAACGGAAGAAAGCAAGTGTAGGTATTTGGCACGTCCTCGCCAAGAAAAGACAAGTGACCACAATCGCCGCATCGACCCTCTATAGCCCCCGACTAAAAACGCGAAAAGCGAGGGGAGTCTTCCGCAGGGGAAGGGAGCATGAAAAAGGCTTTCGACCTACTGGCTAAAAAAGAAACGAGAGGAAACAAGCAGGCCTTCGGCGGATACGCAGACGGGAACCGCGCCAGCGAAAAAAAGTCGAAGGACTGGGACGCATGTGAAACCAAATTCAAAAACGAGGCCGAAAAAGATCTGCAGAATTCAGAGAGGGGGGGGAAAACCTACGAACCTCGATTCTTTTCCTTGAGTATTGGAACAGAGGGAAGAAAGTAACCTCGTCCGCAGCAAGAAATCGTCACGAAATATCCAGATTAGCGTCGGGCCTATCCGAAACACAACGGGAGAATTCTGGCGAAGAGTCGGCTATTGTTCCGAGTTTGTGAGGGAGACGCAATGGGGACAAGGGCCGGGGAAGGACCCGGTCAATTGGAGGCCGCCCGAATATTCTTCTTAGAGGAGGAGAATGTGGGCTGGAGAGGGAACCCCTCGCGTCATGGAGAGGTTCACAGGAAGGACCGAAACTGATCCGAGGCGCATGGGCAGGGTGATTAAGGCGTATAAGATGAGGCCGGTCTCAAGCTTCCAGGTGAAACTTCTGGCATGTAAACGACGAGGGGGGGAAGGAACTATGATCGAGAGGTGGGGCGGAAATATGGAGAGTCGTCATAGGGCGGTGCTAGGAGTCAGTTGCGGAGAATTTCTGCTCTCGATCTCCAGACTGGGTTCAAAAGGGCATTGAAAGTAAGGGCGGGGGTTCCCGGTTGGCCGCTCTCCGTCATGTCAGCGCGCGAGGAGGGGGCGCGATCTTCGTGAGAAGCGCCGAAGTAAGAACTTTCCTTCAAAAGCATGAATGTCTGAGAGAGGTCGATGGTGGGAAGAACCGGCGGTCCATTTCGGACTGATCTTGAGAAAAATTGTTTTCAAGGGGGGACGAAACGCGTCTTCTTGGCTAAGGGGGGGCGCAACCTAAAAGAACCTCGGGACACCTAATCCAATATCGCAGGGCGAATTGGACACAAGCCGTTCGGTCAGAACGGGCTCGTCGCAATAGGTTTGCCGGAAGTCTCGATTTATGGTACTGGGACGACAGGCAAAGGGCGCGAAAACGCCGAATGCAGGGAAACGCTGGGAGTCGTCATCACTCAGGAGGCTGTCACTGGATACCCGATCTTTAACCGGCTCAAGAAAAAAAACGCTTCGCAATCTGGACTATTGCTCGCGATTGAAGGCCCCAATTGGGGAGGGTGAAGAAAAAAAACCGATGGGTCCTGAACGCGAGGCGCGAAAAACTTGGGTCCTTACTCTGATAATTAAGGTTGGTGGAAATGAGAAGGGGTGACCTAAGATTCGGGTCATTGCTAGTTCCATGAATATCGAAGAGCGGCAGGAAAATAGGGAGACTTCAATCCGAGTCAAAGAGGTCTACCGGATCCGCACCTTCCAGAAAAGATGCCGGGGGGAGGAGCAAAAAAAAAACTGGAAGTCCGGCCTACACGCATGGCCACCACAACATAGGTTGATCGGGAAGTACCGAACGGAGCAAGACAGGGGATTTGAATTGAAAAGAATTATACCTCTCTAAAAAACAGCCTCGAAGGACAAGCTCAACTGTTGCGTCGAGGGCGGCTGCGTTGGCAAGGCGCTAAAAGATGCGGACATGGCTGAAGTTGGGGCTTTTGATATAAGAGGGGAAGTAAAGGAGAAGAACCTCTAAAATAGTCCGGTCGGAGTTTCCGGGGGGGGGGGCCCAGAGAGCCTCTTCGGTCAACATGAAATAGAAGGGGTCATACGTTGACTATGAGAAAGGCCCGGGAGGGAGAACTGCGGGGGAATGGGGAATTTGCCGAATTAAAGCCAGGAAAAAAGGCCTCAAGCAAACGCGCTTTCTCTATCGGTGGTGGCGAGATCCGGGGCAGGGGAATTCACGGGGCAGGGAAGGCAAGTCAGAGGGGTCCCTCGAAAAGGAAAAACATAGATGGGGGGAAAAGTGCGAAAAAACAAAGTTAGGAGGGACCGCTATCTAAAGGCTAGGGATGATAATTTTTTCAGCAAGATATACACAAAAAAAACCAAGAAGCGTGCAGCGGGATAAAGAAAGGGAAGGGATGCGACGCGGGAAGCCCTTACTCGCATTGATTAGAAATCAAAAAATGACACCGAAACACACGCGACCGGACTTTCCGTTGGAGAGGGGAAAGATGCGCCGGGAGCGATGGGGGCGGACATTCCCGACATGAGACTCAGGACATAAAACTTACCTTTGAGCATAGCTCGAAGGTATCCGGGACACGATTCTCGGAAAATCGTCGGCCCTCTCGTAAGAAAAAAAGGAAGAGAGGAGGGGGGATCGAGGAGGATTTTCATCGTAGGGACACCTCCCATGTTGGCCGGAGTGGAAAATCTGTTAGGTGGAATCTTCTATCGCTCGTTTGTCTGCGGAATGAATTCGCAAAAATCGTGCGAATCAAGAATCGAGTACAGGATCACGGACGAAGCGCAAAAACAAAGGGCTTAGTTTTAATTCGAGAATCATCGGGCGTGATACTGGGGGCAACGGAAGGGGGAGAGGCGCTACTAGCGGCTGCGTGGCTCGAGCTCACTTTAGCTATAGCTCCAACTGGTCCAAGGGAGCCGAACATCAGGGCGCTGCGGCTACTCGGAAAAAAATGTCATAGGCGACTGGGTCGCAGTAACCGAAACCAAGGAAAAAAAACGGAAGTTAAACCGAGCGAAGACGTTCCTGCCTGCTCAAGAAGGAAAGATGAAGACAGGGAAGCAGACTGGAAAAGAGCAGAAACAACAACAAGTGAGAAAAGGGGACGAGTGCGGAGCTAGATTCGCACTTCCAATAGCTGTTAGAAAATGAAATTATGGAAAGGAGATTGATTCACCGTGTAGAATTCTTTTTCTGGGGATGACTCCAGTGCGGATGGGCAAAGCGCAGCAGCATGAATGCAGGGTATATCAAGGGACCATCATTGTCGAATCACAAAAACAAGATCGAGGAATGCTGCGAAGCAGGAAAAGAATCCTTCCGACCAAAGTCGAAGCGTGAAATGAATCGAAAGGTGCCTAGAAAAAGCGCAAAGCCGTCGGCAGGGGGGTCGCAGTCTACGACGCGGACCAGATTCTTCGGGGGGGTAAACAGAGACCCGTCATCATCGCAACGCGCGAGGAGGAACAAACCGCACATCCTCACCGGAGGGGTCACAACGCGCAAAGTCAAGGTATTCTCCCGCGAAATATCAGCGAGGGCAATTCAGTGTCGCCAGGAGAGCGTAGGAGGGGGAGATTTAGGGAAGGGCAAAAAAGTAAGGCAGAGTTGCGTCAAAATGGGCAGAGAAAACGACGAGTCCACCTGCTCAAACTTATTATAAAAAACAGCGGAATGCCGGTAGGAGAGGAACGAGGCCATTCAGAGAAGACGAACCGCAAAACCGGAGACGATTGGATAGGAAGCCGAAATTGACCTAGCAGAAGAACACAGGATCGGGGGGCGAGCAAATCCTCTTCTGACAGGCGAGCAAAGTGACTGTGAGGACGCTTTCGTACAAAAAGTTAAACAACTCCGACGAAGGGGAGAAGACTGTGACAACAAAAACGAACTTGTTTTAAACGGAGGCAAAAGAGGGACGGGAGCGGGCCAAATAGGCTCTGACCAGTCGTACCAAGTCGGATTTTTGGAATCCGCTCCTAAGAAAAATACGATCGAGAAGGGAAGAATCGAGTCCTTACGCAGGGGGGAGGAAGACCGGGAAATTTCCCCTGCAAGGAGGTGGGGAAAGCCAACCTCCTCATAGAAATTGAAAAAAAGTCAGACGCAGCGAGATGATGCCGGGCCCGGGCGCGAAAACGTCCTGCCAAAAGGGGAATTGAGGGGACGGCGGGACTTTGTCAGATGATTCCTAAAGGGTAATTGAATGCAAAAAAGGGAGCCTATGCAGATGTCGTTTCTGCTACGGACTCAAGGAGGGGAGTCCGAAGCATTCATCGAAGGAAAGAAAAAGCCGGGAGATGTTTTCATCGCGGGAAATGAGCTGATCAAAAGTCAATCTAAGTAGGGGGGAAAGGTCCGGGGCAGCAGGAAAACCTAAGGGGGGCAGAAAGCGTGCGAGAGGAAAATGTTAATGGGCGAGGGAAGAACGAAGCACGTATACGGACGGCGCGACAATGGCGCACTAGAACAGAGGGAAAAGGGGGACGGGGATGCCGATGCTTAGGGAGAAGCAGGGGCGCTTGGTCAATCGTCCCAGGGAAAACTAAAAAATCGGCGTCAACAAATAAAGGAAGGATGGCTGTCAGGAAATGTACGGAACGCCGGAAGCGTTCCGGGAAGAGCATGCACGACCCATGGCGGCCCGTCCCACGCGAAAGCCGAAAAAGATTGCGGGAAGCTCGTACAAAAAAGAAGGTTTGGCAATCGGTTTATAATAGAAAGCAAGAGAGGCCCGACAAGAAAGCGGGTTTGCGCAATGAGAATCAGCGCGCGAACGAAAAAATAGGGGTAAATGTCAGGACAAGGACCGAAAGACTCGAAAAAGAGAAAAGACCCCAACGCAAGTGGTTCGGGGACCCCTCGAAGATCTAAATAAACGAAAGGGAAGATGTCCCGGCCGCTTGCTCCAAGACAGGCCCCCAAGACTTCGGTCAACATAACCAAGAATGATAGGGAAACGAATGCGCCAAACCCCCACGGAAAAATAGGAGACCGCGCTAGAAAGGCCTATACCTACCCGAAGACGAAGTACAGAAGGGTCAAGAAAGAAAGGCGAACATCGCGTAGAATCCAGGCCTGCGCATTGCGAAAACGGGGGGACAAATTGATTTCAGGACAGACGCACCAAAAGCCAAGTCCGATAGCCCCTCTTAACTAAGATCCAAAAACCAGACGGAGACACGAATACTCTTAACGAGAGACAGAAGCGCTAAGAGAATCTTTTCGACGGCCCAAAGACTGCTTGGCAACTAAACTAAAGCGTGCAGAAGAATAATTACTAGCTAGAACGCCGACGCAAAACGGAAAAAAGGATCGGGGGCAGAAAGGAGCAAAAGACCGCGATTCAACCTCCGAAGCCCATCAGGTCCTCCATTGAATGAAGCGCAGAAACCGACCTGACACGAGAGGGATGACGAAGAACAATCAAATCGAAGAAAAATAGTCTCGAAGAGAAGAACCATTCCCTAAGAAACGGGGGCTCGATCAGAACTCACAAACGGGAGGAAAAGAAATTCCCGATCTCGATCTAAGAAGTTTCGTGGAAGAGGTGCTGCGGAGAGTGATCGACTGGCTAAGTCTATTTGGGTCCAAAGATTCAACCAAGGCAAGGAGGGAGTAAGGTAACGGGGAAAACGCGAAAGGATTCTCTCTGCGGCTACGAAGGAGAAGGTTCACCAGCCTGTCCTGCCCTGGGGCGCTTGGGCGGAGTCATTTACGGCGTAGAGACGGATGCATGAGAAAGAGAGGGACCGTGGTTGTCCAAGCCGGGGGAAAGGGGGGGGGGGGGGGGGACGTCAGACGGGAGCGCGTCAAGTACAGGGGGAAGGGGGTATTCGGTGCTTCCTTGAATCGTCGGGGGAGGAACTTCGGAAGATCTGACGAGAGGGAGAGAAAAAAGGGGAGGTTCCTTGACTTGGCCCAAAGTGAGTGTCAAGGGGACCGATTTCGGGAGCGAAAGCTGTTATTCGCAGCTTCGGTTCTCCCTCTCCTTCTGCCCGACCAGGAAAGGCATTCGTAAAGGTGCTTCAACATAGCGAGACTAGGGGTCCCAGGCTTGTGAAGGGGGGGCTCACAGACGAGTGTTTTAGGCCTTGGTTTTAGGAACGAGACTGAGGGGGAGTATCGAAAGCGGCCGGACCTTAGGTTCACCTTAGAAGAGGATCCTGTGGGGCAAGGAAGGGGGAAACAAAACTCGGCGGCCGCGAGAGGGGGCTCTCAGTTTGAAAGCCTTGAGGAAAAAACTGGGAAATGTTGGGGGCGAGAGAAAAAAACAAAAAAAAGAAGCGCCATGCCGCAGAGGGGCAAAACGAGATTCGTCTGAATCCGAGGGCTGGCACTGTGGCTACTGACACGCTTCCGGAAGATCAATAGGGTCGACACGGGGGGCGGGAAGATGAGCAGTGAAGGACTTCTGGTTCGTGGAACAGAAGGGCCTGGCCGAAGAGAAAAACTATGGGGGAACGCAATGTATCAGAACGTCTAACATCAGATGGGGAAATATGGAGTACTACCGGGGCAGTCGGCGGGGAGTCTATTCAGATCAAACACAGGCAGCACTAGTCCTCGTACACGGAAGAAAGGTCCTCGTCCCGGGAGAAAAAGGTATGCCTCGGCCGTAAAAGAAAAAGGGAAGATCATTGGAAAACCAGAAGCAGGGTGAAAGACTTCCGAAAAAAAGGCTAAAGGGAAAATCTTTCTGCAGAGACAATGGAGGACGAACAGAATCTCGGTCTCAAAAAATGAATTTGCGTCGAAGGGTCCTGCTTCGAGAGAGTACGAAAATGCTCAGTTGGGGTGGAGGGGTCAGACCATAAGATTGGAAGGAAGAGTAGAAAAAACGAGAGAACAATCGCTTCCGGTCGCATGGAGGTAGGCGTCTCAGGGCCGCGGCGGCGAAAAGCTGAGACGAGGTCGAGGGGGGGGGCAAACTTGGAGTAAGAAATGAGCGCAAAAATGCGGGGCAAATGGGGGGGGAAATTCCTCGAGGAAAAAGAAGCAACGGGGCGGAGGAAGGGAAAATGCTTCCACGACGCGGACTCAGAGGACAGGAGGGTAAGCGGAGAAAAAAGGGGTTGAAGGAAATTGGGCGAGGGAAGAGGAAGATGTGATCCGCGCAGCACGAACGGAAGTAGCTGGTCCCGAATCTGGGCCACAGGTAGAGGGAAACCGATCTATCAGAGTGTATCTATAGGTTTCACACGGGCGCCCTTGAAAGGTTCTCGGGAACTAAACTAGCTTTAACAACCTGGGCGAAGGTGATAGGGATTTCCTCGGAACCGGGGCACAAACACGGACGCGACGGACGGGACACGATCGTGGGACCGGATCGTAACAATGAACCCAACATTAATCAGGAAGCGATCGGCCCAGGTGGCAAAAAGCAGAGCTTGTTCGACAAGTCCAGAACACCGGCGGCTCGAACTAGGATCCCGAGATTAAAAGAAGGACAACTTAGGTATCTGTGGGGAAACTAATCTCAATCTCAGGATCTGTGGGCCACGGGGACCAAACCTACCATTGAAGGAAGCGTGGGAAAGTGTGTCTGTAAAGAGTCTAAGTGAGAGGGAGGGGAAGCTGGGTTTGCGCGTCGGACGTATCCAAAGACGAGTACTATAGTAGGCGCGCGCAGCGCTTTTAACAGGTTAGGGGCCGTCGATCGCGGATGCAAACGGTCCTGCCGTGAAAAATGACGGACTGGAAGAAAATCGCGAACGAAATTGCTCAAACTAGCTAATCGAAATCGAAGAAAAAAGGTCGGGACAAGGATAGCCTAAACTGCATTCGGCTCGGGGGGAGGACAGAATTCTCGAACTGGAAATGGCCCTAACCCAGAATCAAACACCTCCAAAGAGCCAATCAAAAGCGGGAGGAGCTGCGAAGAACTTTAATCATTCTCCATCACAACAATTTCGCTACGTCAAGACAAAGGGCATCATCTGACTTCATGATCGAAAAGCAAGGTATTATATATAGCAGGTCGATTTATTTCTTATGGGGAGAAAAGTGTGGATGACTGGTGGGGGAGCAAATTAAAGGATATCGCGGGCAAGTAACTCGTATGGCCACCGGGGAAGTCGGTTCTTAGGTTAGATAAATGGTCTAAAATTCTGGAGAACAAAGAGCCTGCATTGGACAGGGATAGAATTAAACGGTCCTTGGAGCTCTACAGGACAGATAGAACTACAATCAGGAGAGGACAGTACCTTGACACTTAAAGCTATTATTCGAAAAGAAGCTTAAGACACAAGAAGGGGGAAATCCTTGATCCGGAGATACGGGAATCCATTGCCTATGTTGTATCTCTACGATCTGCCCGAAGGACGACGCCGCGAGAGAATCGAAGATCTCTCGCATCCGCAAGAGTTAAACAATCATTCAATGGGATTGTGGAATGGGAAAAAAAAAACACTCGCTAGTCGAAGGGCTCAAGCGACCGAGGGGATATTGTGAGTCGAGTGGGAGGCAGAGCTGGGCAAGAATGGCCCGTATCAATCGACGAGAGTAGCGAACGTCATTTCCGAAGATGGGAGTACCTATAATTGTGACGAAGGGGTAGCATCAGATAGCATGAAAAGGACGACTCCGTCAAAAAGTCTCGGGCCGAGTGGGGAGGCATTACAAAAGGAAGGAGCGGGAAGCAAATCGCTCGCCAGGCGCTTAGAAAAGGACTTCGGCTGGAGAAAACGTGAAGTTTCGGAGACCGTTTCTGAAAACAGGGAGGGAGTCCAAAGACGGCGATCGCTGTGACAACGCACTTTTTAAGGCACAAGATCGAGGAGTGAAAAGATCCAAAGAGTGGCGGAGGACGGAGAAAAGTGTCGTCTCCCGGCGCGAAAAAATGAACATCGATAACGCTGGGCGGCGCCGTCACGGGAAAAAGTAGGAAGCTAACATGCCCAAGAAATTTGTGGGGGAAAAGCACTCAATCAGGGCGGCTCGATTTCAAAAGAAAGCGAGACCCAAAATAGCGAACCGACAGGGGAAGCCAACCTTGCGCAGAGGTGGGAGAGGAAAGGGGGTTCATATGAAACCCGTCCAGCATTATAGGGGGGGGATGGCAAGGAATAGCGTCCCTCGCTTTCGCATCAAACAGACGACAAACGGATAGGGACTAGAAAGCCGAATTTGAAGAGGGGGAAAAAAACAAAAACGAGGACAAAAGCGTCTTACCGTCGCTCTGGCGGGAAGATTCCTTTCGAAAACAGAGCGGTGGGTGGTCTAAGCGTGGGTCCACTAAGGGAAGGGGTTTAGGCAACGACAAGGAGTCGCCTTCGTACTACGGGCACGGTAAAATAGAGTTTCGTTGCGAACGGCTTACTATGTTCTTCCGGGTCGGGACATGGGGGAATAAAAGAAGCCAGAGTCGTCAAAGAAAAGGTCAAAAAATAAGGGAATTAAGAAGCCTGGGCGTTCAGAAATTTGAGGAGGGAAGCCGGGGAAATAGGGCCGGATGAGACAGTAGGAAGAGGCCGGCGAATTAAAAAGAAGAGCAGAGAAACAGACAGGAAAGCTATGTCGACCGGCGCGGAGGAGGACAGGGAGGCATCGGGTTTATAAAGCGCACAACTCCTAGGATGCCGACGACCGAATTTGCGCCAGAGGGAAGGAGACGGACTCCTGGCTCGCGCGACAGAACGCAAAACATCCATAGACGAGAAAAATTAACAGTGAGGAGGACGAGCATAAAGAAAAGGAGATGGGTGCGAGGGTGAAACAAAAAAATAGGAAGGGCCGTATATAATCCGAAAGAGGGAAAAAACTGTTCTCCAATGTAGCCAAGAAGACGGTGAGTCCAAACCAAAGGATAAACACTTCCGACCTTGAAGGCATAAAGGAAGTCACCTCGAACGAGAGAGAAAGATTATAGAAAGAAAACGAACATTACAACTGCTGGAAGAAGGGGCTGGATCACTAATATTTAAAAACGGGATCATCGAGAAAAAGCGCGCGAAGAGAGCAGAGAGCATAATGCCGCGCGTCGCCCGGAACCCTCAAGAGGAGGGGGGCAATTCTCCTCTCCGAAAAGACCAAAAGGAAAATCGAAAGAGAGTCTCGAAAAAATCTGCCCAGAATCCAACCTACTATGACACTACTATCGCAGCAAGCAGAGGGGGAAGGGGGACCGCTCGATCCTATTAGCAAGTTCGAAGAAAGCCCCAGACGATTGCTCAAAGAGCGGAGAACGAAACAGGAACTCCATGAACGCCGACCAATAGAAAAGTGAAGCCAGTAAAGACACATGTGAAAAGACCATGCGCCGCCGAAAACACGGAATTCCGATCGAGAAAAAATTACTAAGGCTTAAATGGGGACCAGGAATAGACGAGCCAAGGGTCCACTGACCGAGCACAAAGTCAAAAAAAGCCGAGATGCGCGTCGGTGAAAAGATCTCGGAAACACTGAGGAGGAGGAGAGAGACCCCGGACGCGCATCTCTATTTGTAATTACTAGTTGGGGGGAGGCAGGGGGATGAAAAGAGACAGGGATTTGGATGGAATCGTCAAATTCCTGCCCGGCAAAAAGATCGTCGTCCGGGTGAGAGAGAGAATCTGCGAGCGGATGGCTTAGGGAGGCCTCGCGTTGCATGGACGAAGCAAGGGACTCAGCCTTTGAGGGGAGATAAAATTGGAGGTCGTAATAAAGAAGGAGCCTGCAGCCACGAGGGGAAGACGGGTAGGTTGAGCTGTGTCAAAGGAACTCGACTAAGGTATGGTAAAAACGATGAATCCGAGGGGAAACGATGAGTTAGAGGAGGATTGTCCCAGGTCCGGCGAGGGGCGCTCGGGGCGGAAAGAAGGGGTCTTTCCGGGCGACACGACTGGCCCACTCATGGGAGGGGGACACCTGTTCGCCGCATGGCCGAGCACGGGCTGTGCGGGATGACTTGATCCAGCACAAGTAGAATGTCAATTGCGTGAATGCGTCGTACTGTGGAGAAAGTCTAAGAAGGGGGGGGAAGCTTCTGTTGGAGCGGCGGCAAGCAGTTCCTGGCCGGTAGCAAAGTGGGTAGCCTGTGTGTTTGACAGAAAGGATGCTGGGGGGCTATGATCGGAGAAGTTCCGGTAAATGGGCAGGCACATCACCTTCACCAATTATTCTCGGCGAGGAGATGGGGCCCCCCCAGAACGGGAAGGCGGAGGAGGAGGACCGTCGAGTCCTTGTTGGCCGGGCCGGCTTAGCGTCAATTTGCCTTATGGGAGAGATGCGCTGCCACGGCCAAGAGTCAAACAGCCAAGCGAGGAGCAAAACGAGGCATGGAGGGACTAGCCAGAGGGAGGAAGGGGAACCCATCGACCGGAAAAGAGCGCATTACGACTCTCAAATACTAGTGAGGGGGGGGAAGGACACGAAGGGGGGGAAGACCTCTTGCCGGCCAGGGGAAACGAGGGGAGTCGGCGACTCACTGTTCCTGAAGGACGCTTAGAGGAGGTGGAAATCAGCCGGGTTCATGATATGGACATTACAGAAATTCCAAATCTCTAGAAGAGGAGAGGAATAAGAATAGCCATCGTCTCTACTGCTAAAAGGGCTGCGTCTGTCTATCAAACTTTTCCTAGCGGAAAAAACTCGGTCGCCCACGGATAGTGGTTGAGATCATTGATTGAGGGGCACAGGCGGAGAAAGGAAGCTTCCCGAAGCGCTTATCCCTCGAGGGAACAATAAAGAGCTGTCTGTAGAGAAAGGGTGGAGTCGATGTCTTCTGTCTGTGGCAGTCTGCGAGCGATGGACATAAGAGCTTTTTTGAGTTCAATTTCTAGAAAGTGGCTGGAGGCATAAAAGTCAAAAAGAAAATCGGCCGTGCAGGGGACGGCAAGTCTAGCCGCAAGCGGAAGATCTGATCGAAAGCGGTATTGTGAAAGTCTAAGGCGCTTGAATGCTCAACATCGGAATTGGGGCCCATTGACAGCCGGAGTAAGAAAGGCGCTACTGGACACGGCGCCGCAAAAGAAGATTCTCATGAAAGCAATTGGGGTGGAAAAAAAAAAGGAGGCCGACACTTTTCCACTTTGGACGATGTCATCAAAGAGGGGGTCCTAGAAAAAACGGAATACTGGCCAATTAACGAGGGTCCACGATATCGAAAACGAGGGATCGCTAAAAGGTTGGCAGCCACGCGCGAAAGCAAAACCCTTCGTTCCAAGAGTCACGACTGGCGGGCATGGCTCTAGAGGGTCGATGCCTCGATGTCTAGACACCGAATCCACGAGCCTACTTGGCTTAGGGGGGGGAGCGTAAGCGCCTAAAGATTGCGGCATTCGAATGAGAGTGACGAAGCGAGCATTACTTTGGAGACAATAAAAAGACGGGACAACGCCCATAGGGAGAAAACAGAGCTGAGAGAAAGAGGGCACTCTCGTAAATCGAAAGCAGGGGAAAACCGCTTCTTGTGGGAGAAAAACCGAAAGTAAGCGCACCCGCTGGGACAACTCCTGAAGGCAGGAAATCGGTGCGGTTAAAGGGCTGCGATAGCGACGTGTGGCTGATTTCTGTAAAGGAGGGCGCGGGAGCCGAGAAGGAGTAAATGTCTCGCGCGCCACTGAGACTGCTTTGAAAGAAAGTCGAAAATAGATCGCTGCTGCTGGTGCACCTGCCTGAGCGGGGACCGAGACGGAACAGATATACTAAGCGAACAAGGGTGTTTTTTGGCGAGGAGCAAGGCAATTCCTTGGGCCCTGATCGAGAAGGGGGGGAAAGAATTACTGCGTGCCGCCATATCGCTAACTGGGCGCATCAAAGAAACATCCCGAGCAAACGCGGCCAAGTTTTGCGCCGCGGCCAGACGGGACTTCTGCTCAACATGCGACGGACTCATAGAGAGACCCCTCAATCGCC
>Ga0179593_1328330_pt1 | contig 19760 bp, 24 predicted proteins | sample CZODoug2_1_08_16_FD_185931 | JGI IMG/M metagenome (GOLD analysis project Ga0179593, IMG submission 185931) | Vadose zone soil fungal communities from Angelo Coast Range Reserve, California, USA - CZODoug2_1_08_16fungal (PacBio error correction) | ecosystem: Environmental > Terrestrial > Soil >...
AAAAAGAGCCTCAATGGGTTTTTTCAGAGAATCCACCTAAAGCTCCAACCACACTCGGTGCAGGAGCAAATGCAACAACATGTATAAAGGAAAAAGGCACGGGGGGATGAAGGCCCACGACGGAAAAAGTTGGGTTGATCAGTAGGGTGGAAGAATACATTAACCCTCTCGAAAATAAAAAAAACTCGCCAAGAAGGAATTGGCCCATTTCATGGTCCAGAAAAGGGGCACTCAGGTGGGGAACAGACACCTCCCTGATCAGATCTGAAATTCAAAAGGGAGGCCAGTGGGTCCCGGAAGAGGGACAAACCCCACCTTCAAGAAAGGGGAACCAAACTCCACAAAAGGGAAGAAAAAATGGAGCTTGATATGAATCGAGGAAAAATCCATCACCTCCCAATGACAAACTAAAAGTCAAAGGAAGCGGACAGGGGTTGAGGGACTGAGAAACCGTCTTGTTTCAAACCAAACTCGGAAGAAAAAAAAAAAAAAAAAAAAAGGAAAGAAGGACAGGGTCCTTCTAGGACCAGAACGGCAGCTAAATTGAACATGGATTGCACATAAACGACCAACAAAACCCTCTTGAACTATAACTTTCGGTATCATACTTGTTACGACCGAAAGGGGACCGCCTGGGGAGGGAAAACCAGGCCTGGACATCTACAAAGAGCTGCCTAACCAACTGAGCGAAAGGTCAGGGATGGGGAGGAAGGGGGGTTCAATCTAATAAGACCCCACGGGGACTTATATCCTCAAAATTATACACCACAGGGGGGGGGGGGGTCGGTGATCTTCAAATATTAAAGGAGGAGAGAACTGAATCCTCTAAAGGCTACCTAAATGGTGGGACGAGGGGGGGGGGAGAAAGGGAAGATGGGTCTTGCTGACTTGGTCTATACTTGAACAAAATCTGCCGTAAAATCTAACAGAACCAATGATCCATTAGAAACAGAGATTGGTTAGGAGATGGGAAAAGTCCAGAGTGAAGGGGGGGGACACACTGTTGTTCTACACATGTTTAGGAAGTAAAGGGAAAAAAAAAATGTTAGAAGGAAGAAGAGTGGGGGGTCGGTTGGCATACAGTTAATAGGAACGGAGAGACACGAATGAGGGGCAAGGCAGAAAAAAATGGGGGGGGAATAAAGCCACGTTCATCAAAAATTGCCTGAAGGAAGACTTCCAGGGGCTTAAGGGAACTACTTACGTCACATTCATACACCAATTAAGTAAACTCCTTTTCCAAACCATCTGGGTTAACAAAGCATACTCACGGAAAAGGAAGGTTCCAAATGACCATCACCTAGATTGGGAAAATCATCAACTAAAAAACTAATATATCCACTATCAACCAATCCTTCAGAACAAGCAAAAAAGAAGACTGTGTACTACTTCTGCGAAAAGGCACAAAAATCACCAAAAGTAAAAAAAATGGGACCCCCCACCTCTGAGGAGGGTGCAAAAGAAAAACATTTCCACTCCCAACAACTTGAAAGTAAGGAATGATTAAGAAAAAGATATACGGGGGTAAGGAAGGAAGAAGAAAAAATACCACTTGAATCGTGATCCTCGGGAAATTCCCTGGGGGCCCCGTTCCCTCGCTGGAGTGTAGGAGTAGCAGGGAACGGCCTAACTCTTCCACCTCCAAAGACCGACCAGTGGATAAAAATCGTTACCTCCCTCAACCACAAGGGGAGGAGGGCTAAAAGTGCTGCATTGCAGCCTCAAAAGCATCACTCGGATGAAGCTTTCTCCTCCGAAGCAGGGGCAAGGACGCTTCCTCGGTGGGCCTTGGGAAGCAAGAACTTAACCGAGGGGCCAGTATTCCAAGCAATTAGTGAAAAAGGGTAAGCAAGATTTGCGGTCCGCATTTGGGGAAGCTGGCAAGTTGACGGGGGGGGGTATTACAGAAAAAAGTGGGGGGGGAAAATTAGTTGATGAAGGGGGGGTTGTGGTGTGGACTGGCACTTCAGGTCAACCCATTGGTTGAACCGAAAAGAAAGAACCAAATTAACTCAAAAGGAGAAAGTGAAATAGAAAAAAATTTATCTTCCAAAGAATGTCATTGTGGTCTCTTTTATATTAGAGCATTTGACTGGCATTTAGGGGGGTTGTTCATTATTAGGGGTTCCCCCTTTTCGCCCACCTTCGGAGTTAGAGGCCTGACAATGGTATGTTACTAGTATAAGAACCGGGAGGAAAAGGGGATTAGAGGATATTATAAAAGTGGGACCCGCCTACCAGTCCGCTTAAGCTTGGAAAAAAATCTGACATGGTCCTCGGTACCTCGGAATCCCATACAACTGTAACCTATTAAATTAGGGGACACAAACGAGTGGTGAAGGGGGGGGCACTTGATAAATGTGGAAGCCAAGAAGGGAGGCACTCCATGGGGGAAAAAAAGAAGAGATTTCAGAGATTGGGACCCAATCCTTAATCGCCCCTGGGGAGAGGTTCATTTGAAGAACAAAACAGAAGACCACATTTTTTTAGGGACACATAAAGAGGGGGGAAAGGGGGGGAAAAGAAAAAAGGGTTCTAACTGAGGACAGGAAAGGCCAAGGACACCCAACACAAGTTGAACAGTCAATCACTGTTATCATCAAAAAAGAAAAGGAGGATTTAACCTATTGGAAAAGGTGTAAACGAGTAAGGGAGGGGAAAAAGGTGAGTCAGCCTCACATAGAACATTGGGAGGATTCAAAAAGAGTGAAATGTTTTTTCTGGGGGAGGAAAGTGGGTCCGCATTCCAATGGCAAACAGATGGAAATTATGGCGTTAGTGAAATGGGGAAACTATTCCCGGATGTTAAAAACCCAGGTTGACAGGAAAAAGGCTTGGAGGAAACTGGTGAGAGTAACAAAACCGGTACACGAGGGTGGGGCAAACTGTCTTTAAGTCGAGGTTACAGGGGGGGTGTTCAACTACAGGGAATACCACGTAGGAAAGGATGGAGCGAAATTAAACCAAGATGGAAGGGGGAGCAGGGGAGTGGGAATAAAGTTGGGGGGAAGAATATTTCAAACTGAGATATTTTTCTCTCCTAGGAAAAATCCAGCCAGGGGAACAATTGGGAGAATAGTGAGGAGGGTAAAAGGTGTCACCAGGTAGAAGAATGAAGAAAAAAAACTAAATGAGAGTTCAAAAATGGATAGAGGGAAAAGGCCGGGATAAGGGTTTGAACCCAAGGGAATATTTCACAGTTTCTGTGGAGGGACTTGGGGGGATTCCGGATGGAGTGGAACCGAATGGACAAGGGGGCTAAAATGGAGGCGGGGAGGGACAAAAACGGATAAACCACCGGGTGGGTCATGGGTGAGGGAACAAAAGTTCAACTGCCAGCAGGAAAAGAATGCTGCCTCAATTGCTTAATCATCAGCAAGAAGGCAGAGCTGGAAACCGAAAAGGCGAATTGAATCCTTCCAAATATCCTCAGAAAATTCGGCGGGGAGGCAGCGTGGATGAGTATTCTTCAATCGGAGCAAGGGGATAAAGAATGGGGGGGAAAAGGGTCGTTGATGGAGTGGGACGAAAGAGGAGAAAATTAACTGCGAGGACCTTTAGCTTCCCAATTCAAAAATACATTGAGTCCCAAGGGGGCCCAGGGGGGGGCTGGAAGCGGATCTGGGGGAAAAAAGGTAAGTGGTGGGTTAAGGATCATTAGTCCCTCAGCGAATTGCGGGGGGGTAATGACGGAATTTGGGGCAAGGAAGGGGGGGGAAAACCTTGTAACAGGACTGGAAGGGGGTCCAATGGTGAAGCAGAGGTTTTAAGGGGGGGGATTGGGTTCAGGGAACAGGGGACATCTGGGGGGGTGGCAGGGGGCAGAAAAGCATGGGTTGGGCGATATGGGGGGTGAGGGGGAAGAAATAGGGGATAGTCTGGATGAGGCAATATGGAGGGAAAGGGGTAGGTTTTTAGGTAAATCTTTCAACAAACAAGGAAAGTCGGGGGGGAACAGGAGTTTCGTGGAGTGGGGGATTGTGTACGGAATGGGAAAGGAATTGGAAAAAGTAATGTAGAAGGGGAAGGTAGGAGACTGGGAGGAAAGTGGAGGGGTCCCACAGGGGTTCGGGACCATCCTTAGGGGGTGGGCGGAGGTAATCACAGGATAACAAGGATTCCCTACAAATGAGAAAAAAAAAACTCGCTAAGGGGTTTCTCAGGAAATCTAGGGATCGGTTAAAGAAGAGGGAAAAAAAACGGGGAAGGGACCAACTAAACCCGACCATATAATCTCGCGAACACACTTGAGGGAGAGAACTGCCCCAGGGGGGGGGGGGATCAGATAGGGGTACCAACTAACCGGCTATAGCCACGACGTCACCCACCCCTCGACGCTTGTAACCAGGACAACCATTTGGAAGCATCGACGAGGGGGGGTCTAAAGTGTGGAAGCAGGGGGGGGTCATGTCAGATTCATAGACAAAAAGAGGGGGGTGTAGCAGTGCTTAAGTAATTTGGCTTCATTACAAACCTATCTTGAAACTAAACTTGAATAATATAAACCTGAAGTCAGTTGGGGGAAGAGTCGATGGTAAGAGGGACCAGAGGGCCTGGGCAATCAAAAAAAGTCTGGTCATCTTCGAAAAGTTCCGAGGAGTGGGGGGTCTTTGTTTGTGGGCGGTTTTGGGGACTGTTGGGAGGGGGGAAAGGGGTGAGACGGGAGGGGGGGGAGAGGACTGGGTTTTTTAGGGGGGGTGGAGGAAAGATCGTGCTTGTTGTTATCGGACGTGGGGGGCAAATGGGGTACCCAAGGAAGGGTGGACTGCATCAGTAGGGTCATAAAGGCCAATGGACAAAGGGAGGAAGGTGGGCAATCTCCTTAAAGGTTCAAGGTGATCTTGCCCTGGAGAGTTTGGCAAGCAAGTCCCATGGGTGGTTTATTTCAACAAAGGGGGTGGAGGAGGGGGTGTAAAAAGTCGGGAAAAATTTGGTGGGGGGGGGAGATTTCAAAGAACTGGACACATTTCGCGTTTAAAAAAATGAGCCAGTGAGTGTCAAATTGTGAAAAAAAGGAAGTTACCTGGCCGTGGCAAGAAGTCCAATGGGGTGCCAGAAGTTGGGGAGTGTTTCGGTGGGGTACTGTAGGCTGCCCGAACAATACTGAGAACAAACTTGATGTCAGGAGGTGGGGGACTGGGGGATCAGTGGTTCCCTTTCTCCGGGAGGGGGGTGACCAGTTGGCCAGGGGGGGGGCACATAGTGTGTGGGGGAAGTGTAGGATGTTGATGGACAGTATGAACAGAAAAAGGGAGTCGGGGGATCTCTAACACCACCGGAGGAGGGGTGAAAGAAAATGAAGAAATACAGTGCTTGGGAATATGTCATCAAAAAGAAGCTACCAACAGAGGGGCAAAAGTAGCCAAGGCACAAAAGAATAAGGGTACAAAGGGGACCACTTGTAACCACTCTCAAAGTGGGGGGAAAGTATTTGGGGGGGGAAGCCACGCAACAAAAAAACTAGAAAAGACAAACTCTCCAAGAAGACAGTTGGGCCCAGTGACTGAAGTGGCAAGCCGTCCCCTTTCACATCCAAAGAGTATCATGAGGGCAACAATTCACCCGTCTCAGGTGTCACCAGCGGAAACTAGAAACAATGAACCAAATTACGGAAGGGGAACCCCGGCCCAACCATTTTGGAACCAGCCATCTGAAGGGGCTAGAGGCCATCAACATAAAGTGGAAAACGCGAAGAAAAGGTGGAACGACTGAAGGGGGAGGAGAGGAGAGAAGAATAAGAGGAAAAAGGATGAGAAAAAAAAGATGGAAAAAGGGAAAGAAACAGAGGGGGAAAGTATGATAGAAAGAGGGAAGAGACAGAAAGGGGGAAGAGGTAAAAAAAGAAAATAAAGGAAAAAAAGAGAAAAGGAGAGGAGAGGAGAGGGTGTGGGGAAGAGGGAAGGGGGAATCAAAAGGATAAAGGAGAGATAAGAAGAAAGAAGGACGAAAGAAAAGAAAAAGGAAATAAAAAAGAAATGAGAACGTGGGGGTAGGAAGGATTCCTTCTCTGCCAACTGCTATACGGGTTCCATGGCATTCTGGGACTTGGACTGATGACACCTCTTTGTAATTCAACCCCACAACAATATGACCAAGGAGAGACCCACACCGACACCCCAGTCCTCTACAAAAAATTAACATTACTTCAAAGCAAGGGGACAACAGCACGAAACAAAAAATAAAAAAAACAACTAGGGGTAGCGAGGAGGGTCTGTCTTCCTAGAAAAGTGACCAGACGGTTGGAGGAGGGAACACGGGCCCTCACGGGGAAAAAGATAAAAGAAAATAACAACAAAGCTATCATGAGTAGGAAGGGTGGGGAAGGGAAGAACCCAAGTCCTTATGAAGGCACAGTCAGAACACCACAGGTGTTGGGTTAATGTAATCTGACAAATTCCGAAACATAATAAAAAAAGATACAGAGAGAGGCCTAATGGTTGGACGGGATGAAAGGGTCATTTTGGCTATCAGTGGGTGCAAGTACTTGGGGGGAGTTGAAAAGGAAAAAGATAGGAATAACAACTTGATAACAGTAAGCACTGTTTTGGGGATAATGGAAAGGGGGGGTTAAGTGGAGACCCAGTCTGTTCAGCTGTTCAGGGTGAAGACCAGGGTATTTCCATGAACGGAAAAAAATGGAGGGGAAGCAAGAGGGTGGGTAGGAAAATGTGCAGGGGAAGGAAGGGGAAGCAGGAATAAAGATGCCAACACTAATTAAGGGTTCTCAGGGGAACCTTTGGGACTGAACAAATCAAGGGACCTCCCCAGGGTTCTCCCCAAAAATGCTCCTCTGCTCTCAGCGGACATTCCCTTGAATAAGGTCCACAAAAAGCAACATACAACGCCACTCCTTTTCAGGAGCAAAAGCATTTTGTGGGGTGCGAAAAAAATCCTGCCACTATTTCAAAAAGCCAAAGCATAGTAAAATCAAAGAAAAACATCCAGAAGAACAAAAACCAAATAGACCAAAAAAGTCGACCACCCGAAAACCCACCCTGACCCCCCAGACCGGTCCCAAAGGAAAAAACTCGGTTCAACAACCAGTGTACACAAATGCAGGCATGGAAAAAAAGACCTGCGGGGGGGAAAACGTCCGGACCCATGGGGGTGGGTATTTACACATTAGGAAATTCCTTCAGAAAAAAAAGACTGAAAAGGGGGGAAAACCGGGAAGATAAGCTGACAGACAAGGGGGGCACCCGTGGCCATAGATGGACAGGTGGATCTTCGCCTTGGGAACGGGCGGCGAAAAAACCCAGCTTCCTTCTTCACGCCCGAAATTGGACGGATTGGCAGAAGAGGAGGCCAGCTTCAGAATCATCAGACGCCAGCTTTGCCCGACGCTTCCTGAAAAGTTCTGATGAAGGGGAAACTTCAACGTAACCATAGCCTGGACAAGTTTGGGGGAATGCCAGCGAGGATGGGTAGGTGGGGAGCAAGCACTTGAAGGATGTCACCAGATGGAAGGGGGACAGGGTGGGCTGACAACCACACCCGTTTTGGGGGTGATTCGCTTGGGTGGTGGTGGCACCAGGCACAGGCCTACTGGTTCTCAGACACAGAATGGGGGGGAAAGACTTTAACACCTCCCCCCTATACCAAGGGAGACCGCCCCCGACAGTGAAAGAATCAAGAAACAGGGGAGGCCAAAGAATAGCATTGTTTCAGAGGTGAAAAGGGGGGACTTCCAAATTAGGATTGACTCCCTGGGCCAAAATGGTTCCCGACGACTGAGGGGAGGAAAAAAGTGGGGGACCTTGGGCCTTGGTTGAAAAAAACTAGTATAAAACCTGAAGATGTAGTCAATTTGAATAGGTACAAGGTATTCCAATCCTACCTAAAAAAAATCGATTAATTGGAAATTAATATGAGCAGACAGTCCTGTCCTCGTGGGAGGCCTCGACATCCAACCCTGTCAACCCATCGATTCCCAAATGGGTCTCTTGTTTCACTTGGACAAGTTGAAGAAAAAAATTTTGAGGGAAAAAAATCCTTGGAAAACAAAGAAGGACTCTCAGAGGTCCGACACAAAAAAAGGACGTATAGCAAATGAAAAATATGAGAAAATTGACAGAAGCCCCCCACAAATTAAAAAGGTCACAGAGAAATTTTGGAAGAATGGGGGTAAAAGTCAACACACTCAATTGTGGGGGATACGGAGGAGTCCTGATCCATGGAAAACAAAGAAAAAAATTCACTCGGTTTGACAAAGTTACTGAAATCCGCGCTCAGACAACAACCGGATGCTAGGATAGGATAATTACCCTGATTTGAGGGGGGGAACTCTTTCCTTGAGTGTGGTGAGCAAGGTCAGAATAGAACATTGCGGGGCATTTCAATAACGTTGCTTTAAATAAAATGTGAGGGGGGGAACGGGAGCAAGGGCCTGTGGCTTCGTCAGGCACCGCAAGAAAAGGGGGGGTCTATAGGGTGTAGGTGACTGGGGAAACAAGAGGAACAGGAGTAAGGGAGGGGTGTTTTGGAAGGGTGACACAAAAAGGGGAAAGGGGCTCAACTTAGAGGGCCCCTTAACCTCGTTTTGGAAATAATTGAGGGGAGCGAGGGGTGTTAGGGTTGGTTGAACTCAAACGGGAAAGGAAAGGAGCAGCCTATGGGTTTCCGATGAGAGAAGGCAGGGAGGGTTGGGGGGTAGAAAGGGGGAAGAAGGTCAAACTGGAGAATCAAATTTATAGCTAAGTGAGCGCTAAAAATACTCCCTTTTCCCCGGGGGAGAACATAAGTCAGGAGGGGAAAAATGGGAAAAGGTAGAAATGAAAACAACAACCAGAGGTTCAGAGTAGATCAAAGAAGTGAAAAAGGAGATAGGCATTGGGCAGATCAATGGGGGGGAGTGATATTCACTTGGGTTCCAAACAAGTTTTTCCTGAAAAGGGGTGGGTTATACAGGAGGTTCGCGCACCCTTAAGGTCTGCCAGGGGGATAAATGGGGACCTGTTCGGACCACCAAAACAAAGGATCAACGTACCCAAACTTTTTGTGTCTCACACTTTCCTCCAGAAAAAAAGAAGGGACGCCTCAAGGGGGATTGCTCAGACTCAACCTAAGATAAAGGACGGAACTGCCAATTAAAGCAATGGGGGGGAAGGAGGCAACATCTATCTCCTGCAAGGATGAAAGAGGAGAAAAAAAGAGCGTTTCTTAGGAGCTGCAGATTCGAAAAAAATGTCCCCGAGGGAAAAGGGGGGGGGGAGGTGAGTTATGTCTCAGAAAGCTTATACGGAAAGGCGGTAGACTGTTCGTCCACAAGGGCCGAGGTCAAAGAGATGAGGAAACCACCAAAAAAAACCCCCAGACACCCCCCCAAAACCCCCCCCCCCCCCCAAACCAACTTTGTTGTGGTTTTTGTTTTTTTTTGGGGGGGTTGTGGGGGGGGTGGGGCTGGCTTTAGTATGTTTGGGGGGTTGGGTTTTTTTGTTTGTTTGGACTTCTTCATTTTTTTGTAATGTTTTTTTTGGGGGGGGTTTGGAAGTGGGGGGGGGGGGTTTGGGGGGGGTGTGTTGGCGGGTGTGGTTGTTTGTTTGGGGTTTGGGGTGGGGTTGTTTGTTTGGGGGTGGGTGTGGTTTTTTGGTTTGATGGGGTGGTTTTTTCCCCAACCCGCCCCCCAAAAACCCCCCCCCCCCCCCCCCCCCCCCCCCCAAACCCACACCCCCCCCCCCCCCCCCCCCCAACCCACTCCGACCCCCCCCCCCAAACACAACCCCCCCCCCCCCCCACCCCCAGTCCCCCCCCAAACCCCCAAAAAGAAACACCCCCCCAGCCCCCACCCATAAAGGAAAAAACCAAACAAACTAAAAAAAACCCCCCACCCCCCCCCCTCCCCCCCCAAACGAAAACACCCACAAAAACGAGCCATCCCCCCCGCCTAACCAACACCAAACCCACCCCCACCCCACGCTGACCCCCCCAAACCACCCCGCCCCCCCCAAACCCAAAAAAAAAACCCCCCCCACCCACTCCCAACCCCACCACCCCCAAACAAAAAAAACCCACCCCCCAAGTTTTTAAATTCATGCGGTGTTTGGTACAACCAGGATGGGTAATGGGTATACCTTGCTTCATTACTCTGAGAGTATGATTTCTTTAAAGGGGGGACACTATCCATTTTTCTTACAATGCCTAAGTGTAAAAGGGTGAATCAGAGAAAGGGGTGAAAGGGGGTACTGTTTGTACAGGGTAAATTATCAGAGGCAAAGGAACTTAGGGGGGGTGGCGGTGGCGAATGCTGTTTTAGGGTGTTTTGAATTTGAGTAGGGATATTCTTGATGGTTCCCTCTTCGTGTAGTGGGGAAAAGAGGTGGTCAGAGGAGGGGGAGATTTAACCACAACCAGATGGGATTAGGAACAAGTGTCTTTCCGGTTTTAGAGTGTGTGTTGAGGAAGTTATGAAGTTTAATTAAAATAAGACCTTAAAGTTATTCACTGAAATTGTGGAGTCCCCCCGGCTGAGAAAAGGAATGAATGTTGGTTGTAAGAAGGAAAGGATGAAAAAAAGGAGGACTAAGTCAATATACGCACTCCTATTATCGAAAAAGGGGGGTAACGTGATGTACCTAAGCATTGTGTTAACAGAGGACGATTGGAAAAAATTCCATCCTTTACATATACAGTATCAAAAAAAAAGGAGGGCTATAGTCTTAAAGGAGACAATTGTTTGTAAATAGGTGGGGGAGGGATACGACAAGTACGTTATGCCACTGAAGGACACCACAGCGTCACTAGTAGACCATAAAGGAAAAAAAACCAGGGGGAAGCATAGAGAGTTGGGGCGGATTTGGCTGGGTAATCATTGTATCATGGGAATTACAGTAGCCACAATATGTTTTGTCAAAAATAACTGGAAGTTGCTTGGTGTCGGCAGGACCACATAGAGGAAGAAGAAAAAATGGAAAATCCAAAGAAAAAGGATAGCTCAGTTGGGTAAAGCGTGGGTATAGGGGAGGGGGGGTGACCGGGGTTCAAGGTCCCATGTTAACATCTTTGAAAAGGAGGAGGGACGATGATCGCTCCATCGGGGTGGTGTGGGGGTTGGGGCGGGTTTGATTTTGGGGAATGTGAAAGTTTTTTGAAGGACATGTTAAGTGAGGGAAGTGGGGGTCGAAGGACACACACCCACACCATAAATGGGGGGTAATGGAAAGGAAAGGGAGGAGTGGCTTTTGTTGATCGTTTGGTGTTACTGGTAAAAAAGAAAAGGGGTCAGGACAGCAGTAAAAGGCAGGAACTGCAAAGGGACAAAGTATAGAGCAGTGGGACACTTCAGTTTTCATGGTTGGGGGGGAGGAGGGAGGAGAGGGCATATTCAGAGAATGTGTTGATTGACAGGTGGGTTGGGGGGGTAAAATTCGGAAGGGTGGAGTGTAACAACACATGCCGGGTGAAGGGGGGGAAAAAAGATATCAGGAGGTGTAGGGGGTGAAAGGGGGGTGAAAAACAATTGGCATGATTTCAAATGTTTACAAGGTTAGTTTTGGAGGGTCGAGTGGGAAGGGAGGAGGCAAAGAAAAAATACTTGCTCACCAAATGAAATGGAGCGGGAAGGGCAATCATTTTGCGGGGTCCTTATGAGGTTGTCCGGGGGGTCTAATGGTGAAAGAGGGGGGGGGGGGTATTGGGGGGAAGGGACATATAAAACAAGCACATTGAGCAGTTGAGGACGAAAAAACAATCAACGAGAGGATTAAAAAGGTAGCTCCCGGGGCTTTGGGGGACTCACAAGAAATAAAGACACACAAAGTAGGTGGCACATTTAGCCAGGCACAAAAAGCGAACGAAAAAAGTATGTACCAAGCCTGAAAAAAAAAGGGGGGATTGGGGGAAAATCATTAAAAAAACGAAGAGACAAAAAAAATCACACCAGAAGTACCTTGGGAACATGGGAACATCAGTGTACAAGACTGGCCTCACAAACAGGGGGGCACGCAGACACCTAACCTCATAAAGGACCATACCCGTTGCCAGGGGTAAAGAGGGAAAAAACAGCCGCAACCCTGACCAAATTCCAAATTGGGTAACACAAAAGAAAAAAACTCAAGTTAAAAAGGTCCTCTGAAAGACTAACTCAAACAGGAAACGTGAAAGTGAGAACTAATGTGGGGAAAGGGAAGGGGGGGGGGGGGGGTGGGGAGGGGGGGGGGGGGGTAATTAATAAGGGGGTTTGGAACCCGCACAAATCAGATACACAAAAAAAAAAAACCAAACACGAAAAAAAAAACTCAACCATGTCCCTTACTAACACACACAACAGAACCCCCAGTCCTCTACAAATGAAACTCAAACTCCATTAACAAAACAACAAGTCTTTGACTTTTCGGTAGCGAAGGGGGTAGAACGAAAAATTACCAAAAGACGGATAAAAAAAAAGGCCAGCTGGCCCTAGTAAAATAACTCGAACCCACATCAGCGCCCTAAACCCTTAGTAGGTGCAGAGTTGGTACGAAGACAAAAAGGGACGGAGAGCCCTATAAACATTGGGGTAAGATTAAGCTTTACAGGGGGATGAAAAAAACACAATAAGACTATCTATGCAGCCCAAGGGTTACGTGATTATACGAGCAAGTGGGTCGAGGGAAGGGGGGAGAAGAGGACTTGGAGGATGCAAGTACCAACATATCTGATAACCATGGGGTCAGTAAACCTATAAGGTGGGGATCGAGAAAGGGGGTAGGGGCCAGGAGGAAGGGTGCAATCCCAAGGAATTATCATGAGATCACACATCTGAACGAAAGGAAGGGAATCAGAAACCACCATTTAGGAAGAAACAGAGAGAGTTTTGGAAAGTAGTAATAAATGGGTAATCAAGGGGAAGGGTAAGAAGCCACACTAATTATTTCGCAGACCTGGGACTCCATCCCTTTTCCCAGGGAAAAAAAGAAAACGTCACTTGGAGCCTATTCGCTGAAGGCGGACAGGGAAGAAAAGACCCCAGCTTCAAAAAAAAAGACCCTCCTGGGGGGTTCTAAACCTCTGTTGGGGGAACAGAAGAATCTCGGAAAAAGAAAGGGGGGAACAATGACCATCCACCTCATAAATCAATACTACTAATCGATACACCCCCAGGAAAAAAACAACTTCTCCACCAAACGTGAAACCCCCATATGACGAAAAGGACTAAAGGAAAGGGGAGGGCAAAGATTCACACCGTCTGCTGATTGGTTACAGGCATGTCCACCGACAACTGGAACACTTCGTTCACCTATTCAAAAGAAAAGAGATAAGTGAAGGATAATTAAAAAAAAAAATACCACGTTACCCTTGACGATCCTCGAAAAATGCACCGGGGCCAGAAGAGGCTGTTACTTTTCGCCTTATCATCCATTCACCGACCGAAGAAAGTGTCCAGGACCGGTATGAGACTAACCATCACCACCACCTTGAGGGGGAAGAAGAGGAGGACAGCTTTGCAGCAAAAGAGCAGCACTTCCTCTATTAAAAAAGAAAAAAGGAGGTCTCTTGCTTGTTCGTTCAATCAGAAGGGGCAGGAAGAGAGGAGTAGGAGGGGGGGGGGAGGATGGCAAGCAATTGAAAAGCAGGCCATTCAAAAGGTCATCGGGCATAACGTGGGGGGGATTAAATAACAAAAAAAGTGTTTTATGTATATTGTGTTTGCAAACAGGGGCACATGCGCAGGATCTCCCCGGGGGGGGGAATACTGTACATCACCCCCTCAAAAAAAAAATACCCTCGGGGGGGGAATACCTAAAAAACCCATTTAATCCAAAAAAAAGCAGATCCAGGGGGAATCGTTGTATCGCATTAACTTCTCCTTGGTACGTTTTTGGTTAGTGTTCGCCGCTGGTGTGTTCAATAAGGAAGATTGAGAATCAAGTGGAACCGGGGGCCTGGGGGAGGTGAAAGTATGATGAAAAATGCGGGTCCCACTTATCTCTGGGTAATAATTAAGAAAAAGGTGGAAAACCACTAAAAAAATCCAACGCCTCTTTCAATCTTGGTGAAAACGAGGAATCCATGCAAGGGGAAGCGGGTGGTAGTCCTCGAACTAACACACCAACTAAGCGCAGTCCCGAATTAGGAAAAAAACGAGTGTGAAGGTTCACATGGAACTTCCAGGTTCAAAATCCCTCAGTACGAGGGGGTCAGAAGAGGGGGGGAAGGAGAAAAAAACACAAGGACTTATAGAGATCAGGGAGAAAAAAGGGGTACTCCAGACTGAGACAAAAGTTTATTACGGAAAAGGGGTATGGGTAACGGAAAGGGGGTGAAAGAGAAGACGGCTGAGAATTGATCAAAGGAAACAACTCAAGGAAAATTGAAAATGTCAAATCAGTTTAATAAAAATCTCTAAACAGAGGAGGGAAGTTAACACGGAGGGAAAAAAAGGGGGAAATTGGAAATGTCGTGTGAGGTGAGCAGGCTAGGACCTTAACCCAGATGCGTGACTCCAATCGGACCAAAGGTATGCGTCAACCAAAGAACTGTTATTCGGGGCTGTCTCAGGGAAAAAGTGTATCTGAGGGACTGTGCACCCATATCACGGGTGGTCTCTCTGGGGAGATTTGTTGCTCTAAAAAAGCGTCTGATCAAGCCTAATGTACTAGTGCTTTGTGGGAGGGAGGCGAAAAGGAAGCTATGTTCCCCCACAAACGTGGATGATGGTGAAGATGACGCCCGGGGGGGTAAGCTCAGTATGTGACACCGAAGCAGGACCTCGCCAAAACAAGGTCGAACAGCCGACAAACAGCGTCACGACGGAATGTTATCCACGGAAAAGAAGGCACCAACGAAGCAAGGTGGTGCCAGAAATTTCTGGAAGACACGGGACCAGGTTGTGGAGGGGGTGCCAGGCAAATCCCAAGAGGACTGGCCTAGTAGGGTCCACAAGTCCTCTATGCCTTTAGAGGGGGGAAAATAACTTTTGGTCGCGTACAACTCAACTGTAACCAGAGGGAAGTGAGATCCTTGGTAACAGAAGCAGGGGGGGGCAAAAATGGTTCTAAAATAAGTCAGGAGCATGGTGCACGTATTTAATGAAACAACAAACTAAATGATAAGGTTCAAAAGGAGATAAATCAAATTCTTATTCGTGGAATTCTGAGAGGTCACTTTGGGGAGTACCGGGAAGGGAAGAAGTGTGGGAAGGTAACAGGATGCCCCTTGGGGAAGGAAGTCAAAGGGGAAAAAAACACCAAAACAGATCCCATACTCAAGCCCTTTTTTGTCGGAAAAAAACTGTCAGGATCCTACTGACGGGCCTCAAGGGAGAAGCAGCCCAGAAAAGAAGCCGAGGCTGGACCTGCTGGGCAAATGCATACTTTGGTGAGGGACCAAGAGACCAACTGCGGGCTTAATGGGTAGTATAATCCTCTGGCAGGACAAGTCATAGGACCGAAAAGTCGGGGATCAGCAGGCATGAGAAAAGAAGGATGGGGGAAGGTCTCGGCCAGGCCCAGCAAAGGCAAAGACATGGCGCCAGTGGGAACGTCAGGGAGGATATTCTGTTAACATTTCTGTGGGGGGTCCTATTAAGTTACTGCTAGAAGAGAGAAAGGTAGCTTTGAAAGGACTGGTTCGACATTTTTCAGGGTAGTCCTGTCTTTTTTTACCAATCGAGGGGGGAGTTTGGGAAACTTTTGGTAAGGGGAATTAAGAGTCCACAGGGGCGTCTGGGTTTAACAGTTTTTCAGATGCATTGGGGGGAGAAGTTTCTGGTCTTCTGGGAGGAAGAGGGTAAAAAAAAAATCTTGAGGTGGACGGTCTGGGACAGAGGGGGAAGGGGTCAAGAGGAGGATGAGGTCACCACAACACACAATGATGAAGACGGACTGGGCTTTCATGTGATCTACTTCTTCTTTCATGAAGGCCCTTTTAAATGATCTGTGGGGAAAGGAAAGGGGATGGGAGGCCCACAGGGGAAGGAGAAAAAAAGTATTAGTGTTGATTGAAAAATGTACTCCACCCCTTCATCCAGGCTGACCCCCTAAAAAAAAAAATCTCTATGCTTCCCTTTTCATGGATGACCTGTTCCTCTTGTAAGAAAGAAAAGAATGAAAAGAACGGGTGATGAAAAACACATCCCTAAATGGACATATACCAGGGCTCTAAAAAAAGAGCATAAAAGGTCGTACTGATCAATTTGGGGAGAAGAAAAAATGACGAAGTATATAGCCAAGAAAGTAGACCAAACATATCTGCAGAACCGACAACCGTGGTGAACAGAGAGATTTTGTCCGTGGGTCATTGGTAAGGGCATTAAAAACTTACATATAACAATTGGGTTCAGACTGGCAGTGGCGAAGTCGGGACTTCAGTAAAAGGCGCTACGAACTGAATCAAGAAATCGCTCAGTGTGGTTAGAGCTACTGGAAGATGGGTAACAGGAGGGGCATGGGTTCCCCCGGCTGGTCCAGAAATGATGGGGTCTTCACAAAATTATGAAAGGATAGCTCTGGGGGGGGGGGGGGTGGGTGAATTTTGTGGGGCGTTTGAGGTTGGAAACGTGATGGGGTGATAATGTTAGGGGGAAGGCCTGGGTTGGGGGGGGAAGGGGGGGGAGAAGGGTCGTCATCAGGGTGTTTTGTCGGGCGTGGGGTTGCTTGGAGGTTTAGAGAAGAAAGTCATCACGGCCACAATACCACTGCCAAATGCAAGTGAGAAGTTTGCATCCTTCCGTTGGTATTTGGGGGTTCAGAGATTTCATAGGAAATGGGGAAAAAGGGAAACAAAGGGGGGGAGGAGGGGGGGGGGGTAACAATTCGGAAAGGTGGGTCAGTGGGAGTGGCCAGCTGTGTGAAACGAAGACGAGAAGGGTGGGGGTTGTAGGGGGACAAGAAGGGAAAGTCTTGGACAATGGATTTCACAAAGGTGGGCAAAGTAGGGGGGGAAGTTTTGTTGGCGGTTTCGTATGTGGGGAAAGGGACTCACAAAGAACTGGCGCACCAAAGGGGGGAAAGTCAGCCAAGGGACGGCAACATTGGTAGGGTCCTTGATATGCTGTGGGGCCTTGGTTTGGGAAAAGTTGTTGTGGTGAGTGTATGTGGATGACATAGGCACAGCACAAGGGGGGGGGGGGGGGATAAAAATTAGCTCAAAAAAAACAAGGCTGGTCTGGGGCGAGGGATACTCAATCAACAGGGAGTGTAATTGTAATCAACCGAAAGAAAACAAAACACCCTTCTGGGGTCAGCCCGTATCACATGACAAAAAAGAAGTTATCAATTACGACCATGATGGTCCCCCGTAAGGGGGAGGGGGGAGAAAAGTCTTAGGTAAGAGACAGTAAAACTACTCAGGGGGAAAAAACTGACAGAATTTGAAGTTTACATCATTGCAACAGTCCTGCTTGTCACCAATACACAATCCCTGACGGACAAATGAACCCGGGTCAAAATGTGTGCCACAGAGGAGAGGGCACAACCAAATTCCGATGTACCCATCAAAAAACCAAAAACATGGTTTAAATCAACATGGGAGGGGAAAATATGGGAAAAAAGGACAACTCAGGGAACAAAAACTTCAGAAAAAGAACTAAACGAAAAAAAGGAAAAGTTAAAAAAATTCTGATTTTGGGGGGCCATGGTGCAGGGTAGAAGGGACTGAATGAGACAGACGGGTTACACAAAAAACCAACTACGGATCACACAGAATTGAACCGATTCATCTCGGAAACATAAAACCCAGGACTTAAAAATTAACATTAAGGGGAAAAAAAATTAACAAGCAAAAAAAACACAAAGAGTAGAGAGGGACGTCTTGTCGAATTGTTAAGACAGAAAAAGAGACCATACTGGGTTGGATTAACCCATTCCCTGAAGTCAAGAATACAGTAGAGAAAACGAGCTAGAAGGTAGTAACGGTCAAGTTAGTAGTTCAGATGGGGGGAAGGTGAGACCCAAAGTACTTATAGCAAACTGGCCTAGAAACAAAAAAAAGGGGGGATGATGTGAAAAGTTACCCACTCTTAACAAATAAAACAACCTCTAGCTCCTAAAGGTTCGGGGGAAAAGAGGGCATTGGGGGGGCCTACTGCAGTGTCTATAAGCGGGAGGAGCAGTACAACTAATGACCTACCACGGTGAAACAGAAAGAGATTCAGGGGTTAAGAAGACTGGGGGAAGATGGGGCCGGCGGGACAGTTAATCCCCCTGCCTTCGTGGAAAAAATAATAACACCGATGACAATCCTAAAAAAGGGGAATAGAAGAGTGTGGGTCTTTGCGAGTAACAAATGGGGGGGAACTTGAGCAGAAGCACACTAGAACTGTCGCAACAAACTCAAGAAAAGGAAAATTCCGCCCAGTGCAAAAACCTACTTCCCATTTGCGCTAAAAAAAAAGGAGTTATGGCCTAAAAGCAAGACAAAATCAAAAAGGAGGGGGGAACTCATTCACATCTGGGGTACCTACATCACCATAAAACGACATATATGGAAAACAACCACGCTCATATTACAAGCATCAGACCTAATCGACAGGAAAAACTCCATTAAGGCCTGACCGGCAAAAAAACAGAAGAAATGGGGAACTCTGGAGAACTTGACACCCCAGTACAAGTTCCCCCAGTCAAACAAGATGCCAGCTTGGGGACAAGGGACAGAAGGGTCGCCATGGCCGGGAAAAGGCCGGGACAAAAAAAGCACCTAGAAGGGATAGAAAAGAGTCAATAAAAAAAAAACTTATTCACAATGAGAGGAGAACCATGGGGGGCCCGGTGGATAATATGAGTTGCCGGCTCGCAAGGGGAGGGATCTCCTTCCTTCTCAGCAAGTAAGGGCTATCAAGGCTGAGAAATCTCCACGGGGTTCTTGTACCTCCTAGGCCTTGCAGAGCTTTGGCAGGGGGCTAACTGACAAGAAAATCGGATTCAGCTCCTTCTCTTGAGGGGGCCTTGGCCCTAAAAGAAAACTTCACACACTAGCGGTTCAGCACTCAGATTGATTTAGTAGATGCACCATGGGGAGCAGCTGTTACTGGCTTTTAAAGTTGGTGGTCCCTCCCAAACAATGGGGGGGGAAAAAACATGGTTGATAATTGATTGGTGGTGGTGCACCATGCCCCCGCGCAAAACTCACGTGGCGCAAAAAACTAAAGTTTTCCCTGACCCCCCCGAAGGGGGAATAAGTGCGCCAAAAAACAAAGGAAAATATCGACCCCCTGGGATCTCTTCCACGAATATCTGTCATGACCTCTTTTATCTTATCTCAAGGGGAACGGCGGTTTTGGGGGGGTGACTTCATTATTACAAAACCTTTGCACCACCAGGGGGGGGGTACCCTCAAGTCGAAGGATGGAAGGTTAAAGGGCGGGTCCTTTTAACTAGTATCCCCCATTAAATCTATCCCTTGTAGTACGAAAGTTTTGAGTAAAAAGTTAGTTCCAATTCCGCCGAAGAGCTTCAGCTTGGCCACTAAACGCGGCCGCCCTTGCAGAATGGGGTAGGTCTTCCACAGCCACAAAAGGGAACCAGCGCTCCATAAAATTAGGGTCAAACGGTAGGGCAAATGACTATACATTGGAAAGCCTTTGGCTTGGGGGGAATCAGGGGAAAACCCTCATTACTCTGGAAAAGGGAGGTGAGAAAAAAAAACCAACACAAAGGGTTGAATATATCACAATTGGGGCTAGGTGGGCAATAAGAAAGGAAAAAACTTCACCTGAAAATCACCATAAAGTTTGGGGAGGGTCAAAGATAGGGGGTGTGCAAAAGGTGAAACCGCAGTGGGTCTATCTAAAGGTGCCTATCAGGAAAACACTCAAAGGGAAAGGTGAAACTTAAAAGAAGGGGATA